>Ga0335079_10002540_pt1 | contig 21060 bp, 23 predicted proteins | sample Lox_Sample_33_FD_206719 | JGI IMG/M metagenome (GOLD analysis project Ga0335079, IMG submission 206719) | Soil microbial communities from Loxahatchee National Wildlife Refuge, Florida, United States - Lox_Sample_3.3 | ecosystem: Environmental > Terrestrial > Soil > Wetlands | place: USA... | reverse complement strand
CCCCAGAACGCCCTGGTCGAGGACCTGGGCCAGCATAGTGGGGATCACCTGGGCTGTGAGCGCCGATCCCCGGTCAAGATAGACCGAGACGGTGGAGTTCGTCCACTCCTCCGGCTCTCCCGGGTGAGCCTTGTAGGTTTGGACGCTCTGGTCGAAGCCGGGGGGCAGGAGGACCAGAGCCTGCAGCTGCCCCTGGCTGAGCGCTGATTGCGCGGTGCCGTTGTCAGCGTAGTGGCTCACTACGAACGCTCCCGAGGCAATCAGGTCCTGAGAAAACTGGCTCGAGGAGGTGGTATCACCCCCCAGAGCCACGACTCCTACCTTGAACTGGGTCACCTGGGAACCACCAACTGCCCCGAACGAGGTCCCGAAAGCGACAGTCAGCATGACAGGGAAGAGGATCAGCATGAAGAGGAAAGCCGGCTCTCTGAAGATCCTCCTCCAGTCTTTCTTGGCCAGGGCGAGCGCATGTCCGAGCTTCATCACTAGGCGCCCTCCCGTATCCTCCGGCCGGTGAGCCGGATGAAGACGTCCTCAAGATCCCTCGCCCGGTACTTCTCTCTGAGGTTCTCCGGGGTCCCGAGCTCGATGAGCTTGCCGTGGTCGATTATGCCCACCTCATCGCACAGTTCGTCCGCCTCCTCCATGTAGTGCGTAGTGAGAACAACCGTCTTCCCGCGGTCCCTCAGCTCCACTATGAAATCCCAGACTGCCCTCCGAGCCTGCGGGTCCATGCCTACCGTGGGTTCGTCGAGGAGGACGACCTTGGGGTCCGTAACGAGGGCCATGGCGATGCTCACTCTCCTCTTCATGCCACCGCTGTACTTGCCCACCCTGCGTCTCGCTTCGTCGAGAAGACCCAGCTTCTCGAGGACATAGTCGACCCTCGCGTCGAGCGTCTTCCTCGGAACAGAGTATAGCTCCCCGAACAGTCTTATGTTCTCTTCTCCCGTCAGATACGGGTAGATCGCGGTCTCTTGTGGGGACACTCCCATGACCTCCCGTGCCTCGGGCCCCTTCTCCTGCACGTCGAGTCCCATGACCCTGATGGTCCCCTCGGTTGGCTTCAGGAGCCCCGTCAGGCAGTTGATGGTGGTCGTCTTGCCCGAGCCGTTAGGCCCGAGCAGTCCGAAGACCTCAGCCTTCGGGATGACAAGGTCGAGCCCGTCGACCGCTCTAACGCTCCCGTAGTCTTTTGTCAGTCCTTCGATTGACACCGCGGCCACGCTTTCGCCTGCTTCCCGTTGCATGGCACCAGCCATGGCCCTGATGTTGTTAGGTTCGCGTCAACTCCCTGGGGGAAGGACTTCACCGTCATTCCCCAAAAATGGGTTGTCTTTCACCCGTCAGGTTCACTTTTCGGACAAACGCTGGGGCTTCGGCGTCCGTCCTGTCTTCTCTAGCACCAACCTGTCCCTCCAGGTGTCGAACATGTATCCGATCTGAAGGACGTTCAGCATGACTGGCCCTGCCCCTTCCGCCCCGGCGATACTCACCCTTAGGTCCTCCATCTGTTTCATCGAGTTGGTCCACAAGAACAGCACGATCTGGTTGGGGAGGTTGCTGAACAGGACCCAAACCAGGATGTTCTCCCCAAACCGCTCCCTCAGCGCCTCCAGCACCTTCGTGCGGTCGGAGCCTTCGGCGACATCGACGTGGCACAGCGCCACTATGTCGTTCGAAGCGTCAGGATACCAGTCGATGGTGAACTCAACCAGCCCCTTCTCTAGCATCCATTCGAGCCGGCGGTGGACGGTTTTGGCGGACGCGTTGACTTCAGCTGCTACGTCGGTGGCAGGCTTTCTCGAGTCCTTTCTCAACGATGCGAGAATCTGAAAGTCAAGGGGTTTGAGCGACTCTTTCGTGGTACGAATCCCCGAAGGGATTATGCCCACGGTTGGGTTGATCATCTCTGCCTCTTTCTTCACGAATCCCACGTATCCATCCAGCTCAGAGATGTCGCGCAGGTACCCCCCGACATAGAGGTAGCTTCCTCCTGAGTTCGCGACCCAGTAGGTTCTATCGTCAGCACCCAGGCGCAGGCGCAGGTCCCCAGGGTGGGCCGCCTCCGACCGTCCGTAGACCCACACGGATATGGCCCCCAGGGACGTCAGGCTTGGGTGTGCTGTGAACGCCCTGATTATCCCCATGCTTGCCAGTGCGCCTATCCTCTTGTGGACCGCGTTGATCGAAAGCCCGAGCTTCGCCGCTAGTTCGTGGTAGGGGGCCCTTGAGTCGGACATCAGAAAGAGACAGAGCGAGATGTCTGTCCTGTCCATCCCCCATCCGGGTGCCTGGCGCTCATCGGAGCGATGTTAAGGTTTGTCGCTCTCGCCCCGAAGCCCTGCCGACGCCATGGCGTGGGTGCCTCAGCCGCGTCGTAGCGGCCTGACATCGAACTCTGCACCCTGGACATTCTTTTCGGCCTTGCCGTACTCTGCGAGCCTGAGGTTCTTTCTTCTGATCTTCCCTGAAATGGTTTTCACGGGCTCGAGCGACGTCACGAACTCTATCCTGCGCGGGTGCTTGTAGGGCCCTGTCTCCTTAGCCACGAAGGCCGCGAGCTCGTCAGCCAGTTCCTGCGAGGGCGTGTGCCCTTCCCTCAACACCACGAAGGCCTTGACCACGGCACCCCTTACCGGATCCGGCGCCGGGACCACGGCCGCTTCGGAGACCGACGTGTGCTTGATGAGCGCGCTCTCGACCTCAAAGGGCCCTATCCGGTACCCAGAGCTCTTGATAACGTCGTCAGCCCTCCCCACGAACCAGAAGTATCCGTCGGCGTCCTTGATGGCCCTGTCTCCCGTGTAGTACCAGCCGTTTCGGAACACGTCGCTCGTCTTTCCGGGGTCCTTGGCGTATTCCTTGAAGAGGGCGAAAGGCCTCGGCGTTGTCCGGATTGCCACGTACCCCTCCTCTTCGGGAGGGAGCACCTTCCCCTCCTCGTCTACTACGTCCACATCGTACAGAGGGCTCGGGACTCCAACAGAACCCTCCTTGATCCTCAGCCCGGGGAAGTTTGCTATTGCGAGCACGGTTTCCGTCTGTCCGTAGCCGTCCCTGATGGTGAGCCCTGTCGCCTTCCTGAACCTCCCGATGACCTCCGGGTTGAGCGGCTCTCCGGCGCTGCAGACGTTCTTTAGGCTCGAGAGGTCGTACCTCGAAAGGTCCTCCAGGGCGAACATCCTCCATATGGTCGGGGCGGCGCAGAGCGACTCGACCCCGTGTTCCTCTATCTTCTGCAGGTGCTTCGCCGCGTCGAATCCTCCCTTGTAGTCGTAGGAAAAGGTGGAAGCACCCGCGTTCCATGGAGCGAATATGCTGCTCCAGGCGTGTTTGGCCCAGCCTGGGGAACTGATGTTCCAGTGGAGCTTCCCCTCTTCGACGCCCAGCCAGAGCGCTGTTGCCCTGTGGCCGAGCGGATAGCTGACGTGGGTGTGGACGACCATCTTCGGGAGCCCTTCGGTCCCCGAGGTGAAATACACGAGCGCCGTGTCGTCAGCCCGGGTCTCGGGTCTTGCAATCTGGGCCGACTCTGAGAATCCGTTGTTCAGGTCGAGCCAGCCATCTTCAGCCCCTTCTACCAGGAACCTTCTTCCGCCGATTGCTGCGCCGGTCGCGCCCGAGAGCTTCTTGGCGTTGTTGCCGTCAGAGATAACCGCTCTTATCCCCGCAGCCGTTATCCTGTACGCGAGGTCCTTCGTGGTCAGGGTCGGGGCTGAAGGTACCGCTATGGCTCCCAGCTTGATCAGGGCAACCACCGAGAGCCAGAGCATGGGCGTGTTGGGGAGCATTAGCAGGACAGGATCTCCCTTCTTGATTCCGCTCTTGGAGAGGTAGTTCGCCAGCTGGGAGCTCTTGGTCGAGACCTCTCCGAAGGTGTAGGTGACCGAATGACCCTCATCTCTGTCCAGGAGCAAGGCGGCTCGCGACGGCCCCTCTCTCCCCCATCTGTCCACGATATCGAATCCCCAGTTGAACATGGGCGGCGCCTCAACTGAGAAGTTCTTCAGCGCTGGGGGCGCAGCTGGGTAGTTCTGGACGAGCACAATTTTGGCCGCCCAGACCGAGTCGATTTAAGAATTGGTTTTTGCGAGGTCGTCCAAACCGGGTGGCAGGGCGGAACCCATTCACTGGTCCTCACTCTGGCCGGCCATATCACCGCCGCCCAGGGCGCGAATGTCCCGCTCGTCAAGCGGGTCGCCCCGCACTATGAGGCTTGATTGGCCCGCCCGGGCTTCTCTCGGTCCGACGCCTCGACTTCGGCCCGAAGGCTCGCCGGGACCGGCCTGCAGCCGCAGGCCCTTGCGTGCTCTGCGTGCCAGGCGATTCTCTGTTCTCTCGTCGGATTCGGGGGCATAGCGTGGGCGGCGTGCCACTTCTTGTTCATGCTACCCCACTCAGCCAGACCCGCCCATCAGCTGGTGCTCCACGCGCATGCACTTGTCCATCACGTAGTCGACCCTCGAGTCTGTCAGTATCTTCTTCGCCTCGTCGTTCTCGAGGCCCAGCTGCCCCCAGAAGACGAAGGGCCGGCCGGTCTTCCTCTTCATCGTCGCGACTTGCTTTGCCACCTCAGGGAATTCTTCGGAGGGCCTGAAGACCTCTACCACGTCCACCTCCTCAGCCACTTCCGCAGGGATGTCCGCCAGCGATGGGTAGGATTTCAATCCGTTCACGTTGTCAGTCGTGGGGTTCACGGGGATTATCGTGTATCCATGCTCACGAAGGTACGCCGGCACCGTAAAGGCCTCCTTCTCCGGGTTCTTCGAAGCCCCCACCACTGCTATCACCTTGTACCTCCTCATGACTTCGGTGGGACTGAGAGTAAACTTGGGCATGTTTTCGCGCCGCCCCGCCCGCCTAATATCGGTTCCTGGGCTATCGGCGCCTTGGCTTGGCCTCCGCCTCGTTCATCCTCATCCGTGCCCTGACGAGCCTCTTCCACCTTGAGACGGGAGGCTCGTCCATGAGCTCCTGCGCAATCCGGACTCTTCAATAACATTCCCAGCTTCGCCCGTGATGCGGCTGATCAGGTGCACCCTGCCTCTAAAACCTAAAAGCCCGCGTGAATGACCCGTCCCCGATGTTCGGTTCGCTGCTCTCGAACGTCCCGCCAGGCACAGCAAACACCCTTTCCTACGCCATGCTCGTAGTAGTGGCCATCTTCCTGCTGTCGGGGCCGTCAATAACCTACTACTATTGGCGGAAAAACAAGAGGACGAAGGCGGCTACGCCTACTGGCTCTGCTTGAGGCCCTGCCGAGATTTCTCGTGCCTCTGGATCGGGATCAGAATGGCGGCCGCGACTCCCGCCAGCGGGAGGACGATTGCGGCGACTTCCACGATACCTTCGATGACGTTGAGGAACAGGCCCCCTACGTGTCCGAAGAAGCTGCCCACCGACGAGGAAGATGGGGCTGAGACCACCTTTACGGTGGCAGTCTGTTGCACCACAGTGCCGTTCTGGTCTGTGGTGCTTACAACCACCCTGTAGTCGCCGGCCTGGTTGTAGGTGTGGATGACTATCTGTCCCTGTGTTGCGGTGCCATCGCCGAAGTTGTAGTTGACCACGTAGGGCTGCGCTCCCCCCCTAACGATGGCGTTGAAGGTAACGCTCAGCGGAGCGGTCCCGTTCTCTGGAATGGCGCTTAGCGTCATGGTGAGAGGCGTCTTCTGGGCAGTCTCGGTAACCGTCACGTTGATGGTCGCGTAGTTGATCAGCGTCCTGGTCTGAAGGATCTGGCTTTCCACATCGTTGATCTGCTGGTCCACCTGCTGCAGCTGAGATTCGACGGCCAGTGTCGAGTTGATCGAAGCGGTCTGATTGAGGAGCTTCAGAAGGGCGCCCTGCTCGGCGCGCAGAGACGCGAGGGTTGCGTTCATGTCGGTGTACTGGACCGACACGTCGTTGGAGTTGGAGCTCTCGCTGACGAACGCCCCCATGGCCAATACCTGGCTCAGCGCCCGTTGGTAGTCGCCTGAGGGCACTCTGATGACTATGTAGGCCGAGCTGCTGAAGGTTGACTGATATGCAACGTATCCGCCAAGGGAGTAGGCGAGAGCTGAAACCGCCGAGGCCGTTTGCTGAGGAGCGGAGGCGGTGATTGCAAGGTCTGTAGAAAATTCAATCATGCCGCCGGCACTCCCCGGAGACCCCTGGGTCACGTTGGCGTACTGTCCTGATCCCGGGACGCCCGGCAGGGACGTAGTGGTGGAGGTGGAGGCGACCGTCGTCGACATGGTGACGGTCTGTGTCCCCAGGACCTGGGTAGTGCCCTGACCCGCGTTGTAGGTGCCTGGGACCCCACCCACTGAGTATGTCAACCCCGAGGCTGCATTCTGGGCCGCGTTCACATCAGAAGTCAGGTCCCCGAGCTCCGAACTAGGTGTCGCCGCTGTTCCGTAAAGGCCTAGGTCTGATAGCAGAGCCAGCCCGAAACCGCCGACGACAATGAGGGCGACGACTCCGTAGAGCGCCCTCCTTCTCGACACGCCTCCGAGCCGGTTCACGGCATGAGGTTCCACTGGGGCAGAGTTAGTCCCAGCGAGGAGAACGAACTGTTCTCAGAACCCGAACACACACTTATCTCCGCGAGGATGGCCGACTGGAGTCGTTGTCCGAGAGCTCCAGGGAGAAGGTCGAGTACGCGCTACGCGGCAAGACCCTCACGGTCTACCTCTACATCTTGAAGCACGGCAAGGCCGTGGGCGTCCGAGAGGTCCAGAAGTCCCTCGGCTTCTCAAGCCCTTCAGTGGCGTTTCATCACCTGGACAAGCTCGTCGAGCTGGGGGTCGTGGAGAAGGATGAGTACGAGAGGTACGTCTTAGCGAAGAAGGTGGACACAGGGATACTCAGCTCATTCGTGAGCATAGGGGGGCTCACCCTACCAAGGCTGGGATTCTACGCCGCCTTCTTCACGACGATCGTGGCCGCCTACATATCGGCCAACAGAGGCTCCCTAGACCTCTACGCCCTCATCGGCACCCTGGGTGGGGCCGCCGTCTTCTGGTACGAAGCGTGGCGAGTATGGAGGCGGAAGCCGTTCTGAGAACTAGAACTATCTACCCGCGCAGGGGGGACTCGTAACCATGGAAGGGAAGCAGTTCGGAGTTGGCCTCGCCGCTGGCCTCCTGGTGGGTCTTGCCCTCGTGGCGGTCTCCGGAGGCCTGGGAGCCTCCCCACTCGCTTACTTCGGCGCCCAAGGAAGGTCGGCCGTTACAAGTGCAACTATGTCGACATCGACCACGACCATGGCCACGACCGCTTTCTCGACAGTGACCTACTCCCCGACAGTGACCTACACCGTCGCCAGCACAACCACCAGCGGAGGGTCTTCGATTCCGTCCCAATCGTCCAATGGGACCGCCGCCCTCTCGACCTCGACCACCATCGTCTTCAGCGTCACGACGACTCTGACCAGCACGACGAGCGGTCCGCCAAACGGCGAGAGCGTTGTTACGAATACCAACGGCGGGACAGCGAACGGTGCCCATACCCCCGCAGCGAGCTACAACCCCACGCGTCTTGCAAACATACCGCAACAGCCGATCGTATCGAACGCCGAGATTCTCGCCCCAGTTTTGGTAGCTTTCCTACTGGGAGTGTTTCTCTACAGGGTCGCAGTCAAGGAAAGAGAAGGACCTGGGGCCGGAGCCTAGGTTCCTCCTACTTCGGGACTAGGAATTCCCTGCTGTTCGGCTCCTTGCCTGCCCAGCGCTTCGACCAGTTCGCTAGGTCGCAGAGAATCTTGTAGACCTCGTGCCCCTTCACCGTCAGGGAGTACTCGATTCTCGGCTTCTCCTCCGCATACACCTTCCGCTGGACCACCCCGAACCTCTCAAGCTGTGACAGCCTCTCGGCGAGGGAGGTCGCGCTTATGCCCTTGATGTGGTTTTTCAGCTGGTTGAACCTGGCTGGCTCCATCTGCCCAAGCATGTGGATTGTCGGCAGCGTCCAGGTCCTGGTTATCTGGTTCCAGGTCTGATGGACCACCGCACAGGAGTCGAGTGTTTTCTGGTCAATTTGCTCGGACTTGGTGAGGTTGCTCATACCTAGTTAGTCAGGAAAAACTACCGGTTTTAAAAACCTGTCCCGCCAACGTCGTTCAGAATTGATGGAGAAGGAGAGAATCGCAGGGAAGGTGGTCAGCTTCAGCGAAGCTGAAGCAGGTTACCTGGCGGAGAACTTCATCGGTCGGGTAGCGACCGTCTCATCTGCAGGCCAGCCTCACGTCGTCCCCGTTGGCTACCAGTTCGACGGGAGCACCATCGCCTTCGGAGGGTGGAACCTGGCGAAGAGCCTCAAGTACAGGAACCTGATGTCAAATGACAGAGTCGCCTTCGTCGTCGACGACATCGTGTCTACGAAGCCCTGGAAAGTCAGGGGTGTCGAGATCAGGGGGAGGGCGGAGCCCGTAACTTCGAAGGACGGCGTGAGCGTGATTAGGATAATCCCGCTCAATATTAGGAGCTGGGGACTGGAGGTCTGAGCATGGCCCTTTCAGGCTTCGAAAACCAAGTGACCCAGGCCGTGGAGAGGCTGAGCGAGAGCATCGTCAGTGTCAGCAGCATGCGCCTCGAGCGGCGCTTCTTCGGGATAATCCCCAGCGAAGGACAGGGCTCGGGCATAATACTCGACCGGACCGGTCTGATAGTCACCAACAATCACGTCATTGACGGCGCAAACCAGGTCCACGTGAGCCTCAAGGACGGCAGGACCTTCACAGGCGAGGTGGTGGGCTCGGACGAGAACACCGACGTCGCTGTAATCAGGGTTAACGCATCGGACCTTCCCGCCGCAGAGCTAGGCGACTCGGAGGCGCTCAAGGTAGGCCAGATAGTGCTAGCGATAGGCAATGCCCTGGCGCTCCCTGGCGGTCCCACCGTCTCGATGGGGGTGCTGAGCGCCAAGGGGAGGCCGTTGCCAGGCTCTGACTTCATCTTCGAGGGGCTGCTCCAGACAGACGCCGCGGTGAATCCAGGCAACAGCGGTGGGCCGCTTGCCGACCTGGACGGCAGGATAATCGGAATAACGACCCTGATGATACCATTTGCCCAGGGAATGGGGTTTGCAATTCCCATCAACACAGTGAAGAAGATCGCCCAGGAGATTCTCGAAAACGGGAAGGTGACCCGTAGGTGGATAGGCATCTCGGGCATCGACGTGACGCCCCAGCTGGCCAGGAGATACAGTTTACAGACCGAATCCGGCTTCCTGGTGGCCGAGGTGGTGCCAAGAAGCCCTGCCGACTATGCTGGGCTACGCATCGGCGACGTCGTCGTGGGAGCGGCCGGGGACGCAGTCAGGCACACCAAGGACCTGCTGGTCGCGATCTCGAAGGTCGAAGCCGGTAGAAGCATCGGGCTGGACGTGAACAGGATGGGGCGGACTGGTGTCGTGGAAGTGCGGCCCATTGAGGCTCCACCAATCCAGAGCAGAGACGGAAGGTAACGCCAGCAATCGCGACAAAAAAGGAGCGAGACTCCCGGCTCGTTGAGTTACGCCCGCCCGGGCGGCTCGTACGCGGTGCGATGACCACGAACTGCAGGGTAATGGGTGAACCCGAGGGATGGCAAAGCCATGCCGAGATTCACTCCCTAAGTGCCGATCTAGGACATTCTGTCCTGAAGCCCTCTCTCCTTCGCCCTCGCCAACGCTATCTCCCCCCTCAACCTCGAGGTGAATCTGAGGTCGCTAATGCCAACGTAGAGCCAGAGAAGGGTGAGGGACAGGACCAGGAGCTCAGCGGCGACAAGCGTGGGGTCCGTGAGGCTCACCGTCTCGCTCGAAGTCCCCGTTAGCGGGAGAGCCAGCTGCAGAACATAGGCGACGGACAACAGTGCGGCGACTGCCACCGTGACAGCGGCGAGCGCTCTCATCCGCCAAGCGCCCTGCTCGATTCGGGAGACCAGCTCCTGATGTGCATCCAGAATGCCCGGGCCACTTTCTGCATCCTCAGACATGGTACGCTTTCACCTCACTTTCGCATAAAAGCCCTGCTGACCTCAGGTCACTCGAGCGGGAGTCTCCTCCAGATTTCGAGCCAGTCTTTGTAGAGCTTGTAACCTTCGTCGCTGATGAAGAACACATCGAGGCCGTCCACTTTCTGCGACCGTATCAGACCCTTCGCCAGCATCGGCCTGGTGAAGTTCTCCATCCTCCCCAAGTTCACGTTGCACGACTGCGCCAGCCTGGTGATGACCTTCGGGGATGCGAAGAGGGATGCCAGGATCTCCATCTGAATGAGGATCGGCTCCCGCTTCCTCAATCTCGACCTTCTGGATGGTCCGCAGGTCGTTAAATAAGGGGCACTCAGTCTTCGCGCCAGCGGAATAACCTAACCGCCAGCACGAACACCACTACCGAAAGCACCACGAGTAGACCCCCGTCGAAGAGAGCCGGAGCGTAGTTGGCGTATATCATGACGTTGTTGAGACCGTCGATCATGTAGTAGAGCGGGAGCACGTGCGCCACCCCCTGTAGGTACGCGGGCATCGACGACACCGGGAAGAACGTCCCCGACAGGAACATCATAGGAAAGGTGACGAGGTTCCCAACGACCGCCGCGGACTCGGGGCTGTTGGAGACGGTGCCTACCAGCATCCCGAGGGAGACGAAGAAGAACGGGCCGAGCAGGAGGAACATCCCGATGCCCCAGCTGAGGGCGATGTGCGCGCCGAAGGCGTACACGCCGACCGCAGACATGAGGGCAAAGGAGACCACGGTGGTCCCGATGTACCAGATTATCTTGGAAAGGAGCCATTCTGTCTTGGTGAGAGGGGTGAGCGAAAGCAGCTTGAACACCTTGTCCCGTCTATAGTTGGAGACGATGTTCACCATGGCGAACATGGGGCTGGTCAGGGCCGAGAACCCTATGAGACCAGGAATCAGGAAGTCGATGTACTTGTAGTTGGAGGAGACCGCCGTCCTCGACTCGATCCCCAAGACCCCCTTCGACCCGTGGAGGTTGAACGCGTTCACGACCTCGCTCGTTATCCCAGACACAATGGCGCTTGTGGTCGACGCAGGGTTCCCGAAGAGCGTGATGTTTACCGGCTGGTCTGCCTCGTAGGCCGCGCTGAAACCTGAGGGAATGACGATGCCGTCGGACGCAGACTTGGAAGAAAGGTACTCAGAGAAGTTCTGGTCCGCTGCCACCGGCCTGAGGCAGAGTCCGGAAGAGGCGCCTGAGCTGCAGTTGCTTGACGTGCCGTTAAGGGCGGAGATGAACGCGGTCGCGATGGGTCCGGTGTCATGGTTCTGGACATAGACCGTGGTCTGACTGACGCCGCCCCCGGAGAATATGGCGCCAAAGAGCAGCACCAGGATGATTGGGAATATCAGCGTGAAGAAGAAACCCTCCCTGCTTCTGAGGTTGCCTCTCGCGTAGACCTTCAGTTCTGCCGCCAGTCTCTTTGTACTGAAAGCCAAATTACTGGCCCTCCTCTGACTTGGCCTCCGGTCCGACCAGTCGGAGGAACACGTCTTCGAGGCTGTCTCTCTGCACGGCAAGGTCCCCCCATTGAGCGCCGGACTCCTCTATGGAGCCTAAGGCCACCATCGCGTCGTCCCTGTCTCTGAGCGAGATAATCACAGTCCCGTTGGCCCCCTTCTCAGCCTTCAGCCTGGTGTTCTCCCTCAGGAACTGGAGCAGGTCGTCCTTGGCCTTCACAATCATCTTCTGCCCCGAGCCGTACCGGGTCTCAATCTCGTCCACGGTTCCTATGGCGGCAATCTTTCCATGGTTCATGATGGCAACCCTGTCCGCCAGCTCTTCAGCCTCCTCCAAGTAGTGGGTCGTCAGCATCACAGTCCTCCCTTCGGTCTTCAACTTCCTGATGACCTCCCACACCGCTCTCCTGGCCTGGGGGTCAAGGCCGGTTGTCGGTTCATCGAGGAAAATGACCTGAGGGTCGTTGACCAGCGACAGGGCCATCCCCAGTTTCTGCTTCTGCCCCCCAGAAAGGTTCTGGAACCAGACGTTGGCCGCGTCTTCGAGTATGACCCTCCTCAGCATCTCGTCGGGATCGACCTTCACGCCGAAGAGGGCGGCGTAGTAGACTATGGCCTCCCTCGGCGACGGGTAGTCCAGGAACTTGAATCCCTGGGGAATGACGCCAATCCTCTTGTGCAGGTCGTATCCCTTGCTCCAGGGGTCCAAATCCAGGACTCTGGCCGTTCCCCCGTCCTGCTGCCTCAGTCCCTCCAGGATCTCGATAGTAGTCGTCTTCCCAGCCCCGTTCGGCCCGAGGAGCGAGAACACCTCCCCCTTCTCTACGCTGAAAGAAACGCCGTCAACGGCGCGAAGTTGCCCGTAGCTCTTCTGGAGCCCTTCGACCATGATTGCGGGCAAGAAGACAAGGTGAGCCCCATTCGTATTTAGATGATTCTGACGGTTGGAGTTTGTTGCTCGACGCGCTTCCAGCTCGGAGTCTCCCGTCAGTTCGAACCCCGCGCCGGGCTGGGGGTGCGGAACGTTCCACCCGTCCGTTCCGATGGATATTAAGAGCCCCTCGCCGCTGCCCTACTCCGACCAACAGCTGACACTCTCTATCAAAGAATCGGGAATCATGGTGGAACCCCAGCTCGGGATGAGCATGGATGGGCTGGTGGGGATCGCCGAAAAGGCGGAAGAGCTTGGATTCGGATACTTCTTCCGTTCTGACCACATCCTCCCCACCGACGAGAGGCGAGGCATGGACTCCCCCGAGTGCTGGACCAGCCTCGGAGTCCTCGCCGCGTCGACCGGCAGAATCAAGTTCGGGCCTCTCGTCTCCCCCGTAGGCTTCCGGAACCCCGCTCTGCTCGCGAAGATGGCCTGCACCGTACACTCGGTCTCCCGCGGGAGGCTCCAGCTTGGCGTGGGTGCAGGGTGGTACGAGGCAGAATACAGGGCCCATGGGTACCAGTTCCCGGGCTTTCGGATCAGGGTCGCGCAGTTCGCTGAGGCTCTGGAGATAGTTTCGACCATGGTGAACAGGGGAAAGGTTGACTTCGACGGGACCTACTTTTCTGCCCACACAGACTGCCTCCCTCGGCCACAGGGGCACATGCACCTGATCGTCGGCGGGAGGACGAAGTCCGTCGTGAGGTTGGCGGCGAAGTTCGCCGACGAGTGGAACACGTTTCGCAGTTCTAGCAGTGATCTTTCAGGCCTGAAAACACTCCTCGACGAGGGTGCTGGCGTGCGCCCCGTCGAAGTTTCAGAGATGGGCCCCTATCTCATCGCCAGAAGCCGCGCGAAGCTTGAGGAATACGCCAAGCTTCAGGCGACCACCCTCGGACAGAGGATATCGCCCGGAGAGTTAATCGCTCGCATGAGGGCCCGGGGAGCGCCCTGCGGGACCGTGCAGGAATTCGTCGACCAGCTGCGCTCCAAGGTGGACTCGGGGTTCAAGCGCGTCTACTTCCAGACTCTCGCCCCCAAGAACGCAGAGATGATAGAGCTCCTCGCAGACACGCTGAAGGGGAGGCTCTGAAAACGCGCAGTCTTCCATGATCCGCGACTGAAAAGGTAGTGACCTGAGGTCACGACTTGAGGTCAGCAACCCTCTATAAGCCATGACCTTCCTTCCGCGACATGAGTTCCCATCAGCTCTGGATGGGGTACTCCCACGGGGGAGGGAGGGCGACCCTGGACGCGGGGGACCCCGGAAGCAAGATCCTCCTCCTGGGGTCCAGGGCCGCTGACCTGGCAAAAGTGGTCGCGCTCTCGGCCAAAGAAGCTGGCGCTTCTCCAGTCGTATTCGACCTCGACGGCTCGGTGGCCAGGAACCTCTCTGGCCACATCGATACCTACGACTACCGGTCCTTTCTCTACGACTCCTTTCGGCTCGAGGAGCCCGAACCTTGGCATTCGCAGATGGCGGCAGCGGCTTATGCCCAGGCGCTGGACCTCTCCTCGGAGGAGGAGGCGATACTGAACGCAGCAATGCAGGTGGTGGCCTCCGACTCGGCTCTCCTGAGCCCCGTCTGCCTGCACGACGTCCTGGGGAAGGTGGAGGGGTTCAGGGGCTCCTACATCGACAAGCTCAACGGCAAGATAGGTGCCCTCCTCCTCTTCGACGCTGTCGACGACCAGGACTTCAGGCACCTCGTGGAGGGAGACCTGATCATAGATTTCCATCTCGCTCCTTATCCCTTGGCGGCGGAGCTCGCTGCTGCGCTCTTCATTGCCAAGATGCTCGCCATAGCTCACTCGAAAGGAGAGTATTCGGGGTTCCTTTTACTGACGGAAGCCCACCGGGTGTTCAGGGCGTTTCCAAGGCTGTCCCATTCGAACCGCCTCCTGAGCCAGTTGCTCGGGTGGCAAGGGGTCGTCGCCCTGTCTACCGGGCAGCCTCTCTTGCTCAGTCCCCTCCTACTTCGATCCTGTCCAGTCAGCGTTTGCTCGAGTGACGTCTGGAATTCCACATCGAGGAAGGGGCGGAGCGTGCTGACGGGCACCTTCGTCCTGCGTGACCGGCGGAGCGACCGGAACCAGTCGTTCGTCCCACGCCGCATCTTTGCGAAGACCGCCGACTACGCCCAGTCAAAGGCCGGACGGTACCCTTCCCCCGAGCTCGCGATGGCAGTACTCGACGTGGTGGAGCGGTTCTCGTTCTCGACCCCCGAGTCCATAGCCCAGTATGTCGCTCCAGACTTCCTGCCCGCCGACGTGAGCGTGACTCTGTCCAGCCTTCAGAAGGAGGGGTGCGTCGTCCTCGAGCCGAAGGATTCAGGGTCGGGTTCGAAGGTGTTCGCTTTCACCCTCTCGGAAAGAGGGAGGGGGCTCCTGAAGGAGCTGAGGGGCTGATGGAGCGGATACCGACTCAGTGCAGGGCTGTGGACGAACTCCTCGACGGGGGGCTCGCGACGGGAACCATCACCCAGATCTTCGGGGAAAAGGCGCTCGGAAAGAGCATCTTCTCTCACCAGGCCGCCTGCTCGACCGTTGTGGCTGGCCACTCCGCGGTAATCCTCGACACCGAGCAGTCCTACGGGAGCTACCTTCTCCCCTACAGACAGGAGGGGATGAACAAGCGCTTCGGCAGGGAGATTGCTGCGGTCGAGCTCAAGCCTGTCCGAATAACGAAACCTTCGGGAAAGAGGAAGGGGGCCACCCGAGGAGAACTCCTCACCGCCATGGGAACAACGCTCGACAGGCTGGGCGTGTCCTACACAAACGCGCAGATGGGCTCCATGGCCGACATCCTTTGTCCCTCGTTAACGGTGGAGGTTCCGACGAAGGACCCTTCGGTCTTCATCATGCAGACCCCGGAGGTTGTGGACCTGCTGAACCTCCACGGCGTCGACGCCAGCAAGGAGGTCTCCAACGGCGGGAGGGTGGAGCTCAGGCTGAGGCAGACGCCCGCCTATGACTCCATCCTCCGCAGCATCATTCGAGAAACAGGTGCCCGTCTCTTGGTCTACGACTCCATCTCCGCCCCCTTCAAGTCCTCTTTCCCGAGCACGCAGGACCTCCCCGCGCGGAGCGCTGGTCTCGCCATGGTCCTCTCCCACGCCCAGCGGCTCTGTGTCGAATTTGGAATTGCTGTGCTGGTCGTCAGCCATGTATCTATCGACCCCATCAGGGCCTGGAACAGCCACCCGTACGGAGGCGTCATTCTGGGTCACGAGGCGAAGTTCTCCCTCGAGCTCACCAAGAGCACGGCGAGGCGCAACGGGGAGGCAGAGGCTGAGAACCCCGACGAGATGTCAGACAAGGGGCGGGCGTTCTGGATCGCGCGCCACCCGGCCATGGAGGAATACTCCAGGTTCGGGTTCGCCACCATCGACCAGGAGGGGTTCCACTGATGGGATGGAAGGCGAGGGTGCTGGCCGGGATCCTTGGGCTGGCGCTCTTTGGCGCGGGTGCCTGGCCCTTGGGACTCGTCTGCTTCCTCTGTCTCGCTCTTTCGTTGAAGGCGAAACGCAAGTCCAGCGAGGGAAGGTCGGCGCCGAGGAGCCCACCTCGTCCCCGAGCCCTCCTGGCCGTTCTCCTCTTCGCTCTCTCGGCCCTTGCCCTTGCATCCGGGGGTTCGCTGTCGCCCCTCGTCTTCTTCGCCGGAGGCGCGGTCGTCCTGGCGTGGCCCGTACTAGTCAGGATCCTCCCCGTCGCTGAGCTCGCTCCGGTAAGCGACTCGGTCTTGCTGAAGTCGAAGTACCTCCCTTTCCATTGGTGGTCCATCGCCGAGCTCAAGCCGGGGGCCGAGCCGTTTCCGCTGGCGGCGTCAGCCTTCTCCGGCACCCTTCTCGCATTCACAGACACCGGCAGGACGTACTTCGCTGTGACCTGCCGTTCGCTCGGGAGAAACGACGCTGAGCCTCGCCTCCTCGCGGCGTTCAGGGCGTCGTTGCCGAGGGGACGCGTAGGCGCCTTCCTCCTCCCCTTGGACGCGGGGGGAGCTGCTGACCTGCTGAAACTGAAGCTGTCTCCCTTGAGGGTGGGTGGGGACCTTGCGAAGTCTGTCGCCTTCGTCTCGGGCCTACTCGTCCTAGAGTGTAGCGGAGGGAGCGTGACGAAGGCAGCAGCATTTTCGGTGGAGGGGAGCGCAAAGGCCCCTTCGTCCCCCCGGAAGCCCCACCTTCTTGACGTGTCCCCTCTGACCTGGGAGATATTCGACGCGATAGGCAAGAGGACCCGGTGGCCCGACCCTGACGGCTACTCCGACCTCCTCGATTCGATGCTCGCGACTAAGGGCGCGTCCTTCGCCGAGCGGTTGACGCAAGTAGAGTCGTCAGGAGATAAGTTGACAGTCCGGTCTCTCACTGGGCAGGAGGTCGTTACCACACGCCCTCAGCTCAGAGCAATCGTCTCCGTCTACTCGTGACTCAGCGTTCTTTATAACGGCGCCACGTCCGGGCCGAAAAAGTTGCAATCCACCCCAGCTGCCTCCATGCCGCCCACTGGACAACCGGGAGCAACGAACCACCAGTTGAGGGCGCTTCTGGCCATGGTGGGTGTTGCACTCCTCCTCAACTATGTGGAGACCATGATCATTCCGGGCATTCTCACGATCCAGTCCTACTTCTCCACCACGGACAGCCTGATGGCCTGGATCACCTCCGCCTTCCTCATTGTTGGCAGTGCCGTCTCCCCTCTCTTTGGCAAGCTCGGGGACAGCTACGGCAAGAAGCGAATGTTTCTCATCGCGCTCGTGTTCTACATGGCTGGGGTTGGAATAGCGGGCTTCTCAAATTCAATCTACTTCCTGATTGTCGCCAGGGCCATCCAGGGGATAGGCTTCGCCATCGTTCCCCTCGCCCTGGCCATAATAGCCGAGACCTTCCCGAAAGAGAGAATCGCCACAGCCCAGGGGGTGGTCAGCGCAACATTCGCCATAGGCGCCGCGCTCGGCCTGATCATAGGTTCTTACGTCATACAGGACCTTGGCTGGCAGTGGGCCTTCCACTCCGCTTTCGTGCTAAGCTTGGTGCTCTTCGCCGTAATTGCCAAGTTCCTCCCCCGTGGAAACCCGGGGACGAGGCAGAAGGTCGATTACGAAACCGTGATCCTCCTGATGGCGGGGGTCTCCTTGGTCCTGCTCTATCTTACTGAGGGGCCCTACGAAGGCTGGTACTCGGCCTACAACCTAGCGGCCCTGATTGCCGGAATCGCAATGGCAGTCGGCTTCTTCGTGGTCGAGGGCAGGAAATCAAACCCCCTGATACAGCTCTCCCTGCTCAGGGTTAGGAACGTCTTCGTCGCCAACGGCACCGGAATACTATCGGGCATAGGGATGTTCATGCTATTCTTCGGTGTCGTTTACTATGTCAGGCTGCCGGCACCCTTCGGGCTTGGTCTCGACGTCATCACCGCTGGTCTGAGTATCGCTCCCGCGACGGTCCTCATGCTCGTCGGGGGTCCCGGACTCGGGAGGATTGTGACCCACTACGGTCCGAAGCCGGCCATGGTCCTGGGGGGCCTGATTGCGATTGCTGGTTTCAGCCTTTTTGTTTTCAACCGGGGCACCACCACCGACGTCATGATTGACACGGCGGTCTCCTTAATCGGGGCAGTGAGCATTATCATCCCCATAGTGAACATGATCAGCGTGTCTCTCCCTGACGAATCCGTCGCCACGGGACTCGGCCTCAACACCATGCTAAGGAACATCGGGGGCGCTATCGGCCCGGTCGTAGCCACAACGATACTGAGCACCTATACGGTCAACGTCCCCGTCCCGCCTGGGACCCCGCTCCCGCCCTCCTCGACCGCGTTCGACTACATCTTCTACCTCGGCATACTGTCCATGATTTGCGTCGTTGCATTCTCTCTGACGGCGAAGAACTACGTCTTCAGGAAGCCGAACTCGGCCTAGAGTCAGGCGCTCGACTCGCCGAGCTCTTCTTCGCCAGCCAGATGCCCAGACCGCCTGCGGCCGCGGCTCCGACTACGGCTACCACCACCAGAGCCTCGAGCTGCCCGGTGAAGGGGTCCCCCTGCATCACCCAGACGCCTACATAGCTCCAGATGTAGGAGCCCGGCAGATTCCCCTCCCTTGCGTAGACAAACGAGGGGGGACTCGAACCCGAACTCCCCACGACAAATAGGGGGTTGTGGACCATGTCCCAGTCGCTGTAGAGGTAGCAACCGCTGCCGACGACCTTTCCGTCTAACAGAATCGCATTCAGGGTGAGGTTTCCCATGCCGCTGAACGTCCCGGGTGTCTTGGAGTAGGATTCGAGGGCGAAGACCTCCTGGTCTCCCGCCTTCAGGGTGGAAGCGGGGCCGGGCGGGAATTGCCTGGTCACCGTGGAGCCACTGTCCAAGTCGGTCACGCTCAGGCTCCATGCGCCCGAAGCGAGGAAGATCGAAATCGAAACGTTCGCTCTGGGGCCGGTGGCCGGCTCGGTGGCATTGAGCACCCAGAGGTAGGTGGGGGTTAGGGAAGCGGCTCCCTGGGCAAGCCAGGCGAACGTAAGCCAGCCTGTCCTGTTCGGCAGGGCCCCGGCCGCTGCCTGGAGGACGCTCCCGTCGCTCGTCATGACCGACAGGACCGTGTAGACCGTCCGGTCGGGTGACTCGATGTCGGGGAGAGACAACGAGGCGGTGACGTTGGTGACGCTCCCCCAACGCACCCCTCCTCCGCCGAGCAGGCCGGCGCCCTCGGGCACCACCACTCCGATCGCCCACGACGAGTTCGCGTAGCCAGCCGCCCGTTGCGGTTGGGCCGTTCCCGCGGCCAGGGCCACCCCTGACCAGGGGAGAACGAGGCAGACTGAAAGTAAGACCGCCAGTCCGTGCTCAAGCCAGCCTTTCAAGGGCCCGGCCACCTAGCGCGAACCATCGACAGGACCGCTAGGGCGGCGCCGATTACAGCGATTATGACCAGCGTCGTGATAGGGTTCACATATGGAGCGAGGAGGTCGTGGATGGCGCCGGTCGAAGAGCCCTGGAAAGTCGAGGCATACCCCCCCACGGCGCCCGCCACCCCCAGCAGGATGCAGCTGCCCGCCGTACCGACGCACATGAGCACCAGGGCTGGCCACATCAGGCGACCGTCAACGGTTCTCCCCTCGTGTAGCTCCACCGTCGTAAGGATGCCAGAAATGGCCCCGAAGCCTCCGATTCCAGTGACGACGAAGAGGACATAGGCAAGCACAAACCAGATTCCAGGGCCTCCCCCCACGATGATGGGTGGAAGGTAGGAGAAGGGCTCGAACGGGAGCACGATGATGAGCGTCCAGATCAGCGCCGCGATGGTACTGAGGAACGCTGCTGTTCGGAACCGTCCGTACCACAGGCGCCTGCGCGCGGCAGCTTCGGTCTTTCCTTCAGATGTCATCACCTGTCACAAGCACCCGCACAGGTTAGGTTTGATGGGACGCTATAAACGAAGGGGACAATTCTCCCCGCTGGGAACGGCTGTCCTTCGAAACTCATCTGCCGGGCGGGCCGCCCACGCAAATGTATGCATTTGTTCGGATTGGCTTAATGGCGCGTGCCTCCCCACGACTGTGGTCAGGCAATCGAATGAAACAGGCTGCAAGCCTCGACGGGGGGAGCTTGGGGGCTCACGGGAAGGACGTGTCTAGAGAGGCTCTGGACGACGTTAGGAGGCTGACTTCTGATTTGCAACTCAGCCAGGAGGTCGCCCGCCGAGCCTCTGTGATTTGCGGCGAAGCATTTTCGATGCATTTAGGCCAGGACTTGCCTCCCCAAGTCCTCTCCGCCGCCGCAGTGTACGTGGGGTGCAGGGAGGCGCAAAAGCCCGTGACGCTCAAGGACCTCGCCTACGCCTCTCGCTCGGACCCGAGGGCCATAGGCAGGTGCTATGTGAAGCTGATCGAGAGGATGCACATCTCCCGTCCCGAGCTAAACGAGAACGGCTACGTCTATCACCTTACGCTAAAGAGGCCCGTCTCCGGGCAAGCACTGCAGCACTCGCAGGAGATAATCAGCAGCATAAACTCCAAGGGGCTCGGGGGCAGGAACCCGATGACTCTCGCGGCCGCAGCCCTCTACATCGCCTGTTGCAACCTCGGTGAGAACATCACCCAGGCGGAGGTTGCCGAGGCTGCCGGCGTGGGGGAGCAGAGCGTCCGAGACTGCTGCAAGGAAATCCGCGTCCTTACGACATTGGCGTAGGGAAAATCCACGAACGAAGGCCTAAAGCATTCGTATTAACAATTAAATCTCATCATGGGTCCGGCGGCGCCATGGTCCGAACCAACCTCTCGATAGACAAGGCGGTCTTCGAGGAGTTCGCAGCCGAGGCGGACAGAAGGAAGATGACTTTGTTCGCGTTTGCGAACGAGTCCCTGGCGGCCATCACCAAGATCTCCCAGGAGGGCGGCAACCCAGACGAGTTCTACAAGATCTGGAGAGTCCTCTCCATCCTGAGGCAGGTAGACGTAATCACACTCCCCAGCGACTTTGTGGACGACCTCATCGAGCGTCTATACAGGGTGGACAGCGCCGCGACCAGAACGAGATTTAGGGAACTGGGAGCATCCCTTGTAGGGCTCCTCAAGATGGCGGCAGAGAACATAGAGGACCTGGGGCCCCTGGCCAGGGACTTCGGTTTCATCATCCCCATCAAGCACTTCGCCCTCACCGAGCCCAAGCCAGGT
>Ga0335079_10002539_pt1 | contig 21064 bp, 19 predicted proteins | sample Lox_Sample_33_FD_206719 | JGI IMG/M metagenome (GOLD analysis project Ga0335079, IMG submission 206719) | Soil microbial communities from Loxahatchee National Wildlife Refuge, Florida, United States - Lox_Sample_3.3 | ecosystem: Environmental > Terrestrial > Soil > Wetlands | place: USA... | reverse complement strand
CGCGCTTCCAGGCAGTGTGTAGCGCAGATCAAACCAGACTGCATTTTGCTTTGCATTCTTGCCTCCCGCTTGTCCCGTCGCAAAAGCCCAGGGATTGCGCCAGAAGTACGCATAATCCAGGAAGAAGGAAACCGCCCCGTACCTTGGATTAGTGAAGAAGGTCTGGGTGATTCCGATCGTGCCTTCCTGCATCGTCCGGTTTTGGCTGTTCGCGGAACCGGGATAGCCGTAGCCGATAAACGTGCCGTTCAAGTCACGTGCCGTGTTCCTGCCGACGTAGATTCCGCCGTAATAGCCGTAGAGTTGGGTCTTGCCCAGCCTCGCTTCAAAGCCGTCCACCGTCGAGCCGGAATGAACCGGCGAGAGACTGCCGTCCGCCCGTACGATGAAATTCGGGGCTGCTCCGAAGAGATACCGGCCGGCTCCATCGCTCCAGAAATTGTTCGTGACGAGCCGGAAGTTTTTCACCACCTCGAAATTTCCATTGATCGACCCGCCGCCTCCCGTAGTTGAGTAATACGTGTTGGTATTTGGATTGATCACCTTGGCAAAATCGACGACACCCGCGATTTCGACGTGTACGTGGCTGCTCGGCTGAAACGCAATCTTGGCGATGATGTCGGGGGCCACGTTCGGAACCGAGAGACCGTTCTGGAAGTTCCCGTCGAGCTGATTCTGAAAGCTCGCAACGTTCAAAGCCGCCGGCAGGGTGGGAACGCCGCCGCCGCCCGATCCGCCAAAGTATTGGGCGGCATTTTCCGCCGAAATGCCCATGAACACGGTTTTGCTGGGGTGATAGATGAACCGGAGTCCCGGAATGCGGCCCCATGTCAGGCCGTTCAGGTAGTTCACGTCGAACTCTTGCCCGTAGAACAGATCGCCCGGCAGAGCCGAGAGTCCATTCCGGTTCGGCGTCATCAAACTCCAGGATTGGCCGGCCTGGAACTCGAACGCGCCCTTCCGCACATTGACCCAGTACAGCCGCATGCGGTACAGAATGCTGTTGCTGGTTACCTGGGTGTTGAAAGCGGCGTTGCCAACACCGCCCACAAAGTCACCCTCGAAGTAGCCCAGCACGTGGAATCCCTTGAATACGGAGTCCGTTCGGAATCCGATTCGCGAGTTGGCCGCCTGGAACCGGTCCTCGGTGAGCCGCCCGCCGGGGATCACATTGTTATACGGATAGTTCCCGAAGTTCGTGGCGAAGCCCGCGCCGGAGTTAGTGCTGCGGTACGTGTTCGTCAAATCCATGAAGCCCACGGGGGTGATCGTGGTGAACCCGAGGCGAAGTTGGAGCGGCGATTCGGGGATCAGGTCGGCCACAGTCTGTGCGCCTTGGGGGATTGGAATTCCGGGAATTCCCACCGCAACGGTCGGCGCAAACTTGCCGAGCGGGATGAATGGCTGAGTCGAGGCGACTTCGCCGAGGCTCAGCGGCGCATTGCGCTCGGGCTCGGCCGGCACGGGCGCGGCAGGGGCCGGCGCTGCCGGCTTTTCCGCAGCTTGCTTTTGCGGGGCTTGCGGTTCCGCAGCCGGGGCGGTCGCCTTCTCCAGAAGCTTCTGCTGCGACTCCAAGATCGTGCGTAACTTCTCAATCTCTTTTTGCTGCTGCTCCAATTGCTCCTTGAGCTGTTGAACGTCCGCGGACTGGCCGGCAGTGGCCGATGCGGGCGGAGTGTTGTCGGCTGCCCATCCGGTCGAAAGCGCAGTGCCGGCTGCGCAGGTGAGTGCGAGACTAAAGCGTCGTAACCTGTTCATAGATCCTTTTCTCGTGGCGGAATGAACTGCAAGTCCGGATTTTCCTTATGGCGCTTCAGCCCTCTCCGAGGCGAACCAATGTCCCTACGGCCCACACACGAGTGCGCGGGCAGCGTTCTCAAACTCCGGTTGAGAGAGCTAAGGTATGAGGGTACGTAAGGAAAGTTAATTTGCGATGACTATCCAGTTAAGAACTGATACCGAGACCAATGCAGGGGAGAGCGATGGTGAAGCAGGAGCCGGTTCCCAAGCGGCTTTCAACCCGAACCGTGCCTCGCATCTGCTCGACCGCCTGCTTGACGATCGATAGTCCCAGGCCAGTTCCGCCCATCTGGCGCGAACGAGCCTTGTCCACGCGATAGAACCGCTCGAAAATCCGGGAAAGGTCGTCGGCGGGGATGCCAATGCCACTGTCCTGGACCGAAATTTCCACATGATCATCGATTCTCACAGCGCGCACCACCACCTCGCCGGCGGACCGGCTAAACTTCACCGCGTTGTCCAAAAGATTGACCAGGGTCTGCTCGAGCGCCAGCCGGTGCCCCAGAATCTGCGCCGCGCAGATCTCCTCCATCTGTATTGCGACATCCCGCATGGCAGCCAGCGGCTCGATGGCACGCACCGCGCTGGCCACGACGTCCTCAACCGACACCGGGACGGGCTCAGATCGCGGCCGCCCGGTGTCAATCTGCGAAAGCGTAATCAGGTCCGCGGCGATATTCGTCAGGCGAACACTATTGGCTTGGATGACCTCCAAGAACCTGAGGCGGTGCCGCTCATCTTCCCAGGCTCCGTTGAGGAGCGTCTCGGCGCAGCCGGTAATGGTTGCGAGCGGCGTACGAAACTCGTGCGAGACATTGGCCACGAAATCGCGCTGCATCCTTTCCATCCGTTCCATGGGGGTGATGTCGTGCAGAATGGCGAGGGCTCCCCGCGGGCGGCTTCCCTCCAGAGGCGTGGCGTGTACTTCGAACGAACGATCTTCCCGGCCCGCAATATTCAAGCGCTCGCTCAGGGTTTCTCCCGAATCCACGACCCGTTGCAGCAACTGGAACACGCCTGGATCCCGAAATGCCTTGATCAGGGGCGTGCCGGGCGTGATCGGATGGCCCACCACATCCACGAACGCCTCATTACAGAAGGAGACTTCGAGTTTGGCATCCACCGCCAGCACGGCCTCCGTCATGCTGGCCAGGATGGCTTCCCGCCGGGCCAACTCCGTGCTGAGCCCTTGCACCACCTGCTCGATTCTCGGCGCAATTCGGGAAAGGGTGCGCGCCAACCCGCCCACTTCGTCATCCTGAAATGTCAGCCGCGGCGGGGAGGGGCTCGACTCGGCCATCGCCTGAACGTAATTTCTCAAGCGGTCGATGCGGCGGGAGAGCAGTTGTGCACCTCCCCAGACAAGCAAGATCGAAGCGAAGCCCCAGAGCGGCGTCAGCCAGCGTAGAGGACCTTCGGAAGCGGACGCCTCCACGGCGGCGACGAGGGGCACAACCGTGATGGTCGCGACTGTTGCCGCCCTCCTGGAAATCGAAGCCATGGCCGAAGTTGCCCAATGGTATCGCATAATCGCGGAGGTGTTCCAGCCGCGAGAAACCCGGAGGCGGCCCGGGGAATCTAAGAACGTAGAGAGTTGTATGGGATCTGCGCTGCGGTTGGCTATCGTCGTTTGTTTCGCGTCGCCAGCGGCATTTCCGGCCACGTGGTCGGGAGTCCTGGTTGATTCGAAATGCTACGCCGCCGAGGAGCGCAATGTGGATCCGCACGACACGCTGACAAACGTTGACCGCGACAAGTATCAGGAGTTTTGGTATTGCTCGCCAAACAAAAAGACCCGCTCTTTCGGCGTGGTTCAAGACGACGGCACGATGGTTAGACTCGATCCCGCCGCCAACGCCAAAGTGGAAGAGGTGGTTCGGCAAGCCGGAAAACAGACTCCATTTGCGGTGACCGTGACGGGTGAACGGACCGACCGGCTGGTCAAAGTAGAGACCATCTCGAAGCTGAGCAGGCGCTAACGCGGAGCGACTTCGGCTTGCTCCATGCGGGCGATCTCGGAGGAGTAGCGCTTCAAGTCGGCCGGCAACACGGTGACCAGGTCCTTTTCCATATCCTCACCGGTGGCAATCAGGTGTTGCAGGTGCAGCGAGGCGATGCGTGCGCACCAGGGATCGTCCATCGGCCGACTTGTCTTCCGGCTCACTCGCTGAAGCTCGGAATGCGGCAGGGCGATCGTCTTCTGGGTCCGGTCTCCGTTTTCATCCACGATCAGGAACTTCACATCCACGGTATCGGAGTGGCGAATGGAGATCGCGGTTTGCAACCACTTAAACAGAATTTTGAACTTGCGGCCGAACGGATCGGGGCCGGCCTCGAATTCGCGAAAATTGAACATTTATACGTATCTTAAACCAGTGCCGGTGGCGCCACTCGGAGTTATGCGCGGGCGGGGTCGCCTCGCTCCGGATCGAGGCCGAGCTCGAGGATCGCCGCCTTGGCTTTCTTGCCGTCGAACTTGCCCTCGCGGGCCAGCCGGGACAGCGCCGCGGCGGCAATCGCCTCGGCATTGATCTCGAAATGGCGACGCAGGTACTCGCGGTTGTCGCTACGCCCAAATCCGTCGGTGCCGAGCGTTTCGAGCCGGCTCTCCAGCCAGGGCGATAGTTGGCCCGGAACAATTTTCATGTAGTCGGTGGCGGCAATGATCGGCCCCTCGGCGCCCTTGAGGGCTTCGACAATGTACGGCTGCTTTTGCGGCTGGTCGGGGTGCAGGCGGTTCCACCGTTGCACGTCGAGCGCTTCCCGCCGCAGCTCGTTGTAACTGGTAACGCTCCAGACATCGGCCGCGACATGGTATTTCTCGTCGAGGATTTTCTGCGCGCGCAGCGCCTCGTTCAGAATGGGCCCGCTGCCGAACAATTGGACCCTGGCTTTACCATTTTCGGAAGGCTGGAAGCAGTAGATACCCTTGAGGATGCCTTCGGGATTCAGCTCTTTGGGAATCGGCGGCATCGCGTAGTTCTCGTTATAGAGCGTCAGGTAATAGAAGCGGTCCTCGCGCTCTTTGTACATGCGCCGGATGCCATCCTGCACGATGACCGCGATCTCGTACGCATAAGCCGGATCGTAAGCCGCACAGGTCGGGACGGTGCTCGCCAACACCAGGCTGTGGCCGTCCTGGTGCTGCAACCCTTCGCCGGAAAGCGTCGTCCGGCCGGCGGTGCCGCCGCACAAAAAGCCTTTCCCGCGCGCGTCCGCGAACGCCCACACCAGATCGCCCACACGCTGGAATCCGAACATCGAATAGTAGATGAAGAACGGAATCATCTCCATGCAATAGTTCGTGTAGGCGGCGCCGGCAGCCGTAAACGAGGCCATCGAGCCGGCTTCGGTGATGCCCTCCTCGAGAATCTGACCGTCCTTCGACTCCTTGTAATACAGGAACATCTCCGCGTCGTGCGGCTGATAAAGCTGGCCTTGGCTGGCGTAGATGCCGAACTGCCGGAACAAAGACTCCATCCCAAACGTGCGCGCTTCGTCGGGGATGATTGGCACCACGCGCTTGCCGATCTCCGGATGCTTCATGAGCAGGGTCAAAATCCGGACGAACGCCATGGTGCTGGAGACTTCGCGGCCGTTGGATCCTTCGAGCGACTCCTTCATGTATTCCAGAGGTGGCGAGGTGAGCTGGCTGGCGGGCACCGAGCGATGCGGCATATATCCGCCGAGGATCCGGCGGCGTTCGTGCAAGTACGCGATTTCGGGGCTGTCGGCCGGTGGCCGGTAGAACGCGGCGTTGCGGGCCGCTTCATCCGGGATCGGAATCTCAAAGCGCGAACGAAAATGCTCGATCTCCTGCTCGTTCAGTTTCTTCTGCTGGTGCGTGATGTTGCGGCCTTCGCCGGCTTCACCCAGCCCATAGCCCTTGATGGTGTGGGCGAGAATGACCGTCGGCCGGCCGGTCGACTCGACCGCGGCTTTATAGGCGTTGTACACCTTGCGCGGGTCGTGCCCGCCGCGGTGCAGCCGCACGACATCGTCGTCACTGAGGTTGGATACCAGGTCGAGCAGCTCCGGGTACTTGCCGAAGAAATTCTTGCGGATGTAGGCGCCGTCTTTGGTGACGTAGGTCTGGTATTCTCCGTCCACCACCTCGCCCATCCGCTTCTGCAGAAGCCCGGTGGTGTCGCGCGCCAGCAGCGAATCCCAGTCGGAGCCCCAGATCAGTTTGATAACGTTCCAGCCGGCGCCGCGGAAGGCCGCTTCCAGTTCCTGGATCACCTTTCCGTTCCCGCGAACCGGTCCGTCCAGCCGCTGCAGGTTGCAGTTGATGACGAAGATCAGATTGTCGAGTTTCTCGCGCGAGGCCAGGGTGATTGAGCCCATGGATTCGGGCTCGTCCATTTCGCCGTCGCCGAGGAACGCCCAGATGTGGCGTGGCGTCGGAGGGATGAGGCCACGATTTTCCATGTAGCGCATGAAGCGCGCCTGGTAGATCGCGTTGATCGGCGCGATTCCCATCGAGACCGTGGGAAACCTCCAGAAATCGGGCATCAGCCACGGGTGCGGGTAAGAAGAGAGACCTGGATGCTCGCGCAATTCATGGCGGAAATTCTTCAGGTGTTCTTCGTTCAGCCTGCCTTCCAGAAAAGCGCGCGCGTAGACGCCCGGTGAAGCGTGGCCCTGGAAGTACACCAGGTCGCCCGGCTGATCGCCGTACGTGGCGTGGAAGAAATGGTTGAAGCCGACTTCCAGCAGGGTGGCGAGCGACGCGTAGGTCGAAATGTGTCCGCCGATGCCGGCATCATATTTGTTTTGCCGGACCACCATGGCCATAGCGTTCCACCGGATCAGACTTTTGATGCGCCGTTCCATCGCCCGATCTCCCGGGTATGGAACTTCCTCTTGCGGGTGAATCGTGTTGACGTACGGAGTATTGAGGAGGTTGGGAAGATCGGCGCCGTTGAGGCGTGCCCGATCGGTCAACTGTTCCAAAAGGTACGCGGCCCGGTCGGGACCGGCACTGTCAAGGATCTCGTCCAGCGCCGCCATCCACTCCGCGGTTTCCTGGGGATCCAGATCCACCACCCTCTGGTTGAGTTTCTGATGCATGTCTCGTCCCATTATAGCGGTGCGGGTACAATGGTTCAGACAAGGCTGCACCGGCCATGTCAGGACGGCTGCAAATCTCACGTAACGGAGCGTGTTGAAAATTGCGCCGTTTGGGTAGGGTCCCTTCGTATTAGAGTAATTATTTTGGGAGGAGAGAGATGGTCACGTGTCCGGTGTGCGAGGGCGCAATCGACGTCGATGAAGAAGACGTGGATGAGGGCGACACGATCAGTTGCGATGAATGCGGCGCCGACCTCCGCGTGGTAGGCACGGACCCCCTGGAAGTCGAATCAGCCGAAGAACTCGATGAGGAGGAAGAGGATGATGATTCCTACGTCGAGGAAGAAGAAGAGGAAGAGGACGAGGAAGACTGGAAGTGAGGGAACGCGTCACGTCCGGTTCGCGTCGGTTGTATAGGGAGGGTCGAATGAGCGCGCGGAACGCGGTGCTGGCGCTAATGGTTCTGATCTCGGTTGGCGGCGCATTCGCTCAGAAACAGAAAAAGGGCGCCGAGTCCAACGACACACGCACGGTGCAAGGGACGGTGACGAGCGCCGAGGACATGCCGGTCAGCGGCGCGGTGGTCCAGTTGAAGAACACCAAGACTCTCCAGATCCGATCGTTCATCACGCAGGCGAACGGATCCTACTATTTCAACGGCCTGAGCACGGATGTGGACTATGAGCTCAAAGCCGATTCGAATGGCCTGACCAGCGGCACAAAGACCTTGAGCTCCTTCGATTCCCGTAAAGAGGCGACGCTCAACCTGCAATTAAAGAAAAAGTAGGCTAACGCTTCACCGGCCGGCGTGAATCGCTATTTTTGGGGCCCGAGGCGGCGGGACGTAACCCCTCCTGCAGAATCCCACAAGCAAATCGTGTCAAGACGCCGCCGGCGCCCGCGTTTTCCAGCCGTAACGCGCTGATGCCGTGCACCATGGCCCAGGCGAGCAGGGCCAAGGCGCGGGAATCGCCCGCCTGGACGTCGCCCGACGCCTGGCCTTCACGAATCGTGTCTTCCAATAAGCCGAATGCGCGAGCTCCGGGCCCTTCGCCGGGTTCCTCATTTGCCGGACTCGCGAGCGGACCGAACATGACTTCAAAATAGGCTGGATGCTCGGTCGCGAACCGGACATACGCCACGCCCATTGCGGTCAGGCGAGAGGAGAAATCCGGTTTGGCCCGCTCCCTGGCGTTCTCCAGGGCTTCCGCGAAGAGTGTGAAGCCCTCCACGCTGATTGCAGCCACGAGCGCCGCCTTGTCCGCAAAGTGCCGGTAGGGCGCCATACGGGAAACACCGATGCGCTCGCCGATTTCCCGCAGGGTGAGCGCCTGCACGCCCTTTTCCTCGATCAGCTTCAGGCCCGTCTCGATCAGAACCTGCCGTAGATTTCCGTGATGGTACGCTTTCGAACTCGCCACGGAAAAATTGTCGCACTTTTATGTTGACAGCGTCAACATGGACGGTTATGATGTTGACATAGTCAACATCGGGCCGAACGGCCCCGGGAAGGGATTCAAAGATGCTGATTCAACGCATTCATCAGGAATACCGGCGGCTCTGGGACGCTAACGCTCCGTTGACCGCCACTGCCGTCATTATGTTGGCGGCCTTCATTGGATCCGTCGCGGGACTCTTTATTGACCCGCGCATCATCACGGGAGTTCCGGCGTGGCTCAAGCCGGCGAAGTTCGGGATTTCCACCGCAATCTATGCGGCTAGCATCGCCTGGCTCCTGCGGTATATCACCGTCTGGCCGCGCTTCACGCGGGCCATGGGATGGGTGTTGGCGATGGTGCTGAACACCGAGGTAGGGATCATCGATCTTCAGGCCGCCCGTGGAACGACCAGCCATTTCAATTACTCCACGCCGCTCGATGCCGCTCTGTTCGGGGTGATGGCCGTCGCGATTGCCATTCTGTGGCTGGCGAACGTCGGTCTTGTCGTTGCTCTCTTTCGACAGCACTTCGACGATACCGGCTGGGGCTGGGCACTGCGGCTGGGTTTATCGATCACGGTTCTGGGGGCCTCGGTCGGAGGAATCATGGTGCAGCCCACCGCCAAACAACTGGAAAACACTCGACCCACTATCATCGGGGCGCACACAGTGGGTGGTCCCGACGGTGGACCGGGACTGCCCGGGGTCGGCTGGAGCACCGAGCACGGCGATCTTCGCATTGCTCACTTTGTGGGCTTGCATGCGCTGCAGGTGATCCCGTTTCTCGCGTGGTTCTTGCGGCGCCGCCACAGTTCCTCTTCCGCCGTGGCCTTTGCCGTCGCGGGAAGCTATCTGGCGCTCGCCGGCATCCTGGCCTGGCAAGCGCTGCGAGGAGAGCCGATCACGGCGCCTCAACCGGCCACGCTCGCGGCGTTCGCAATCTGGCTGGCCGGAACAGCAGCGGGTTTGATCGCAACGTTGGCGCGCCTCGGCCGCGCTGAGGCGTTGGCCTAATGACTCCCGAGCAGGTCTTCTCGATCGCGAATACGGTTGCGATGGTCGGGTGGGTGGTTCTGATTGCCGGATGGCGCTGGAAACCATCCGCGACACTGGTTAGCGCAGCAATTATTCCGCTGCTCTTCGCAATACTGTATTCCTACCTGGCGGTGGCCCATTTCGGGGAAAGCGGCGGCGGGTTTTCCAGCCTCGCCGCTGTCCGGCAACTCTTCTCCAATCCCTGGGCGTTGCTCGCGGGTTGGATTCACTACCTCGCGTTCGATCTGTTTGTCGGTTCGTGGGAAGTACGGGACGCGAAACGGAACGGCGTCCCGTTTCTTTTAGTAGTGCCCTGTCTCGCTCTGACTTTCCTGTTTGGCCCCGCCGGCCTGCTGCTGTACTTCGTCGTGCGGACGATCCGCGCGAAATCGTTTACGATTTCGACTTCAGCTTTTTGATCTCTTCCAGACGCTCGGCAATGCGTTTTTCCACGCCGCGATCCGTGGGGAAATAATACTGGCGCCCCGCCAGCGAGGGCGGCAGACACTCCATATCGACGATGGCACTGTCGAACTGGTGCGCGTGCTGGTAGCCCTGGCCATATCCCCAGGCTTTCATGTCCCGGGTGGGCGCATTGCGTAATTGCATCGGCACCGGTTCGGCGATGGTCTTTTCCACATCGGCGCGGACGGCATTCATGGCGGCGTAGGAGGCATCCGATTTCGGCGCGGCGCAAAGGTAGATCGCGACCTGCGCCAGCGCCAGGTCGCCTTCCGGAATTCCGAGAAAATGAACGGCCTGCATCGCCGCGATGGCCTGCTCCAGCGCGCGCGGATCGGCCAGGCCGATATCTTCGATGGCCATCCGGACCAGCCGCCGCGCAATGTACAACCGGTCCTCGCCGGCCTCCAGCATGCGAGTCAGCCAATACAGCGCGGCGTCGACATCGCTCGACCGCACGGATTTGTGGAGCGCCGAGATCAGATTGAAATGCTCTTCGCCAGCCTTGTCGTAGAGCAGCACCTTGCGCTGCATGGCATCCTGGACCGCCTGCTCATTGAGCACGCCTCCGGGGGAAGCGGCGGCCGCGGCTTCCAGAGTGTTGTAGGCCTGGCGGGCGTCGCCGTTTACGTAGATGCCGATCTGCTCCAGCAGTTCATCGGAGGCCGACAGCCCCATGACCGGCAATGCGCGCTTTAAGAGGGTCACGATCTCGGGCACGGTCAGGCCGCGCAAGGCGTACACGCGCGAACGAGACAACAGCGCCGCGATCACCTCAAACGACGGGTTTTCGGTAGTGGCGCCGATGAGGATGATGTCGCCGCGCTCGACGTACGGCAGAAACGCGTCCTGCTGCGCTTTATTGAAGCGGTGAATCTCGTCAACAAACAGGATGGTGCGGCGGCCCATGCGACGGAACCGCTCGGCATCGGCCATTACCGCCTTGATTTCCTTGATGCCGCTCAACACCGCACTGAAAGGCAGAAACTCGCAGCTCGTGACGCGGGCAATCAAGCGGGCCAGCGTGGTCTTCCCTACCCCGGGCGGTCCCCACAAGATGATCGAGGTCAGCTCGTCGCGCTCGATCTGCCGGCGCAGGGGCTTGCCGGGCCCGAGGACATGCTCCTGGCCGATGAAGTCCTCGAGACGCTCCGGCCGCATGCGCTCGGCGAGCGGACGCTTCTTGTCTTCGGCCGGAGGCGTGGCATCGAACAGGCTCACGACTTCAGCGCCCTTTGCCGCCGCGCCTCATATAAAAGGATGCCGGCGGCCACTGCCGCATTCAGCGACTCGACGCCGACGGTGGGAATCGCGACATCCAGGGCGGAAGAGCGCAACTCTCGGCCCACCCCACGCGCCTCATTGCCGATAATCAGGCCGCAGCGGCTGGTCAGATCGATGTCCGTAAGCGAGCGGACACCGTTTTGCGCCGGCACTCCCGCGTACAGCTCCACGTGATTTTGCTGCAACGCAGCGCGGGCCAGCGCGGCATCGACCCCGTGGAGAAATGGAATCCGGAACAGCGAGCCGGCCGACGCACGCAAGGTTTTGGGATTGAACGGGCTCGCCGCCCCTTTCAGAAACAGGACGCCGCTGGCGCCGAACGCTTCGGCGGCGCGGGTGATGGCTCCGCAATTTCCCGGGTCCTGCAAGCCGTCGAGCACAACCAATAACGGGCAACCGCGAAACAACTGTTCCAGCTTCCAGGCGGGGGGTTTCACCAGCGCCAGTACGCCCTGTGTGCTTTCGGTTCCTGAAACGGATTGGAGCAGCGCATCGGGCGCGACGACCACGCGGACGCCCCGCAGCCCGCGCACGTGCGCTTCCGCCGCCGAACGAACCGATTCGGCCGCGAGCACCATCTTCACTTCGCAATCGCTGCGCAGGGCTTCTTCGAGCAGGTGGAAGCTCTCGGCCACGCACCAGCCCTGGTCGGTGAGGCCACCGCGAGCGATCGCGCGCCGGACCTCCTTCAGCAGCGGATTGGCGGCGCTGGTAATCGCTTCCGGTTTCGCCATCTTACAATTAGATTCTGACCGATTCAGAATACCGCAGATGAAACGGACCTTCTGGGGCGCGGTCGCGGTGGTGCTCGCCGGCCTGGCGCTGTATATAGCTTACGTATCGAGGCGGATCGAAGAGCAATCGACGCGCGATGAAGCCCGGCCGGCGGACGTGATCCTGGTTTTGGGGGCGGCCGAATACCGCGGACGCCCCTCGCCGGTTTTGCGCGCCCGGCTGGATCACGCGCTCGAGCTATATCACCGGGAACTGGCGCCTCGCATTATGACCACCGGCGGGGCCGGCGGCGACCCTGTGTTCACCGAAGGCGCGGTGGGCCGTTCGTATCTGACGAGTCACGGTGTTCCGTCCGAAGCCATCATCGTGGAAACCGAAGGCGAGACGACAGTGCAATCGATCGCGCTGGCGGGCGAAATTTTGCGCCGCATGGGCCTGCATTCGGTGATCGTCGTGAGCGACGGCTACCATATTTATCGCGTCAAGAAGATGCTGCAATTCCGCGGCTTGGCGGTGTACGGATCGCCGCGGAAAGAGCTGTTTCCGAATCGGGCGCGCGAGCGGTGGAACTACGTCAAGCAAGCGGTGGGATACTTCTTGTGGCGGATTGGGGTGCCGGTGTAAAGGGCCGTGGGCATCGCGGGCGCCGGGTAGGTCGAGACCTGCCCACGGTTCAATTATTGGGCGGGCGTCTTGTCCAATTGCTCCTTTGCCCAGATCCGTTTGGGGTTTAACTCGACCGATTTGGCGAACGCCTGGCGGGCGTCTGAGTTTTTGTTTTGTTTGCGCAGGGCGATTCCGAGCCAGAGCCAGGCATCGGCATTCTTCGGGTCGAGGTCGATGGACTTTCGGAAATCGGCGACGGCGAGGTTCAACCCGCCGCCTAGCGCTTCGGGCAGGTAGTAATTACCGACACCGCGCGCCATGAAAGCGGGCGAAGATTTCGAGTCCAACGCGACGGCCTTGTCGATGGCGTCTTTGGCGCGCTTGCCATAGCTGAGACCCATGATGACATTGGCTGGGACTACCTGGCCGCAGAGCGTGCCTAGGATCCGGTAGTATTCGGCAGTGCCTGGTTTCAGAGCGACCGCCTGCTCGGCGGCTTTCACCCCACGCTCAGCCGCCTGTTCGGCGACTTTCTTGTCCCGGACCTCGAGTGCTACCTCCGCCTGGTAGGATGCCGCCAGCGCCGCCCGGTATTGAGCGTCGGCATCCTTGGGGGCCTGGGCGGCGGCCGCGAACGCCTCGTCGGTCATCTTCTGCAAAGAAGCCCGATCCTGCCGGTCGCGGGCGGTCTGAAGATCCGCCGGGGAGACCGCCAGAAAGGCAGCCACCAATATCATCCACATCTCAACCTCTTCTTCAGAGTATTCAGAGCGCCGCGACTTTTCGTTCCACAATCAGGAAATACAACCCGAGCAGGACGAGCAGCAAGCCGTTCACGGCGAGCACCACAGGCGCTGTGAACATTGGGACGAGCCAGCCGGTCACCAGGTTTCCCATGGGCATGCCACCGCGGAAGGCGGCATTGTAGATACTCATAACGCGGCCGCGCATCTCGTTAGCGGTGATCAACTGCACCAGCGACAACACGTTCGTGAACACCGCCATCAGGGAAATGCCGCTTAGAAAGAGCAGAACGCAGCTCAGGAGCACCGACTTCGAGAGCGCGAAACCCGAGATGCCGGCTCCGAGCACCACGAGCATCGTGAGCGCCAAGCGCCCTTTGTGCCGGATATTCCCGATGAACGCGACCGCGAGGGCGCCGACGACGGCCCCGCCGCCTGAGGCGCACAGAAAGAGCGTGAAGGTCGCCGGCCCGCTCCGAAACACCTCTTTGGCGAACCACGGGAGGAAGGTGGTCATCGGAATACCCAGTGCGGTCACGCAAAACCCGAGAAAGATCAGGCCTTCCATGGCGCCCTGGTGGCGGATAAACTTGAATCCAGTCTTCATGCTGGCGAACATCGATTCGGTGGTCTTCGGCGGCAGGAAACGGGTGGTGAGGACGGTGAGGGAGACAACCGGCGCCAGGAAGGAGAGCCCGTTCAGACCGAAACACCACACGGCGCCGAGGTTGTTCAATGCCAATCCGCCAATTGCGGGGCCCAGCACGCGAGCGACGTTAAACTGAATCGAATTGAGGGCAATGGCGTTGGGCATGTCCTCTTTGCTCACCAGGGTTGGGATCAGCGCGGAGTATGCCGGTCCTCCGAACGATTGCGCGAGGCCGACAACAAACGAGAGACACAGGATTTCCCAAATGTGAACAGCCTTGAAGAAGATCAGAATCGTCAGCAGAAAGGCCGAACCCATCTGAACGTACTGCGACATGAGCAGGACCTTGCGCCGCTCCACGCGATCGGCGACGACTCCACCGATCAACGAAAAGAAGAAGATGGGGATTCCTGCGAGGAAGGCATCCAGCCCGAGATAAAACGGGGACTTAGAGATATCCAGCACCAGCCAGGCTTGTGCCAGGTTCTGCATCCAGGTGCCTATGCTGGAGATGCAGGCGCCGACAAACATCAGCCGGAAGTCGCGATAATGGAAGGCTTTGAAGACCCGCTCAAACGCGTTAGGAACAGTGGTAGTGGGCGCAGGCGTTCCCATGTGTTCAAAGCGAGGGCGTCAGTTTGGATTGTAGCAACTTTTGGGGGAGCACCGCCTGCAAATTGCACACGCAGAGAGTTACGGTAACGCCCAATGAACGTCATTGAAGCCGCTCTGAGTCGATTTCGCGCCGCCCGCATGCGGCGGTTCGTGCGGGAGTTCGGGATCGGCCCAGAAACGCGTGTGCTCGATATCGGCGGCACACCGTACAATTGGGCGCTGGCGCCAGTCCGGCCACGGCTCACACTGCTCAACCTGCCGCGGGCTTTGGAAACTGTTCCAGAGGGAGTAAATTCGGTGGCCGCGGACGGCTGTGCCCTGCCCTTCGGCGACGGCTCTTTTGACGTAGTGTTCAGTAATTCGGTGATTGAACATCTGGCGACAGTCGAACGGCAGGGGGCGTTTGCGGCCGAGGTGGCTCGCGTGGGAAAGCGCTTTTGCGTGCAGACGCCCAACCGGTGGTTTCCGCTCGAGCATCACCTGCTGACGCCGTGCATCCACTATTTTCCGAAGCGCTGGCAGGCGCCGTTGGTCCGCCGCTGGACGGTGTGGGCAATGCTGACCGGCATACGGGGAGAGCGTCAGCGATTTTACATTGAGCATTACCTGGCGGACGTTCGCCTGCTCGGCCCCACCGAGTTGCAGGCGCTGTTTCCAGAATCGACAATCACGGGCGAGCGATTTCTGGGAATGACGAAATCGCTGATGGCCGTCCGGTGAGCACACTGGCGACAAGATCGCCGGCGCCGCTCGAGAGTTAGCGTTCCTGGACGACGGGCAGCGCGGCGGATTCTGGCGGCTGAGCGGCGGGTTCGCCGATCGGGAGCTTCACGATGAATCGAGTGCCTTTTCCGGGCGTGCTCTCGACGTCGATGGTGCCGTCATGCGCCTTCACAATCCAGGCAACGAAACTTAATCCCAAGCCCAGGCCTTGATCAGGTCCCGGGGCTGTCCCCGAACCCGGGACGCGGTAGAACCGATCGAAGATGTGAGGCAGATACTGTTCGGGAATGCCGCATCCGGTATCGGCAACGGCGAGTTCGATGGAATCCTCGTCGGCGCGCAGGGTGACGCGAACGTCGCCACCTTCGGGGGTGAACTTGACGGCGTTCGAAAGCAGATTCGTGAGCATGCGCTCGATCTGGACCCTGTCGACTGTTGCGAGACACCGCGACGGAACCTGGGCGCCCAGCCGCACACCCGAAGCCTCGGCCGGAATCTGAAACTGCTCGGCAAGGTCGCGGATCACGGCGCACAAGTCCAGGCGAGTCTTCTGCAAGGCCAGTTGCCCGGATTCGGCCTGCGAGAGCAGCAGTAACGCCCGGACCATCTGCGAAAGCCGGTCGATGTCCTGGAGCGCGTTCACGATCGCGTCCCGATATTGTTCGGTCGTCTTCGCGGTAAAAAGCGCCACTTCGAGTTGCCCTCGGATGGCGGTGATCGGCGTGCGCAACTCATGGGAGACATCAGTGGAAAACTGCCGGATCTGCTGGAAAGAGGCTTCGAGCCGTTCGATCATCCGGTTGAACGTCAGGATCAAATAATCCAGCTCGTCATCGGCTTCGCGGGTAGGAATGCGCAGGCTCAGATTGGAGCCCGAGATGCGCTGCGCGGTCTGCGCCACCGCCAGCACCGGCGTCAATGCGCGACCCGCCATGTACCAACCGAGCCACGACCCAAGAACCAATGCCAGCGGAATGAAACCGACGAAGAACAGCGTGTAGGCGCGCAGCACCTTCTGACTGTTGGTGAGCGGGGTTCCGATGGCGGCATAGTACGGCGCCTTGTGTTGTTCATCGAACACCACGCCGGCGCGAATCATATAGGGCTCGCCGTCGGAATATCGGGTATCCCAGTAGACCTTGCCGGGAGAAGCGAGGATGGTTGGCACTCGTCGCTGAACTTCAGCCGGAGATTCACGCCCCATGCTCTCGTACGTAGTGGAAATGAAGAGCTCGTTTTTCCCGGACGCATCGGTCAGCAGCAGCGCGCGTCGCAAGCGCTCCACAATAAAGGTTTCGTCCGGATCTTCCTGGTCGTAATACCAATGCGCCTCGGCCGGCTTGTTCCCGTAGCTTTCGATGCGGACGTAGCCGCCCTTCATGGCCGCCCATTCCTGCTCGAGCGTGTCCTTGGCTTGGTTGTCCAGCACGCTGGACAGACGGGCGCGGAATACGGCCGCGGTCCCGATCAACAAAAACGAGAAGAACAGCGCATAGCTGGCCATGAGCCGGAAGCGGAGCCCCCGGGTGACGTGCCGCTGTTTTCTCTTGCGAGCCATGTCAGGCCTGCCGTTCCGCCGGTTCAACCGTGCGCTCCGCCGGTTTATCCGGACCTTCGATCATATAACCAATTCCACGAACGGTTTGGATCAGCTTCACTGGGAAACGATCGTCGATCTTACTTCGCAAATGGCGGATGTAGACATCGACGATGTTGGTGAGGCCGTCATAATCCATATCCCAAACATGCTCGACGATCATCGTCCTGCTGAGCGGGCGCCCCTTGTTGCGCATCATGTATTCGAGGATGCCGAATTCCTTGGGAGCCAATTCGATGGGTTCTCCGGCGCGCGCGACCTTGCGGCGAATGCAGTCGAGCGTGAGGTCGGAGACTTGAAGCTTTTCCGGCGCGGGCTGTCCGCGCCGCAACAAGGCGCGGACGCGCGCCAGCAGTTCGACGAAGGCAAAAGGCTTGACGAGGTAGTCGTCGGCTCCCTGTTCGAGACCTTTGACCCGGTCATCGAGGCCACCGCGAGCGCTGAGAATCAGCATCGGCGGTCCCGGCTGCCGGTTCCTGACCTTTTGCAGGATTTGGAGGCCGTCCATATCGGGGAGCATCAAGTCGAGAATTACGAGGTCGTAATCGGTGGCGTGAATGCAATCGAGGGCTTGGCCGCCGGTGGGCGCGATATCGACGGCATAGCCGGCGCCTTGCAGGCCCCGGGAGAGGAAGTCGGCGATGCGCTTCTCGTCCTCGACGACCAGAATTCTCATTGCCTTCAGCTTAGCGCAGCGATGCAGGCACCGCCGCGGTTAACCGAAGAAAGGAAAGGCCGCTTCAGGGACGCGCCGTCACGGTGAGGCTGCGGCGGATGCGGTTGACCCATTCCTCGTGGGACGGCTCCGGTTGCGTCATCGGAGCGCGAGCCGTCTCGGCTTCCACGGGCATAGAGAGGACACGCAGGTATCCCTGCCGGCCCCGAAGCCCGTCGACGAACGAGCCGACGCCGGACAACCGCGGGTCCACCACGGCGAGGTCAATCGTCATTTCATGCTTCGCAATAAGCTTCCGCGCTTGTGACGGTGTTTTGGCCGGGATTACCGAGAACCCGGCAGTAGACAGACCTTGGCCCAGCCAGAACTGAAAGCCGATATCTTGCACAAGGATGAGAACAGTCGACACGCGTCAGTCTCCACTCTACCCGCACTGTATCCCGATTAAAGGCGAATTGCCAACCCGTTTCCACAATGTAAGTTGCAGAAGCGTAAGATCGCTTACGGGAACCAAGAGTCCAAGTTCGGTCCAATCCACGGGGATTCCCCTGAGTCGGAGGGCCCGCACCTGTCCCTCACCACAGCCTATATAGTAGACTTTGGGATGCGGAGGGCAAGAGTGGGGCAAAGGGGCTGGACTGTTGCGATTGCAGCACTCGGACTCGCCGTTTCCCTTCATGCCGCCACCGCCCCGTACCGGGAAACCCTGAACCGGTACTGCGTCACTTGCCATAACCAGAAGCTCAAAACCGGCGGGCTGACCCTGGACACGATTGATCTGGCGCAGGTTCCCGCGCAGGCGGAGGTTTGGGAAAAAGTGGTCCGAAAGCTGCGCGCCGGCCTGATGCCACCGCCGGGCGCAAAGCGGCCCGACCTGGAGACCTACCACAACCTAACGGCGTGGTTGGAAGGGCAGCTCGACCAGGCTGCCGAAACCACGCCGCATCCCGGCAGGCCGATTCTTCACCGTCTGAATCGGAGCGAGTACTCCAATGCGATTCGCGATCTGCTGGACTTGCAGGTGGATGCCGCATCGTTGCTGCCGCCGGACGATTCCGCGTACGGCTTTGACAACATCTCGGACGCGCTGGGCGTCTCGCCGGCGCTGCAAGAGCGTTATCTCGCAGCGGCGCTGAAGATCGGTGCACTGGCGGTCGGTGACCCGAAGGTCACCCCGGGAAGCGAGACCCGGCGAATCCGGCAGGATCTTTCCCAGGATCAGCACATCGAGGGTCTGCCATTAGGAACCGTGGGCGGCACCTTAGTGCGCTACAATTTTCCACTCGACGCCGAGTACGCCTTCCAGGCCAAGCTATATCGGACCAACCTCAATATCATGCGCGGGCTGGAGTCCGAACACCAGGTTGAGTTCAGCGTGGACGGGAAGCGAATCCAGCTGGCCACCATCGGCGGCAAAGCAGATCTGATGTCGCTGTTTCAGAAACCCACTGAGACCGGCGATGAAGTGGACGGAAGGCTTCGGATCCGCGTGCCCATCAAAGCCGGGCCCCATACAGTGGCCGTCGCTTTCGTGCAATCCGCACAGGCGGCGGACCCGGTCCGCCTGCAACCTTATCTACGCAGCTCCGTAGACAACTTCGATTGGTCGGGCCATCCGCATTTACAAGTACTGACGATCTCGGGGCCATTTCACTCAACCGGGCCGGGTGATACGCCGAGCCGGCGTCGAATTTTCGTCTGCCGGCCGAACCGGCCCTCGGAAGAGGGTCCCTGCGCGCACCGGATCCTTTCGACCCTGGTGCGGCAGGCTTACCGGCAACCGGCGAGCGAAGCCGACATCCAGCGCGTCATGAAGTTCTACGAAAAAGGGCACGCCGCCGGCGGGTTTGATTCGGGAATTGAGCTGGCGCTCGATCGCATTCTGGCAAGCCCGAAATTCGTGTTCCGGGTGGAGCGCGATCCGGCGGGCGCAGCTCCCGGATCGGTCTACCGCGTTGGCGGTCTGGAACTCGCGTCTCGCTTGTCGTTTTTTTTGTGGAGCAGCATCCCCGACGACGAATTGTTGCGCGTGGCCGCCGCAGGGAAATTGGAAGACCGGGAGGTTTTTGACCGCGAGGTCCGGCGGATGATGGACGATCCGCGCGCGCAAGCGCTGGTACAAAATTTCGCGGGCCAATGGCTACAACTCCGGAACGTCCGGAACGTGCAGCCGAATACGGACGAATTCCCGGATTTCGACGACAATCTCCGCCAATCATTCCGCCGCGAAACAGAGCTTCTGTTCGAGAGCATCGTGCATGAAGACCGGAGCGTGGTCGATCTGCTGACCGCCGACTACACTTTCGTCAATGAGCGGCTGGCGCGGCACTATGGCATTCCCGATATCTACGGCAGCCGGTTCCGGCGCGTGTCGATAACCAACGACGCGCGGCGAGGCCTGCTGGGACAAGGAAGCATCCTCGCGCTGACTTCACACGCGGAGCGGACCTCGCCGGTGGTGCGCGGCAAGTGGGTACTGGAGAACATTCTCGGGATGCCGGTGCCCCCGCCGCCGCCCGACGTTCCGCCATTAAAGGGAAATCAGGAAGGCGAAAAACCCAAGACTATGCGCGAGCAGATGGCTGAGCATCGGGCCAACGCGGTGTGCGCGAGCTGCCATAAGATCATGGACCCGGTCGGGCTTGCGCTGGAAAATTTCGATGCTGTCGGCGCCTGGCGCAGCGAGGACGCGGGCCAGCCGATTAATGCGGCCGGCGAGTTGGCCGACGGCACCAAAATCGACGGCGTCGTAGCGCTGCGAAAAGCGATCGTCAGCCGGCCTGACGTTTTTGTGGGAACGCTGACCGAGAAGCTGCTGACCTACGCGCTCGGCCGGGGCCTCGATTATCACGATATGCCTGCCGTACGCGCCATCGTGCGGGACGCAGCGCGGCACGATTACCGATTTTCGGAAATCCTGCTGGGCGTGGTGCATAGCGTGCCGTTCCAGATGCGAACGGCCGCGGCCGAGGGAGGCGCATGATCATTAGAAAAAAATCGCTGCCGCGGCGGACAATTCTGCGCGGCATGGGCACGGCGGTCGGGCTACCGTTTCTCGAGGCGATGTTCCCGGCGCTGACGCCGTGGGCACGGGCCGCGGGCAAGCCAAAGCTTCGGTTCGGGGCCGTCTACATCCCGAACGGGGCCATCATGCAGGAGTTCACGCCAAAGACGGCGGGAACCGGCTTCGAATTCACGCCCATCCTGAAGCCACTCGAGCCATTTAAAGATTCTCTGGTGGTTGTGACGAATCTGACGCGGTCGCACCCGGGCAGCCAGGTGGGCGATCACGCGGTGAGCGCGGCCGGCTTCCTGACCGGCGTGTGGCCGAAGCGCACCGAGGCCGAGGACGTGCTGGCGAACACGACGATTGACCAGATCGTCGCCCAACAGATCGGACAGGACACGCCGCTGCCGTCGCTGGAAGTCGCCACCGAAGACTTCACCGGCTACGTGGGTGGCTGCTCGCCCGGATTCAGTTGTGCCTATCTCAACACCCTCTGCTGGAGCACGCCGACCACGCCGCTGCCCATGGAAACCAACCCGCGCGCGGTGTTCGAGCGGCTGTTCGGAGTTGCGGGGACGGCGCAAGAGCGGCAGGCCCGGGCGGGAAAAGAGCAGAGCATTC
>Ga0335079_10002537_pt1 | contig 21085 bp, 19 predicted proteins | sample Lox_Sample_33_FD_206719 | JGI IMG/M metagenome (GOLD analysis project Ga0335079, IMG submission 206719) | Soil microbial communities from Loxahatchee National Wildlife Refuge, Florida, United States - Lox_Sample_3.3 | ecosystem: Environmental > Terrestrial > Soil > Wetlands | place: USA... | reverse complement strand
CCATGCTTGTCATGTGTGGTGTGGCATTATTAATAAAAACTCCCACGTATTTCTTTTTTGGTTTATATCGCCGTATTTGGGTTTATGCCAGCACTCATGAGCTGCGACTCATCACTGCCGCAGTGACTACCGCGTCTGTGTTGACCTCAGGCGTGATCCTATTGTTGCTCTCAACCGGGCTTGTTTTTCCCGGTATGCCGCGTTCGGCTCTTGGCATTGACTGGTTGTTATCGCTGGTTCTAATAGGCGGATCGCGCTTTGCGCTTCGAATTCTATCGGAACAATCCGCTGCGCCGCGAAATGGCAAAGCGCGCCGTGCGTTGGTCATCGGCGCGGGTGATGCGGGCGCGCTGGTGGTGCGCGAGCTTCAAAAATCAGCGCAGCTGAATTTAACCCCTGTCGGCTTTCTCGACGACGATCGCGCCAAACAACATCAGGAGATTTACGGTGTGCCCGTGATTGGATTGGTAAGTGATATCGCAGAAGTCCTCGATAGTCAGCATGTAGATGAAGTGATCTTTGCGATTCCATCCGCACCCGGAGGAGTGGTGCGTCTTATCAATGATGCCTGTCGCCTTAAAGGCATTCCGTCGCGGACCATGCCGGGTATCTATGAATTGATCGGCGGCAAGGTCAGTGTCAGCCGTTTGCGTGAAGTGGACATCACGGACTTGCTTCGCCGTGAACCGCGTCGTATTCATGAGGAAATGATTGGAAATGTGTTAAGCGGAAAGCGCGTGCTCGTCACCGGCGCAGGTGGTTCGATTGGACGCGAGCTTTCGCGTCAGATCGCGCGCTGGAATCCAAGCGAGTTGATTATTCTCGGCCACGGTGAGAATAGCATATTTGAAACCTTGTTAGAGTTGAAGGAAGATTATTCTTCATTGCAATTGACACCGATCATTGCAGATGTAAAAGATCGCAACCGTTTGCGCTCAGTCTTTCAGTACGCTCAGGTGATATTCCATGCCGCCGCTCATAAGCATGTGCCGTTGATGCAAGCGAATGTCGCTGAAGCGATCCTGAACAATGTGATCGGCACGCGCAATGTAGTCGAAGCCGCGCTTGAAAACAATGTCGAACGATTGGTTTTGATTTCAACCGATAAGGCTGTGCATCCTGCCAATGTATATGGCGCGACGAAACGCCTTGCGGAAATGATCGTGCTCGATGCGGCTCATCACACCCAACGCGCCTATTCCGTTGTCCGCTTTGGAAATGTTTTGGGAAGCCGCGGGAGCGTCATCCCAATTTTCAGACGACAGATTGCAAACGGTGGACCAGTCCAGGTCACGCATCCCGATATGGAGCGTTACTTCATGACGATTCCTGAAGCTGTTCACCTTGTCTTGCAGGCAGCTGCGATGGGACACGGCGGCGAAGCTTTTCTGCTTGATATGGGAGAGCAGGTTCGCATCCTTGATTTGGCGGAAGATTTGATTCGCCTTTCAGGACTTGAGCCGGGGCGTGACATCGAAATTGAATTCACCGGCATTCGACCCGGCGAGAAATTGCGCGAAGAACTGTGGGAACCGGGAAAAACTTATGATAAGACCGCACATCCTGACATCTTTTGCTCTGAACATGAGGATGTCATGGTGAATGAAAAGTTGCGGGCGACGCTGCAGCGCCTCGAAGCCCTGACCTCAAGCGGGCACGCCGACGAGATCATTTCCCTGCTCGATGAAGTTGTCCCCGGTGCCGCCATCCGCGAAACGCCTTCACCTGAAATTACATCCGTGGTCTAATGAAAGAAGTATCGCTTACCGAGTGGAATCGATTCCTTCAGCGACATTCCAACATGCATTTATTGCAAACCGGCGAATGGGGTGAATTGAAGTCGGCGTTTGGATGGGAAGCTGTTCGCGTGATTAACGATGAAGCAGGCGCGCAGATTCTTTTTCGAAAATTGCCACTGGGTTTCACGATAGCTTATATTCCAAAATTATCGATTGGTGGTCAGCAATTAGCAGCTAGTGAAGAATTTTGGAAAGAAGTGGATGCAGTTTGTAGAAAGCAGCGAGCCATCTTTCTCAAAATCGAACCGGATGCTTGGGATAGCAAGTTCATTTTTCGTCCTTCATCTTTTATCCTTTCGAAACAAAATATCCAGCCTCCTCGCACTATTCTCGTTGACATTCGTTGGAGCGAAGAGGAAATTCTTGCGCGTATGAAACAGAAATGTCGCTATAACATTCGCCTCGCTGAAAAGAAAGGCGTAACTATCCGCGCGTGGGATGACTTCAATGGCTTTTACAAAATGATTCAGATCACAGGCGGACGCGATGGATTTGGCGTGCATTCGCTTGAATATTATCGCCGCGCTTATGAGTTGTTTCATCCAACCGGTGCATGCGAATTGTTGGTTGCCGAATTTGAAGAGAGACCGCTCGCGGCCTTGATGGTTTTTTCTCATGGAAAACGGGCTTGGTATATTTATGGTGCATCCAACGATGAAGAGCGCAATCGTATGCCGACATATTTACTTCAATGGGAAGCCATCCGCTGGGCACGTTCCAAAGGTGCTGAGGAGTATGATCTGTGGGGTGTACCTGATGAAGATGAAGCAATGCTTGAAGCACAATTTGAAAACCGCAACGATGGCTTATGGGGAGTCTATCGTTTCAAGCGCGGTTTTGGCGGTGAATTGAAACGCGCTGCGCAAGCCATGGACAAAATATATAACCCACTGCTGTATGGATTCTATCTTTTGCGCTGGGCTGGGCATGAAGGCGGATAATGGAACCACTTCTTTGGAATCGGCTGCTTGCATCATTGCCTAATCCGCACTTTCTCCAAACTTACGAATGGGCGCAGGTCAAAGCAAAATATGGATGGGAGCCGATTTATTTCGTTTGGTTTGAAAAGTTTTATCAATCTTTCACGCCTGATCAATTAGATAATTTGAACTTATTGAATCAATCGGATATTCAAGCCGCGTGCCTCGTCTTGAAGCGGACGGTCTTTTCAGGCGTTGCGCGGCCTTGTATTCTTTACGCGCCGAAAGGACCGTTGATAGATTGGCCAAATCAGTCGCTTTTTAACCGCGTGCTGGATGATTTGCAATCCTTCGCGAAAAAACAAGGCGCCATCTTTTTGAAGATAGATCCCGATGTGGTACTTGGAACGGGGATTCCAGAAAACGAAGATGAACGCATTGATAGCGGCGGACAAGTTGTGAAGTCCGAGTTGAAGCGTAGAGGCTGGCGATTCTCATCAGATCAAATCCAATTTAAGAATACTATGCTGATCGATTTGTCTCCTTCCGAAGATGAGATGCTGGCGCGCATGAAACAGAAGACGCGCTATAACATTCGCTTGGCGGAGAAGAAAGGCGTGACGGTTCGCTTTGGAACGAAAGATGATTTGCCGATGCTTTACAAGATGTATGCCGAGACATCCATGCGCGACGGCTTTGTGATTCGCGATGAGGGCTATTATCAAACTGTTTGGCAAATCTTTATGCAATCTACTGAACCAAGTGCTGAGCCTTTGATTGCAGAAGTGAATGGGGAAGTTGTTGCCGCAATTTTTGTTTTTTATTTTGTCGGCCGTGCATATTATGTTTACGGCATGTCGCGTGAAGCGCATCGTGAGAAGATGCCTAATTATCTTTTGCAATGGGAAGCGGTGAAGCGCGCAAAAGCGCGCGGCTGTTTGGTTTACGATCTTTGGGGCGCACCGGATGAATTCAACGAAAGTGACTCGATGTGGGGTGTGTTTCGTTTCAAGGAGGGTTTGAGCGGACAAGTGGTTCGTACGCTTGGCGCCTGGGACTTTGCACCCCATCCATTTTTGTATCGGATGTATTCAGAAATTATTCCGCGTATATTGGATGTGATGCGTTCGCGCGGGAAGCAAAAAACAAAACAAGCGATTGGAGGAGCCTGATGGATATTCCACGATTACATTTTGCTCATTTGCCCACACCGATTGAAGAACTACCGCGTCTTTCCGCGATGTTGGGCGGGCCGCGCATCTTCGTCAAGCGCGATGACCAGACCGGTCTCGCTTTCGGCGGCAACAAGACTCGCAAGCTGGAATTCCTCGTTGCCGAAGCGCAAGCACAAGGCGCAAATATGATGATCTCCGCTGGCGCAATTCAATCGAATCATTGCCGTCAGACCGCGGCTGCCGCGGCTAAATTTGGCTTTGAATGTACGTTGGTGCTAACTGGTCAATTGCAAAAACAGGCTTCGGCCAATTTGTTGCTCGATCTATTGTTTGGTGCAAAGATCGTCAATGTGATTGACCGTGCCGATCGTGACCGCGTGTTGAAAGAGACTTTCGACCAAGCTGGCACTGATGGAAAGAAACCGTATCTTGTTCCATACGGCGGATCAAGTACTACGGGTGCAATGGGTTATACCTTTGCGGTGGAAGAATTCATGAATCAAAATGTTCATGCCGATTGGATAGTATTCGGAACATCATCCGGTGGAACACATGCAGGATTGGTGTTGGGTCAAAGAATTTTTGGTTATAAAGGCAAGGTTCTTGGAATCAGCATAGATGAATCGGAAGAATGGTTGAAGACTCACGTTGCCGCTTTGGCTTCGGACGCGTCCGAACGATTAGGAAAGCGAATCGATTTCGCACTGGATGACGTGCTAGCAACGGATCACTATTGCAAGGCCGGTTACGGCGTGCTGACCGATGCCGAGCGCGAAGCCGTCCGCCTATTTGCGAGCACCGAAGGCTTATTGCTTGATCCGGTTTATACGGGCCGCGCCGCCGCGGGTCTGATTAATTTGATCCGCAAAGGATTTTTCAAGAAGGATGAAACCATTTTATTCTGGCATACCGGTGGTCAACCTGCGCTGTTTGCGGATAAATATTCAGACCGGATTTAAAACAAAATCGCCTCCATTTAAGTGCAGGCGATTTTAATTTCATTTTTATGCGCCAGTTGGTAATCGCTTTTCGAGTGTGCGGCTGAGAATATCTTCTTGCTCCATAGATGCTGACTTGATTCGTTTTGATTTAGCCTTGTGCGACTTGGCGCGATCCTGAGCGGTTTGCCAGGCGATCTGCATAGCAGTCAACTCTGGCTCTGCGGAGATTTCCTCTACATCAACCTCAACTTCTTTTTCAACCCTTTTATTTTTCTTGCCGCGCTTGTACTCGCGCTCGGGTTTTTCTTCTTCAACTTCAACAACTTCGGGTTGAATGGCTTTCATGCTCAAACGGATTTGCCGCTTCTTGCGATCCACATTGATAATCTTGGCTTCTACTTCATCGCCTTCCTTGACGACATCGCTGGCGTTTTTGACATACCCGCGCGCCAGTTCACTGATGTGAATCATGCCCGGTCGTTCTGCACCGATCTCCACGAATACGCCATATGGTTCAAGGCGGACAACTTTTCCTTTAACAACCATCTCGGGTTGCAGATCTTTCCAGTCGTACAGCAGCGGCTGGATCATTGTCAATTCGATTCGATCCTTGCGTACGTGTTTCACCCATACATCAACGCTTTGGCCCTCTTTAATAACCTCTTCAACTTTATTGACGGGATCCTTTTGAAGCTGGGAAACGTGCAACACACCTGGAATGGGCTGACCCACATCCACGAGGGCGCCTGCCAGAGTAGTCTTAAGAATTTTGCCTGTTAATTTAGTCTTCGGTTCAAGCGTGACCTCAGACATTGTATTTGTAGTAACCATTATCTTTTCTCCTGAAAATTGGGAATAATACCGAGGTTTGATTATACCTGTCTGGCATATCTGCGTCAATGTGAAAAATCAAACAAATTTGAAAATAATTTTTGTGGGTAAAGTCATGTATTCTGCATTGAATTTTGGATTGAATAATAAGTGATTGCCTTGACTTGTGGGTATGACTTGAGTATATTGGCTACCATATTTTTCTGTTCGAAGATAGACACATGAAAGTGAGGATTTATGAGTCTGGTCGGTCCAATAAGTCAGTCCCTGCAACAACGCGCCGAAAAAGTCTTGCCCTTGGGAGTGAACTCCAATTTTCGTTATTGGGGTGAAGGTATTACTCCCTACGTAGATAAAGCCAAGGGCGCATATCTTTGGGACGTGGATGGCCGCCGCTTCATTGATTATCGGATGGCATTCGGCCCGATCATCCTTGGTCACGCCTATGATGAAGTAGATGCGAAAGTCATTGAGGAAGTTAAGAACGGCGTTTTGTTCGCGATGACTGGTGAACTCGAGATCGAGGTCGCTGAGATGATCGTAGAGATGTGTCCGGCTGTCGAGATGGTGCGCTTTGCGTGTTCCGGCACCGAAGCGACTATGCATGCCATCCGTGTGGCGCGCGCGTTCACCGGACGCGACATCATCTTAAAGTTTGAAGGAAATTATCACGGCTTTCACGACCACACGTTGTGGTCCACGTACGCGCCGGTTGAATCCTATGGCAATCGCCGCAGCCCAATCCCGGTCAAGGCATCGTCGGGCATTCCACAATCGATGGGGGAGTTTGTGATCACCTTGCCGTTCAATGACTTCGAGGGCTTTGAGCGCGTCATGCATTCGTATGGAGATCAGATCGCGGCGGTCATCACCGAGCCTTGTCAGGGGAACTGCGGCGCGATCGAACCGCAAGCTGGCTTCCTTGAATTGATTCGCACGAAGACCGAAGAATATGGGACTGTTTTTATTTTGGATGAAGTCAAGACTGGCTTTCGTATTGCAAACGGCGGTGCACAGGAATATTATCGCATCAAGCCGGACCTCACGGCGTATGCCAAAGCTTTGGGCAACGGTTACCCGATTGCAGCGTTCGGCGGAAAGCGCGAGATCATGTCCATCATCGGACATGGAGTTTCTCAGGGTGGAACGTACACCAATAACAAGCCGGGTGTCGCGGCGGCGTTTGCCACTTTGAAATTACTTAAGACCCAACCTATTTTGGAATCGATCCAAAAGCGCGGCAGGCGTTTGATGGACGGGTTGAAGGATATCTTCGAAGATAATAATATCCCGGTGGCCATGAGCGGATACCCCCATATGTTCTCTTTTGCGCTGGGTGTGGATGCCGTTACTTGTCAGCGCGATTGGGATAATAGCGATAAAGCTGCTTATCTCAAATTGGTTGAGATGGCAATCGAGCGCGGTGTGATGCCGGACCACGACGCTCGCGAACCATGGTTCCTGTGCTATTCTCACACGGATGCTGACATTGATGAAACGTTGAATGTGTACGCGGACATCGTCAAGAAAGTGAAAGCGTAAATCCTGGAACGTCGTATGCCTGGATGGAGGTTCGGCGTTTTATTTTTGATTTGGAGGAAGAATGACTAAAGTTGTGCACGGAACGAAGAAAAGTATGACCGCGAAAGAGATCGTGGATATGAACAAGGAGTATACGTTCTACTCGTGGGGTGTGCAGGGACAGATGAACCCGATCCCGGTTGTCAAAGCTGAAGGCGTTTATTTTTGGGATGCCGATGGCAAACGCTATCTTGATTTTGCCTCCCAATTGGTGAATACCAACGTCGGACATCAGAATCCGAAAGTCGTGAAAGCCATTCAAGACCAAGCCGCACAGTTAACTTTCGCCGCACCGGGGATGGCGTCAGAGCCGCGCGGTTTGCTTGGGAAAAAATTAGCGGAGATAACGCCAGGCGACTTGAAAAAAACCTTTTTCACGCTTGGCGGCGCTGAAGCCAACGAGAATGCGGTCAAGATCGCGCGCTTCTATACGGGTCGACATAAAATCTTGGCGCGCTATCGTTCATATCATGGTGCGACGCATGGCGCGATCGCATTGACCGGCGATTATCGCCGCCTCCCTGTAGAGCATGCCATGACCGGCGTGGTTCATTTTCTCGACCCGTATTGCTACCGCTGTCCGTTTGGTTGGACGCGTGAAACGTGTCACCGGGAATGCATCAGCCATGTTGAAGAAATAATCCAATATGAAGGGCCGGATCAGATCGCCGCGATCATCATGGAAGGCGTGACCGGTTCGAACGGCTTGATCGTTCCGCCGGATGATTATTGGCCCCGCATTCGCGAGATTTGCGATAAATATGGAATCCTGTTGATTTCAGATGAAGTCATGTCGGGTTGGGGCCGGACCGGCGAATGGTTTGCCGTGGATAATTGGAACGTTGTGCCTGATATCATCACGACGGCGAAGGGCATCACGTCCGGTTATGTGCCGCTTGGCGCGGTGATCGTCACGGAGAAGATCGCGAAATTCTTCGACGATAAATATTTATACGCAGGCTTGACCTACAATGGCCATGCATTGGCTTGCGCCGCGGCGCTGGCGACGATTGAAGTGTATGAAGAGGAAAAGATTTTTGAAAACTCTAAAAAGGTTGGAAAATATCTCGGCAAGCGGCTCGATGAGTTGAAAGCCAAGCATCCCTCTATCGGCGATGTACGTTATATCGGCTTGTTCTCCGGAATCGAAATGGTTAAGAGTCGTCAAACGAAGGAGCCACTGGATTTGACGCCGCTTAAGAATTTCCTGATTTCCAACGGGTTATATGTTTTCAATTTCAAAAATATTTTATTCGTTGTGCCGCCGCTCATTATCGATGAAAAGCAACTCGATGACGGTTTGAACCTGATTGATGAAGGCTTATCTGAGTTTATGGATAAATTGGTTGTGTAGAGGCAATCATGCAAAAAATTCTTAACTATATCAATGGCGAATGGCTCGAGCCGAATGTTAAAGAATATTTCGATGTGATCAATCCCGCCACAGGCGAGCTGATCGCAAAAACGCCGTTGTGTGGATTCGATGCAGTGGACTCTGCCGCAAAAGCCGCATCCGCCGCGTTCCCCGACTGGAGACGGACTCCGGTTCAGGATCGCATTCAATATCTCTTCATGCTGCGCGACCTGATGCGTGCCAACAACGATGAGATCGCAAAACTCATTACGAATGAAGCCGGCAAAACGTTTGAAGAATCAAAAGCGGAAATGGTGCGCGCCATCGAGAACGTGGAAGTCGCTTGCGGAATGCCGATGTTATCCAAAGGCGAGATCGTTGAAGATATCGCACCGGGCATTGACGAGATCATGCTTCGTCAACCAGTCGGTGTGTGCGCCACGGTTGCGCCGTTTAATTTCCCCGGCATGATTCCGTTTTGGTACATGCCTTATGCGATCGCGGCAGGGAACACTTATATTGTCAAGCCTTCCGAAAAAGTGCCGATGACCATGCAGTTGATTTTTAAACTCATCGAGCAGCTGGGACTGCCGAACGGTGTGGTGAATATGGTCAACGGTGCGAAGGAATCAGTGGATGCGATTCTCGAACATCCGATTGTGCGCGCCGTGACTTTTGTCGGTTCCACGGCAACGGCAAAATATCTTTATAACAAAGCCTCAGCAAATGGCAAACGCGTGCAGGCGCAAGGTGGAGCAAAGAATCCGGTCATTGTTTTGCCGGATGCCGATATGGATATGGCGACGAAAATCATCGCTGATTCCGCTTTTGGTTGCGCGGGTCAGCGCTGCTTGGCGGTTTCTCTGGCCGTAACAGTTGCGGATGCGCGCAATACTTTCACGGAAATGATTTGCGATGCGGCGGCTTCGCGCGTGGTCGGTTATGGACTCGATTCCGGCGTACAAATGGGAGCGGTGATCAACCCTGCCAGCAAGCAACGCATCGAACAGTTGATTGGAGTCGGCGCAAAAGAAGGCGCGTCGGTTCCGGTGGATGGACGCGGGACAATCGTCAAAGGCTATGAGCGAGGCTCATTCGTCAGACCGACGATTCTTTCCAATGTCCCGAGCGGAAGCGAGGTCGCAAAAACTGAAATCTTCGGGCCGGTATTGAGTCTGATGCATGTCAATAGCGTGGACGAAGCCATCGAATTAGTCAATAGCGGAACATATGGCAATCAAGCGAGCCTGTTCACATCCAGTGGATCCGCTGCGCGCAAGTTCCGATATGAAGCTGAAGCGGGTAATGTCGGAATCAATATCGGCGTCGCCGCGCCGATGGCATTCTTTCCGTTCAGCGGCTGGAAGGATTCTTTCTTCGGTGATATGCATGGCCAGGGCATGGACGCGGTCGAGTTCTTCACACAAAAGAAAGTGGTGGTGGAGCGTTGGCCGAAGGAATGGAGCAGGAAATTTTAGTTCAAAAATGGTTGCACAAAATTGATGAATCCATTTGTGCGATTTTGTGGGAAAATAGCCGCTAAATGTTTTAATCGGACTGAGGAGTCTGTTGATGAGCGAGTTTGCAATCGAATTGCGGGATGTTGTTAAAAAATTTGTTACACCGGAGGGGAATGAGCTGGCGGCTGTCAACCATGTCACCATGCAAATTAAGAACGGCGAATTCTTTTCGATGCTGGGTTCTTCAGGATGCGGAAAGACGACCACGCTGCGCATGATCGCAGGCTTTGAGTGGCCGACGGAAGGCGAAGTTTATATCGAGGGTGATGCCCAAGGACACAAGCCGCCCTTCCTTCGTCCTGTCAATACCGTGTTCCAGAGTTATGCTTTATTCCAGCATATGACCGTCTTCCAGAACGTGGCATTCGGCCTTGAAATGGAAGGCGTACCAATGGAAGATATGAAAAAGCGCGTTGGCGAATCGCTGGAGATGGTGCGTTTGACCGGCATGGACCGGCGTTATCCCAAACAGCTTTCAGGCGGACAACAACAACGCGTGGCGCTGGCGCGCTCGCTGGTCAAACGACCCAAGGTTCTTCTTCTGGATGAGCCACTAGGTGCGCTGGACATGAAACTTCGCAAAGAGATGCAGCTTGAACTCAAATCCTTGCAAAAGGAAGTGGGTATCACGTTTATCTATGTGACGCATGACCAAGGTGAAGCATTGACCATGTCTGATCGAATAGCAGTGATGAGTCTGGGCAAGGTTTTGCAAATAGGCCCAGTAGTTGAAATTTACGAACGTCCCGCCAATCGTTTTGTTGCAGATTTTATCGGCGAATCTAATTTTCTGGACGGCAAAGTCAAATCAGTCAAAGAAGGCCAAGCGGTTGTTTATGTTCCGGATTGGGGGCAGGAATTAACGGGAATCGTCACCAGCATGGTGAAGGTTGGAGATGACGTGGCCGTTTCCATTCGTCCCGAAAAGATTCGTCTTTCAAACGGCTCAGCACCCAATGCAATCACTTTAGATGGCACGGTTGTGGACAGTACATATATTGGTTCGGATACGCATCTTTATCTCGATGTGCGCGGTCAGCGCATGAAAGTCTGGGAACAAAATCGCATCTCTACCCTGGATCCGCGTGCCTATTATCAAAACGGACAAAAGGTGCACCTGAGTCTGATGCCGGAAAACACCCTCGTTCTGCCCAAGGATTAACCATGCTAAGACGATTGCGTGAGAATAAATCTGCACAAGGTACTCTGCTGATTGTTCCAACGCTGATCTTTATGATCGGCATGTTGATTATTCCGCTGATGCTCACGCTGGTTGTCAGTTTTGGACACCCTGATGCCAATGGCGGCGTGATTTATACCTTCTCACTGGATAATTATATCCGCCTGCTGGGATATAGCACGGATTGCCCGATCGGGGTTTCCACTTGCTTTAATTCAGTCTACCTCGAAATTCTTTGGCGGTCCCTCGTGCTGGGATTCAATACAACCGTGCTGGATATTTTGCTGGCTTACCCGCTGGCATACTTCATTGCCCGCATTCACCCGAAATGGCGCAATACCTTTCTATTCCTGGTGCTGGTTCCGATGTGGACCAATTTCGTCATTCGGGTATATGCATGGATGATGATCCTGCGCCAACAGGGAGTGATTAATTCACTACTGGGGTGGTTTGCAGGTTTAGTGCATGTTCCTTTCACGCCTCTTTCCATGCTTTATACACCGGGCGCGGTTTTGGTGGGCATGGTATATGAATTCCTGCCCTTCATGATCCTGCCCATTTATACATCGCTGGAAAAGATAGATAATCCATTGTACGAAGCTGCTGCAGATTTGGGCGCGTCTCCGTTTCGCACCTTTCTGCGCGTCACCCTGCCTCTTTCCATGCCAGGCATGGTGGCTGGCACCATTCTGGTGTTTGTTCCGGTTATGGGAACATTTATCGTGTCGGATTTGCTCGGTGGGGCACAGGTCATTCTGGTCGGTAACTTGATTCAACGCCAATTCCTGGATGCGCGTGATCCGACTTTTGGATCTGCGGCTTCCCTAGTTATGATGGCAATGACGATCATTGCCACATACTTTTATACTCGAAAATTCGGGTTCAGTGAGGAGCTCGTGGTATGAATCCGCATCGCCGCTCTCCGTGGATTATTGCTGCGACACTTTTGACGTTTTTCTTTTTATATGCGCCCATTGTCGTGTTGATCTTCTTCTCGTTCAATGCATCGAGGATCAGCCCGTTGTTTACGGGTTTCATTACCAGGTTTGGTCCCTTCCAATTGGTGAATGGGAATGTCGTCCAAAGCCCGTGTGGACCGTTCCACTGGTTCTGCGATCTTTCCAAAAATACGGAGGTTCTGAGCGCGGGCCGCAATACCTTGATTGTGGCGTTTACCGCGACCATCGTGTCAACCATCATCGGGACAATGGCCGCGCTGGCGCTCCAGCGTTATAACTTCCGGCTGCGGACGTTCTCCCAAATCTCGCTGTATATTCCGATTGTCATTCCCGAAATCGTGATGGGCATTGGCATTCTCGTTCTCTTCAGTCAGTTGTTCACGGTCTTGAATAGTGCGCTGCATTTAACAGGTGATGCGCAACTTACCTTCGGATTGGGAACGGTCATCCTCGCCCACATCTCGTTCATGATCCCATTTGTAGCTCTGGTTGTTCAAGCGCGCCTGCAGGGCCTCGATAAATCGTTCGAGGAGGCGGCGATGGACCTCGGAGCGAATGAGTGGACCACCTTTCGGCGCGTCACCTTTCCGATGATCGTTCCAGGCGTGCTTTCCGGTGCCCTTCTGGCTTTTACCCTTTCCATTGATGACTTCATCATCACATTCTTCACCAACGGACCCGGTTCAACAACGCTCCCCATCTATGTCTATGGCCTGTTGCGCCGCGTGATCACACCGCAACTGAACGCCCTTTCGACGGTTTGGATTTTAATTGTTTTAATCGTGGTATTCTTTATTCAACGCGTGGAGAGTCATCAAGCATAATTTTACGCGTTGTTCTGAATTGGTTATAACGTGACCGTCGGATGATCACGGATAACAAATCCTAACTTTTCTGTGGAGGAAGAGATGAAGCGAAAAACCTTATGGAATCTGTTAACAGGGTTGATCCTGTTAAGCGTTCTGTTAACAGCCTGTGGCGGTGGACCAGCCGCTGCACCAACGCAAGCCGCGACTCAACCACCGGTCGCGACCCAAGCTGTACCTGCAACGCAACCACCCACAGCGCCGGCGGCTACGGTTACTTCGGCTCCTGTTGTGCCGACAGCCATCACCTCCGTACCGAGCGGAAAAATTACATCGGATGGCTTCAATTGTCCAGAGCCCAATCCGCGTATGCAGATCACATCCAAGGAATTGAACCTGTTTGTCTGGACTGAATATATTCCTTCAGATTGGTATGAGTGTTTCCAATTGGTTTATGGAATCAAAGTCAATTATGATGAATATTCCAGCAACGAGGAAATGGACGGCAAGGTGTCGAAAGGCACGACAGCATATGATTTGGTTCAGCCAACGGATTACACGGTCACGCTGATGATCCGCCAGGGATTGCTCCAGCCGTTGGATCATTCCAAACTGCCTGCGCTTGCTAACTTCGATCCCACCTATCTGAATCTGGCTTACGATAAGGGAAACCAATACTCGATTCCTTATCAAAATGGCACCGATGCGATCGTGGTCAATACGACCGCGGTGAAGGATTTACCCAAGTCGTGGGCGGATCTCTGGAATCCGGAATATCAGGGACAGATGGTTTTTGCAGACGATTCACGCACTGTGATTGGACTCACGTTGCTCACGCTGGGTTATGATGTCAATACGACCGACAAAACCCAGCTCGATCAAGCCAAGCAGAAACTGGCTCAACTGACTCCGGGTATCAAAAAGTATGATAGCGACAGCCCGCACAGCGACTTGATTTCCGGCGATGTCAACCTTGGTGAAACATGGACCGGCGAGGCCTTTATGGCCCAGCAGGCTATGTCCTCCATTCAATTTATTTATCCGACCGAGGGCTCGATCCTTTGGCAGGATAACTGGGCCATGCTCAAGACCGCGCCTCATCCGGATGCCGCCTACGCCTGGCTCAATTACATTAACCAGGGTGATGTATTCTGGATGACGCTGACCAACTTCCCATACACCAATCCAAACGCCGCGGCCCTGGCTTACGCCAAAGGCAATTCGATGTCAGTGACCGATGTGAACGGCAATACCACCACACTCGGTGATGTGTATAACACCTATATCAATTCGCCGATCACGAACCCGCCGGCCAGTGTGATCCAAGCCGGGCATCGCATTGATGATGTAGGCGACGCCACGGCTCTGTACGATCAGATTTGGACGGATGTGAAGAGCGGCCATTAGACGACATCCCTAAAGTGCTAACAAACGTTCGGTTATGTAGCGAGTAACCGAACGTTTTATTTTGGGTGAGTATCCTTTGACAACTAGTAGAACGGGTGTTAGGACTCTTGGTCATCAGGAATAGTTACCATGAATAAAAAATCTCTGATGACAAAACTCACACTCAAAGACTTTCAAAAAATGTTCCCAGATGATGACACTTGCCTTAATTACATTCTGAACATCAAGTATCCCGGACGAATCGATTGCCCGCGGGGCGAAAAGAACGGCCTGTTTCATCCCTCCAGCCGAAAGACATACGCTTGCGATCATTGCGGTTATCCGATTTCTCCAGCCGCCAATACAGTCTTTGACCATTCTTCTATTCCGTTCACTATTCGGTTCTATTCTTTGTTGTTTATTTGATGTCTCAAACTTGCGGCGGTATCTCTGCCAAACAAATTCAGTGTGAGACGGGCATAACCTATAAGACGGCTTGGCGCATGTGTAAGGAAGTCCGAAACATTCTCTCTGGGGATTTTAATAAGTTCAGCGGGAACGTTGAAATGGGTGAGTCGTCGTATTTCAGTGGTAGGGTTAAGGCAGTTCGCGCTCGCGGAGCTTGACACATACGCTCATCACGAATGGGATTTATCATTACATACGCCATCCAATGTACGCAAGTCAATGGGCATGGGTTATCGCGCAGATTTTTTTGATTCAAAATTGGATCGCAGGACTCGGAAGTATTATCTTGTTCGTTCCGTTTTATATTCTTCTCAGTCGCCCCGAAGAAAAGATGATGCTCGAAAAATTTAGCAACCAATATCGCGACTACAAAAAATATACTTATTCTAATTGAAGGCTTGCCCAGTACGGGTAAATCCACCTCAACTACTTACCTTGGAACAATTCTTCAAGATTCCGGTATTGCCTGCGATTACTTCCAAGAAGAAGACCAGCCGCGTCCCATTCCCTGCCTCGATTTGGATATAAAAGGGCTAACCCAAAAAATGGTTCACATATGGACAAACTTCGCCAACCATGCAGTACAGGGACCTGGCGTTACGATTATCGAAAGTCGGTTATGGCAGAATACAGCCTTATTTATGTTCATGAGTGAGAATAAAGATGATGATATTGTCAAATTCAATCAGCAAGTGTCTCAAGCGCTCACGCCGCTTTCGCCAGCCTTGATCTACCTTGACCAAGATGATACAGAACTTGCATTGCGGCAAATGGTCGCCACTCGAGGTGAAAAATAGATGAAATCGGTGCTGAGAGAAACAACTCAATATCAATGGTTTAAGTCCCGTGGTCTCACAGACTTTGCGGGGTGGGTGCAATTCTTCCAGGAATGGCACAGCGTTGCAGAACGTTTATATGATGGTTGGCAACATCATAAGATAATTATTCAAAATCCTCACGATAATTGGTCAAAAGCATATGAGGAAATGGTTGCTTTCTTGCAAATTGAGCGCTCCCCACAATAGCCGAGAATTCTGCCGCTTCATGCTTTATCGACAGTTTGCTGTTACCCCCACAAATCTTTTGCAATATCCTCCAAGCCCAGCGCGAAAAGTTTTTCTTTGGTCGGATAACCGGTTTTTTCATCCCAGCCGCGCGCTTCATAATAAGCATGTAACATCGCTTGAATATCGGGAACGAAACCTTCCGTGCCGCCAGTGGACAACGGCTCAAGCAATGCCTTCGGCAGTTTATCATTTGAGGCAGTCAAACCCAATTTATTATTGACGGCGCGCTTCATGTTCCAGCCGCGCTCGCCTACTTTCATCATCTCTTCCGCCGTCCAATCGTAACCGCACGCCGCGTTGATCAAGTCCACTTGCATCTGCGGCGCAACATTGGCGAAGATGCACATCACCATCGAGTTATATACCGTGCGCCAATCTTGATGACGTGCGACATTCGCGGCTTTCTCCGCTTCCGCTTGACGCGAAAAATATTCGATTCCAATTTCGGGATGGATGTGACCGAAATCCACAAAGAAATAATCGGATTGATTATGACATGCGCCGCGCGGCGAAGTGGCATACGATAGCGCCATCCCGGAGACTCCGCGCGGATCATGATACGCGACTTCGAGTCCGTTGACTTGAACTGCTTCATCCTCTGCCCCAAAATATTTTCCCAACCGCTTCGAACCTTGCGCGATCAAATCGCCAATCCCTTCGCGAAACGCCGTCATCCGCACTAATTCATGGACAACCGCCGCATTGCCCCACTTCAATTCGAGTTCGCTGGTATCTTGCGCCGTGATGATTCCTTTTTCAAATAAGTAAAACGCAAGCCCGATCGTATTGCCGGTGCTGATGGTGTCCATACCATAACGATCACACAATTCGCCTAGACGCGTGATCTCTGCAAGATCATCGATCAACAGGTTGGATCCAAATGATACAATCGTTTCGTATTCGGGACCTTTGCGCTTATTTCCATCATCGAGCCTGACGACTCGTCCGCAAGCAATCACGCAGGCATGACACGCGCTTTGACCGGTAAGAATCGTATCCGACATCGTTGCGCCGGACACTTTGTCTACGCCATCGAAGCCGCCTTGATGATAATATTTGGCCGGCATCGAGCCGAGATACTCGGCATAATTCGCAACGCTCGCCGTTCCCATCTCATGCATAATGTGCGCTTCGTTGTCCTGTTTCAGTGCGCGATTCGATTCAGAACGCAGAGTCGCATAACGGTCGGGATGAACGAACGGCAGTTTTGCATTTCCATGAACTGCAATTGCTTTAAGATTCTTCGATGCCATCACCGCACCGAGTCCGGTTCGTCCGGCAGTACGTCCATGATCGCAATAGATTCCCGCAAACAGGATCCCATTTTCAGCGGCGGGACCCACACACGCAACATGGATTCCTTTTTGATTGATCTCTTGTTTGATGGCTTCTTGAGTCTCGTAAGTATCCTTGCCCCATAAGTGCGCCGCTTTTCTGACCTCGAGGCGTCTATCTTCGATCCAAAGATAGATCGGCTCTGCAGCCTTTCCCGTTAACCACAAACCATCGTAACCAGCGAAGCGAAGTTCCGGTCCCCAGAATCCGCCACAATTTGATTCAGCCCACAAGCCCGTTGCCGGACCTTTACCGCACACTACGAATCGTCCAACAGTCGGGCCAGATGTGCCAGTCAATGGCCCATTCAAAAACAGCAATGGCGCTTCTGACAAAAACGGATCGAGCTCTTTGGTAAGATATGGATACAACAAGCGCGCCGCCAGCGACGCGCCTCCGAGAAATGCTCTTTCCCATTCTTCTGGAATTTTATATTCTTCTGACGTACCAGTAGACAGATCAATTCTTAAAATCGGTTGCATGATTACAAAATGTCAGTTGTGATCTCTCGGCAACAACGCACAAAATCCAACACCGTTGGAACATTACGCATCATATAAGCCAAACTACCTTCGACTTTCAGTTTACTGGTCATCATGGCGGTCATAGGATCGAGCTTTCCCAAAAGAATAGCGGTGAAATTATCGTAAGGGGAACGTAGAATGAACGTTGGTTTTGGATGTTTCGCAGGTTCCGGAGCATATTCCACGCCGCGGCATTTTCCGTGCCAGAGATCAAGATACATCAACAACGGTTGCGTTAAAGTCCCTGCCGGTTGAATATCAAAGACGAGATCGCCTTCCCAATTCTTTGCTATATTATTGTAATGAGAATCAGCGTTGAGTTTTTCTTCCAAAAGATTCAGCCAACCAGCGGATGGAAACACAGCGGACATAGAATGCTCCTTTGGGATTAATGTCGGAATTATTTTACCACTCCCAATCTTGTCCTCTTTCACAATTAAAACGATTGAAATTTTAATATATAGAACTCTTGCGCATTAGGCAAAATTGGTCTATCCTTTGAACCTTAAGCAACAATCGCCGTTTTTTTCAAAGATAGAATTCCTAAAGGAGCGAGAAAGATGAAAAAGATTTTTGTACTCTTAACTTCGGTGGTTCTTCTCAGTCTTGTCTTGACTGCTTGTGGCTCTGCGGCCACACCTGCCGCACCTCAAGTTGTGACCGTGGTGGTCACCCAAGCAATGGCCGCTACAGCGACCCCAGTTCCACCAACCGCGGCTCCGACACCGGTCGCATCGGTTGACCCTTCTGTACTAAGCCAAAAAGGCAAACTTTTGGTATGTTCGGACATACCCTATGCCCCATTTGAATCCTTCGATGATAACGGCAATCCCGTCGGCCTTGACATTGACATGGCCGCTGGGATCGCCAACCGTTTAGGATTGCAGCTGCAGGTGGTTAATAGCCAATTTGATACAATTATCGAAGCGGTAAGCGGCGGGAAGTGCGACATCATTATGTCAGATATGAATGTCACCGCTGATCGGAATAAGCAAATTAGTTTCATTCCCTATCTGCAGGTTGGCCAATCAATACTCGTCGCAAAAGGCAATCCGCAGAACATCAACGGCCCAACAGATTTATGCGGTCAGAGCGTAGCGGCTGAAAGCGGCACGACCGAAGTGGACTATTTACAAGGAACAGGCGATTATAAAGGCGCGGGTCTAGCCGCACAATGCGCAAGTGCTGGAAAGAAACCTGTTACTGTTGTGACCACTTCAAAGGATTCAGATGCCCTCCAACAACTGCAAGCAGGCAAAGTTGTTTCTTACTTCGCCGATACGCCTGTAGCGGGTCAATATGCCGCTCAACACCCGGATGAATTTCAATTAGTTGGCCAGGCGATTCAGCCGGAACCAGTAGGTATTGGCATTCCGTGCGGTGGCGCCGCTGACTGCACAAGTGCACCTCTGACGCCGCTGGGCCAGGCAATCCAAACTGCCCTGAAGAGCATGATGGCTGACGGCACCTACGCCAATATCCTCGACAAGTATGGTGCCAAGGATAGTGCGGTTACGCTGCCATAAGTTTACTATATGCGGCGATAAGTTGCTAACTTGGAACGCAGGCCGGTTGGAAAAGATTCTGGCTGGCCTGCAATCCTATTCATCAGCGAGAATGCGAGAAGCATATGTATCATTTTGATTGGCAAGTCTTCCTGAAATACATTTGGCCTCCAAGCGCCTTTCAAGATCCATTAATTCGTAATGGGTTAATCGTTACTGTCGTTGTTAGCGTTGTGGCACAAGCGCTTGGAGTAGTGCTGGGGCTTTTTGCCGCTCTGGGAAAAATGTCGAAGTTTCCACTGTTTCGCTGGATTTCCGAAATATATATCTGGTATTTTCGCGGCACACCATTATTAGTTCAAATGTCGTTGCTATTTTTCGGGTTAGGGGTTACCCATATTTATGACTTCCCAGATTTTTTGGTCGGGGCGGTAACAATTACAGGAGCAGTTCAAGCTGGAATACTAGCTCTGGGAATCAACGAAGGGGCTTACATGGCGGAGATCGTGCGTGCTGGGATCGAATCAATTGATCCGGGACAAATGGAAGCTGCGAAATCACTAGGGATGACCTACGGCCTGGCCATGCAACGCATCGTCCTTCCACAAGCGGCCAAGGTGATTATCCCTCCTTTGGGAAATGAATTCAACAACATGATGAAGACGACCTCGTTGATGGTTGTCATTTCAGCCGGCGAATTATTCTACGGATTTGAACAAGTTAATGCGCGTATCTTCAAACCCTTTGAACTATTCATTGCCGCATCCTTGTATTATCTCTTGCTGACCACGATCTGGTCGTTCATTCAGGCGAAAATCGAATCCAGTCTCGGCGAACGCAAAGGCGTGGAACATAGTCCGAGCATGATGCAACGCATCTTTGCTGGTACGAGCGGAAAAGGAGTGCGCTGATGCCTACTCCAAATGTAAAATTAACAGATAGCAACATCATCGTCAAGGCAGAAAAGGTCAATAAACATTTCGGATCGCTTCACGTTTTAAAAGACATTGATCTCGAAGTTCGTAAGAACGAAGTGGTGGTCATTATTGGTCCCTCTGGTTCAGGCAAAAGCACCTTCCTGCGCTGTATCAATCACTTGGAAAAGATCAACAGCGGACACATTTACGTCAACGGACACATGATCGGATACCATGACCGCGGCGGCAAGCTGATGGAAGACAGCGAACGAAACATCGCACGCCAACGCGCCGAGATTGGAATGGTGTTTCAGAGGTTCAATTTATTTCCGCACCTGACTGCCATCGAGAATATCATCGAAGCGCCGACCCGCGTCCGCAAAACCCCACTGGAACAAGCGCGCGCGGATGGAGAACGACTGCTGAAACGCGTGGGACTGGCCGATAAGCGCGATCAGTATCCGAACCAGTTATCCGGCGGACAGCAACAACGAGTCGCGATCGCGCGTGCACTCGCAATGAAACCAAACCTCATGCTGTTCGATGAACCGACCTCCGCGCTCGATCCGGAAATGATCGGAGAAGTTCTCGATGTCATGAAGGAACTTGCACACGAGATGACCATGATCGTCGTTTCACATGAAATGGGATTTGCGCGCGCTGCCGCGGATCGAATCGTTTTTGTGGATGGGGGACAAATCATCGAACAGGCCTCGCCACAGGAGTTCTTTGCCAGTCCGCGCTCAGAACGCACTCGTCAGTTCTTAAGCCAAATCCTTCATTAATTGCAAGAATGACTTAATAAAAAAACAAAGTC
>Ga0335079_10002535_pt1 | contig 21097 bp, 16 predicted proteins | sample Lox_Sample_33_FD_206719 | JGI IMG/M metagenome (GOLD analysis project Ga0335079, IMG submission 206719) | Soil microbial communities from Loxahatchee National Wildlife Refuge, Florida, United States - Lox_Sample_3.3 | ecosystem: Environmental > Terrestrial > Soil > Wetlands | place: USA... | reverse complement strand
ATGTGGGGCTGTCGCCGAACGCGCGGTCGCCGATGATCGGGTTGGAGGGGTTGGTATGGACGTCCAGAACCGGGGCCAAGTTCATATTGATCCCGACCGACCGCAGCTCCCGGGCCGTCGCCTCGGCGACGCGATAGACCAGTTCCGTCGAGCGGCAGGCGGCCAGCTGAGCGCCGCCGGGAAAAAGCGTGAAGCCTTTCGGGAGCCTTGAGACGCGCCCGCCTTCCTGATCGATCGAAATCAACAGGGGCATCCGGGGCGATTGCGACTGGAGGGCGTTGCACAGTTTGGCGGTTTGGGACGGCGACTGGAGGTTCCGGGCGAACAGAATCACCCCGCCGATCTGAAACTCCGTGATCAGCCGGACGACGGCTTTGGAGGGACCGACGCCGTTGAAACCCACCATGAAGAGCTGGCCGATCTTTTCCTTGAGTGTCATGCCTTCTCCCGCGTGGCATCGGTCAGCCATTGGATCAGAAGCCGCACCCCCACGCCCGTGGCGCCTTTGGGCGCGTAGGGGCGGGGATCGTCATTCCAAGAGGTGCCGGCGATGTCGAGATGGGCCCAGGGAATATCACCCACGAATTTCTGGAGGAAGGCCGCCGCGGTGATGGCGCCGGCGCCGCGCCCGCCCACATTTTTCATGTCCGCCACGTCGCTCTTGATCTGTTCCTGATACTCCTCCCACAACGGCAGCTCCCAGAGCCGCTCGCCGCAGCGTTCTCCGGCCCGTTTAAGACGTTCGATCAATTTCGGGTTCGTTCCCATCACTCCCGTCGCGCGGTTTCCCAGCGCCACCACGCAGGCGCCGGTGAGGGTCGCCAGATCGACAATGGCGGACGGCTTGTAGCGCGCGGCGTAGGCGAGGGCGTCGGCCAGAATCATCCGCCCCTCCGCGTCGGTATTGATCACCTCGATCGTCTTCCCGGACATGGCGCGCACCACGTCGCCGGGCTTGACCGCCGTTCCGGAAGGCATGTTCTCGGTCGCGGGGAGAAGGCCCACGATCGACACGGGAAGTTTGAGTTGAGCCAGGGCCTTCATCGTTCCCAGCACGGTGGCCCCGCCGGACATATCGGTTTTCATCTGCTCCATTTTTTCGGCCGGCTTGATCGAGATGCCGCCGGAATCGAACGTGATGGATTTGCCGACGATCGCCACCGGCGCCTCTTTCTTCTTCCCGCCGTGATACTCCAGGATGATGAACTTGGGCGGCTCCTGACTCCCTTTCGCAACGCCGAGGAAGGCGCCCATGCCCAGCGATTCGGCCTCGTCCTTCTCGATCACCCGGCAGGTCAGCCCGAATTCCTTTGCGATCGCTCTCGCCTCCTCGGCCAGCCGGGAGGGAGTCACCACGTTGGAAGGATGGTTGCACAGGTCTCGGACGAAATTGGTCGCGTCGGCCAGGATCTGCCCCGTGCGGCTCCCGCCGGCCACCTCCGCAATCTTCCCCTCGGCCCGATCCACCAGGGTAATTTGTTGCACCTCTTTGATCTCCGAACGTTTTTCGGTCCGGTAGGCGGTAAATTGATAGAGACCCAGCAGGCATCCCTCCACGATGGCTTGGGCCGATTCAAAGGTCGAGATTTTGTTCTGTCCGTGCCCGTGAAGGGGCGTTGAAAAGGACTTGATCCCGCTGTCGCGAAGTTGCCGGCTGGCCGTGCCCATCGCCTGACGGATTTTCTCGGTACCGACCTCTTTTTTCTTTCCCAGTCCGACGAGCAAAACCCGTTGGGCCGGGAGCTCGCCCCGAAGATGAAGCAGCAGCACTTGGTTGAGCTTTCCGGTGAATTCGCCGGCGGCGATCAATCCCCTGATCTGCCCCCCCAGCGCCCGGTCCACGGCCGCGGTTTCTTCCGAAAGAGATTTTTCGCCTTCAAAATGGCTCAGGACAATCGCCTCGGCCGCCTCTTCCTCCATCTTGCCCTTCTTGATCTTGATGTCCATTTCGTCTTGAACTCCTTTCACGGTCATCTACAATCGACGGACATCCTCGACGGCCGTCGTCACCACAAAGACCTTCGTATTGTTCCCCTCCGGATCGGCCGGGAATACAAAGAACCCCTTGAGATCCGGATCGGCCGATGCCAGAAACCCGTCCTTCCAGGGAAACTCGCCCTCGACGAACCCGCACAGTATCTCGCCGTCCTTAAACCGCACCATAACCCTTTTTCCCTTCCCCTCGGCTACGCCGAAATACCGCTTCTTCTTGTACTGTTTGTTGCCGGCCAGGGACCGCACGTAGTATATCGCCTTCAGGTCGGAAACCCTTACCTCGATCGGCGATTGGGCCGGTTCCGATTCGATCTGGAGATGGACCGTCTCGGCCGTGGGGGTAAAACCGATGATCAAACCCTTCAGCAGTTTCCCCGCCCGCACATGAAGCACCGCCTGATCTCCGGACAAATTGGATTCGGTCGGTTTTTCCATCAGACGCCCCGAGCCTCCGGATGCCAGATATATTTGTGGATCTGCAGCTGGAGACGGACCGGCCGGCCGTCTTCAAGGATCCAGTCGGCCAGCTGCCGGGGATCCAGGGCGCCGAACACCGGCGAAAAGAGAACGACGCGTTGGCTCAGAACGGGGTATTGATCCAAGATCTCCAGGGCCCAGTCGTAATCGGCGCGATCCTTGATGACGAACTTGACCTGATCGAGCGATCGGAGCGCCTGGATGTTATCCCAGCGCATGGCGCCCGACATGCCGCTCGCGGGGCATTTGATATCCATAATGACGATCGCCCTCGGATCAACGGCCCGGATGTCGAGGCTTCCGCTGGTTTCGATCAGCACCGTGTAGCCGCCGTCCAGCAGCCGGGTCACCAACAACGGGGCCTCCTTCTGCAGCAGCGGTTCTCCCCCGGTCAACTCCACCAGCCGGCAGGCCGACGTCTCGACCCGGGACAGGATGGCCTCCAGGGTCATCTCCAGGCCTTCATAGAAGGCGTGCGGCGTATCACACCACTCGCAACGAAGGTTGCAGCCCGTGGTTCGGATAAAAAGGCAGGGTTGTCCGACATACGTCGATTCGCCCTGGATGCTTTTATATATTTCGTTGATCTTCATGGCCGACAGATTGATCGCGCACCGGCTCGGACTCCGCTTTTATATTATATATTATAATATTCAAAGGCGGCGGGATTTTTTGGGGCCGGCCTTCCATCCGACGGTTCATTATGCCAAGCGACCCGTTGCAAATCAAGGGGAAAAGTTCCCTTGGAAACCGCAGCCCGACGCCCGCGCGGGGATGGCGGGGGCCGGGGACCCCATTTACCAATTCAAAACGGGCCAACCGCGGACGGCCGCCAACCGTTTCATCGACCGGCCGGGATTAACGACATGCGGGTAGCCCACCGCCTCAAAAATGGGGACATCCGCGGAGCTGTCCGCATACGCGTGGGATTGATCCAGTCGAACGGTTTCCATCTCGGCCCACGTTTCCAACAGCCGGCGCTTGGCCTCACCGTAGGGGTGAGGCGGAATCAACCGGCCGGTCCATCGTCCGCCTCTCTCCTCCAGCCGCGAGCCGATGACGGAATCGATGCCGAGTTTGTCCGCCAGCGGGCGGATCAAAAACTCCGGACAACCCGTCAGCAACAGAAGGCGGTGTCCCTGCCGACGGTGATCCTCCAATACGGCCAGGGCCTTCGGCGACACGACCGGACGGATCTCGTCCAAAACAAAGGCACCCGCCAATTCCTCCATGGCCCGGACGGAACGGCCGGCCAGATAGCATTTGTTCGTCTTAAGACGGATCGTTAACGGGCCCCGGCTATCGATCAGGAGACTTCGGATCGTTCGGAGGAAGTCCGGAAGCCGGAGCCAGCCGCGGTTCCAGAGAAACCGTATAAATATCCGTTCAACCGATGTTCGGGGAACCAGTGTGTAGTCAAGGTCCAGAATGACCGATACGGGGGACTTCCCGGACGCGACGGAGGGGCGAACATCCTTACTTCGCTTCGGTTCGGACATAGCGTCGGCCTTCGATCAGAACCGGTATCCCGCGCGCCAGACAGCATGCGACGGTGAAGTAGACAAGCCCCATCCCGAACTTGTACGCCCACGGAAGCCCGTTTTCCATCCCGCCAAGATCCAGTCCGACCGCCTGGGCCCGGATCAGGGCCATGTACAAAAGGAGATATCCGAAGGTGACGGCTTTCGCCGCGGCATAAACCGCGCGGGAGGCGCGCGAGGCCACCACCCGGCGGCCGATCCCGGAGCGCAGCATCGTCCCGAAAGCCGTCTCGCCGCGGGTCCGGGCGATCGACCGGACCGCATCCGTCGCCAGCCCCCGGACCATCACCGTGATCGGGATCCAAACGGGGATCAGCCCGATATGGGCGAAGACGATCCAAAGCGCGTTCTCAACAACCCGGTCCGCGAAAATGTCCATCACCGCGCCGGTCTCATCGGCCCGTCCGGTCCGTCGCGCGATCATCCCGTCCAGGCCGTCCAGCAGAACAACGACGAGGACGACTCCGAACGCAATCAGTTCACTCAAAACCGTGTCGGTATAAATAAATCCGATCGCGATAAAGAGCAGGGCAACTCGGAGAAGTGTGATGCGGTTGGCCATGAAGAAACTTGGGCAGGGTTGGCGTTACGGGCCGAAAAACAACCGACGATTTGCCATTCACGATTCACCGGAAAATTTCCCGCGCGGAAAATTTTCTGGTGCCGAAGGGGGGAGTTGAACCCCCACGGGTTTCCCCACACGCCCCTCAAACGTGCGCGTCTGCCATTCCGCCACTTCGGCTCCCGATGTTTGTAGAAATGGTATTATAGAAAGCCGAGGGGCCCTTGTCAATTAGAGGAAGGGGGTCCCGGGCATCTCAGGCTTGCTTCGATCCCCAGGGCGATTCGTCCAGCCATCGGTTTAGCTCGGCCAAGGGGAGTGGCCGGCTCATGTAATAACCCTGAGCCGCGTCGCAACCCAGTTCAATCAGTCGTTGATAGGTCTCCTTGTTTTCCACGCCCTCCGCCACCACCTTGATGCCCATGTTGTGACCGAGCTCAATGGTCGAGCGCACGATCACTAAATCGTTGGGGTCGCTCGCCATGTTGATGACAAAGGATTTATCGATTTTGATGGCGTCCACCGGCAGTTTTCGGAGATAGGCCAACGAGGAATACCCGGTGCCGAAGTCGTCAATCGAAAACCGGACGCCCATCTCGTAGACTTTGAAAAGGATTTCCAGGGCCTGTCCCGGATCGGCCATGATCGCGCTCTCCGTAATCTCCAGTTCGAGGCGTTCCGGTGAGCCGCCGTGAAGCCGCAGCCATTCCGCAAGCTGGACCGGAAGCCTTGAATCATGGAGGCTTCGGGTCGATAAATTGACCGATACCGTGAGCGGGATCTGCGCGTCCCGCCAGGCTCGATCATCGTTCAGCGCCGTCGTGATGACCCACTGAGTCAGCGGACCGATCAACCCCGTTTGCTCCGCCGGGCCGATGAATTGCTCGGGAGGAATTAATCCATATTCCGGATGCCGCCAGCGAACCAGCCCCTCCAAGCCGATCACCCGACCCGTGGTCAGACTGACCTTCGGTTGGTAGTGCAGGAATAATTGGTTCCGCTCGATCCCCTTGCGCAAGGCCCCCATCAAGGCCAGCCGGCGGGGACTGTGCTGATCCAGTTCCGCGGCATAAAGGGTATATCCGCTGCCGGTGCGTTTGGCCTCGTACATGGCCACATCGGCCCGCTGAAAGAGCGTCTCGGCGTCCGCGCCGTGATCGGGGTAGAGCGCGATGCCGATGCTGGTTTCAACCGCGATGGGCAGCTTCTCGATCATGAAGGGGTCTTCCAGGGCTTTCAGGATTTTTTGGACCACCACCGTGATGTGTTCAGCCGCCGCCAGCCTCGGAAGCATCACGGCAAACTCGTCTCCGCCGAGACGCGAAACGATGTCCGGCTCAAACAGCACGCGCTTTAAGCGCGATCCGACCTGGTAGAGAAGGTTGTCGCCGTGATCATGTCCCAGGGTATCGTTAATCTCCTTGAATCGGTCCAGGTCCATGAGGATCAGCGCCACCGCGTGTTTGGCCTGCCGCCCGTCGACAATGGCCCGTTGCAGATGCTCCAGAAGCAGAATCCGGTTGGGAAAGGCGGTCAGCGGGTCGTAATACGCCAAGTACTTTATGGTTCGCGCCGCTTGCTCCCGTTCCCTTCTGACCCTGACCTCGCGCAACTCCCGTTCAATAACGAGGCCCAGTCGGGAGAGATCGTTCTTTAAGATGTAATCCTGGGCCCCGCTTTTCATGGCGGCGACGGCCATATCTTCTGCGATCTTCCCGGACACGATGATGAACGGGAGGTCCAGCCCGCTTTTTTTAACGAGCGCCAAGGCATCGGGCGCGCTGAACTTCGGCAGGTCGTAGTCGCAAAGGACGATGTCCCAGGCCTGATCTAAAAGAACCTTGGCCATCGCGGCGTGTGTGTCCACTCGTTTGACGATCGGATCGTAACCGGCCTGGTTCAGTTTGCGGATCACCAATAAAGCGTCCGCTTCCGAATCCTCAACCATCAATACGCGCAGCGGTCTACCCATAATCTTCCATGCTCCAAGACTCGTCGACCGGTATTTTGGCGTACGGCGGGCATAGCTTACCATAGACCTTGCGTTTTGTAAAAACGGATGGATCGCCGGGAGAACGGCGCCATGGGAGAAACCGCAGGCGAGGGTGCCGCGCCGATTTAAATCAAACAAGAGGGGGATTCAAGGGAAGCGTCATCCAGATGCGACTTTCCTGCCCGGACCGGTTTTCAACTCCAAGCTCCCCGCGGTGCCGTTCGGCGATCGATCGGGCGATCGTCAGGCCGAGGGGGCCCGTTTCTCCATCGGAGATTCCCCGGCCCGACGGCTCCGGAGGAACACCGGAACCCGTGCAGGCCATCTCAATCCGGGCCTCATGCCCCAGGGGCAAGATCCGGATGGTGACGGTCCCGCCCGCGGCCGTGAAGCGGTGGGCGTTCGACAAGAGATAGCCGAAGGCCAGGAACAAATCACGCCGGCTCCCCTCAAGCATCAGCCGGTCTTTCGTGGGAGACTTGAACACCAGGCGCACTCCTTTTTTATCCAGACGGCGGCGGAATTTTTCAACCGCCTCCCGGAGGACTTGAGTGAGGCCGACTTTCTCGAAAGCAGAACGCGTGCGGGAAACGCCCTCGAGTCCGTCCGCCAGATCCAGGAGATCATTCACGTGTCGGATAATCTCCCGCAGATAAGCGCCGGACACCGAGGGAGCCAACCGGCCCAGCTTCTGCTCCAGCAGAGAGCAAAATCCGGCGATGACCGTCACGGGGGTGCGAAGCTCGCTCAGCACCTTGGCGACAAACCGGTTCTTGAACTGTTGGATCTCTTCATGGCGTTTTTCCTGTTCATCCCGGACCGTAAGCGCCCTGCGAATGCGCGACCGAAGTTCCTTCAGGCGATAGGGCTTCACCACGCAATCCACGGCGTCTAAACCCGAACCGGTCAGGATCTCTTCCACCCGGCTCACGGAGGTCAGAAAAATTAAAGGCGTCGGCCGGGTCGTCGAATGACTGTTTAGCCGTTTCCAGGATTGAACGCCGTCCATGGAAAGGATCGGCAGATCGACAAGGATGAGGTCGGGATGCACGGCCGCCGAAAGGTTCAGGCCTTCGACGTCGCTTTCCGCCGCGATCACATCGTAATGCGCCGCCTGGAGTTCTTTTCTCAGCAGGGACCGGGTGTCTGGGTAATCGGCGATGACAAGAATTTTGGGCGGAGAGGCGCGGTGATCTTGGTGAATCATCGGAGGGACAGCCGGGGCGGTATGGACATCGTCTCGAACCTTAAACATTTCCCTTGATCCGACCGGCCCGATGGTTTTTTTATTCGTCTTCATGTTAGAGCGATCGTTTTGCTGCTAACCGGATTCCGCAGGTCCCGCTGCATCCGAAAACAGCCCCGGCGCCCGCTGTCCTGCCACCAGAAACATATCCGATCGGAATGCTTCTGAAGACGTTGGGCGCCGGGGATGCCGATAAAAGACAAGCAAACCTCGTGCCAACGGATGCCTTAGATCCAATCGATCTCAGGGATTGGGGAAGCGCAGGATAAACGTGGTTCCATAACTGGGGCGGTTTTGAACATGAATGGCGGCCCTGTGCTCGTCCACAATTTTTTTACAGATCGCCAAGCCGAGACCCAGCCCTTTGCGTTTGGTGGTGATAAAGTCTTCAAACAAATTGTCCAGCCGGTCCGGAGGAATACCGCCGCCGGTATCCGAAACCGAAATCTCGGTTAGGTTCGGCGGGGCTGGCCGGGCCGAAATATCCAGCCGGCCTCCATTCGGCATCGCCTCAAGGGCGTTGGCGACCAAATTCTTCAAGATGCGTTCGAGAGCAAACCGATCCGCCCAGACCGTTAGCTCCGGCGGATGGACATCGGCCGAAACCCGGACTTTTCCGTCGACCAAGGGCTCCAAAGACCCTTCACCGAATTTTTGAATCACGCAGCGGGGATCGATTCGAAGGGACCCGAGGAAATCCTCGAAAAAATTATAAAGGTTGACGCTGACGGGTTGGATCGGGGTGGGGCGGCTTAAGTGCAGGAGATTCTCCAAAAAGCGGTCCAAATTTCCAAGCTCCCGTTTTACGACGCCCTGATAGACGTCACGCACCTTGGGATCTTCATATTTTTGAATCATAAGGCGGCTGCTGTTTTCCAGGTTTTTAATCGGATGTTGAAGATCATGCACCAGCCCGCCCGCGATGCGTCCCAGCAAGACGGCCCGCTCGTTGCGCCGGATATTCTCTTCCAACGTTGACAGGCGGTCCGTCATGGCATTAAACGCTTCCCCGAGCTCCAGAAACTCATCCCCCGTCAAGATTTTGACCTTTTTAGCTAAATTTCCGCCGCCCACTTCGCGTATGCCTCGGATCAGCTCCCGGATCGGCGCGACGACGGATCGTCTTCCTCCGACCATACCGATCAGGATCATCAGCAGAAGGAATATCAGCACAAGAAGGGTCAACTGACCGGTCAGCCGCGTCGAGGCGGCGTAGGCCTCTCGGGTCGGCTGCTCGATTACCAACCCCCAACCCAGACTCTCGACGGGAGCGGAGACGCCGATCTGTTCAAAGCCTCCCTGGTCGTTGTAGATGAAGGACCGCCTTTCTCCCTTCAAAGCCGCCTCGACGACCGCGAGAGGGCCTGCACGCTCCTGGCGAAAAACCCGCTCTTTGGCCGAGTTGAGCCCATGGGCGATCAGCAGGCCTTCCTTCGACACCACAAACGCATGCCCATCCTGCCCGATCCGAATGCTGTCCACCAATTTCCACATCTCAATCAGATTCAGCTGCCCCACGACGGCGCCCTGAACTTCACCCAACACCTTCAAGGGAATGGCAAGAGTCATGCTCGGCTCGAAGTTCCGCGAAATAAACACTCCGGACCGGTAGACCCGCCCGGCCAGTGCGGCCTGGATCGACGCCATCTCCGGTTGGTCTTCTCGGGTCAAATCCAGCCGGCTGGTCACCAGCAGCCGGCCGGTCTCATCCACCAGATCAATCGACCGGAACCGCTCAAACTGGAGAGTATAATTCCTGACCATCCGTTCCTTTTGCCAGTTCTTGAGATCCGTCTTGGCCAGGTTCTGAACCAGGGCTTCCAAGATGGACTGGCTGTTGTTGACGTACTGTTCGATCTGGCGGGCGGCGCGGTCGGCCACCTGAAGGTTTTCCTCGGCCACGATTTGTCGTGCCGTCTCGCGGGCCGTCCAGACGGCGATCATCCCGAAAAGGGTCATCGGGACCAGCGCGGAAAGGACCAACAGCAGGATCAGTTTCGTGGAGACCTTGTTCATTGTTTCCTGGCGCTACTCGGGCTTTCAGATTCCGGATGTCGCTGCTCCGCCTTCGGGACGTACCATTCCTGAATATTCTCAAAAGGGCTCACCGAGCTTATTTTCACCCCTTTGAAGCGCTTCTGAATTCCGACGAGATAATTTGTCCAATACAGAAAAATCCCTGGGGGGTCCTTGAGGATTTCTTCTTGGAAATTAAAATATATCGCCTTTCTTCTTTCCTGGTCAAATTCGGATCTCCCTTCTTCCAATAGTTTGTCGACCGTTTTGTTATGATAGGACGTTACGTTAAACCCGCCTTGAATCTGGGAAGAGTGCCAGAACTTGTAACTACTATCGGGATCGCCGCCGGCTCGTGTCTCGGGAAAAACGGCCTGAAACTGCTTCTTAAAATAGAACCCGATATCGGCCGCGTCAAAAAAATTCAGCCTCGCCTTGATTCCAATGTCCAGAAGCTGCTGTTGGATGAGAAGGAACGTTTTCTTTTTCGCGTCGTCTCCGGCGTTGACCTGCACCGTAAATTCAAACGGTCGTCCGTCTTTATCAAGAAAATGATCGCCGTCATGATCCCGCCAGCCGGCTTCCGCGAGAAGAGCGAGGGCTTTCTTGGGATCGTAGGGATAAGGTGCGATGTTTGGATTGTAAGCCCATGAACCGGGAAAGATCGTCCCGGCGGCGATCCGGCCTTGGCCCTCCAAGACCTTCGCCACGATCTCCTCCTTATTGACGGCGTAATTCAAAGCCTGCCGGACACGCCGATCCGCAAAAAGACGATCCTCCATATTAAGGGCCACAAGATAATAATACGGCATGGGAACCGAGTAGAAACGAACGTTTGGAACCTGCTTTGTAATTTCATAGTCACCGGCGCTGAGATAGTCAAAAAAGTCGACTTCCCCGGCCATCAACTTGGCCCAGATGGTTTCACGATCGGGGTACGCGATCGCGCGGATTTTATCGAGGTAGGGTCTGCCCAAAAAATAAGACTCATTGGCTTCCAGAACGATCTCTTGATCGGACCATGATTTGACCTTGAACGGCCCGGTGCCGACGGGATGAAGGTTGAATGAAGTATTTTCGATCTCCTTTCCTTCCAGCAGGTGTTTTGGCAGAATCGGCACATCCAGCGATTGGAGAAAGGAGGCGAGGGGGGTCTTTGACGTGATTTGAACCGTATAGTGATCGACGACATGAACCTCTTGCATATCCTGAGAATTAAAGGAGGTCGGAGCGATTGAAAACCGCTTCATTTTTTCAAACGTGAAGGCCACGTCGTCGGCCGTCAGTTCCACGCCGTCATGGAATTTTACCCCCGGCCTCAAATGGAAGGTCCAGGTCCGGCCATCGACCGGCCGTTCCCAGGATTCCGCCAACTGCGGTTTGGGCTCGAAGCGGTCGTCAAGTTTTATCAAACCGTCGAAGACGATGTCGATTAAGCGGGCCGACAGTGTCGTGGTCGTCAGCAGGGGATTCAGGAAGGCAAACTTTTCAGTGTCGGGAACAACGAGCATATCGCCCGTCGCTTTTTCATCGGTTGCCGATGTGGATTGACACGAGACAGACGCGACGATAAACACAAGAATGGGGATGAAAAGGAACCGTCTGATCTCCCGAGGCATGACACTAGATTAGGCAGGACCTCAAGAGAAGTCAACAACGATAAGAAAGGGATCGCAGATCCGCAATCCCCATCCTAAAGACCCGTGGACCTCAGCGTATAAACACGGGGCATGACGGTGGCGCTGATCGGGTCTTCCGTTCCCCCTTCTTGACGATCTTCATCTTCATGGCCTCACCTCCTCTTTCAATCCATCGTATTTTGCTCATTAAAATACTCTTTCTTGACCAACTCGAGGGCCACATTTTCGAAATAGTTTTTTTCACACGCGATCTTTCTGAAATCCCCCGACTGGGTGACGGAGCTGCCACGGCAGCCGCCGCCGCAGATCGGACGGTAAGCACAGGGCTGGCAGAAGGGATCGCGCCAGAGGTCGACCGTCATAAACTGGGTGTTCCGGTGATTGGTCTCCGGCTCACGAACATCTCCGATCATAAACTCCTTTCGCCCCACCAGCGCCGGGCATTTATAGATGCTTCCCCACGGATCGATCGTGTAGGTGTGTTCCCGGGTGGCGCAGCAGGGACCGATCGCGACATGGTCGGTCGTTTTGAAGCCCCTTTTACCGACTTCGTCATGCAACCATGCGATATCGGAAACCTTGATATCCGAAAAGGTGCAGGCATGGCCGGAGTCCATCGCATTGTTCAAGACGGGCAGCCGGTTGGTCGCTGCAAGAATCGGCTTAAACGTGATGTCCAGGATGTCGTCGGGGGTGAAGCCGAGCTTGACCAACAGATCCAGCAGGCGGGGAATGCTGTCTTTTGTGGTTTCGTCAAAATTGCCCCCGATCGAAATGGGCGCCTTGCCCTTGAGGGCGAGAAGATTCTTGAGGATGACTTGAAAAGACCCCTTACCGTTTTTGTGGCGGCGCTTGGAATCGTGGGCCGTTTCATCTCCGTCGAGAGTCACCTTAACCCGCTTAAGGCCCAACGGGATCAGATCGTTGATGATTGCTTCGGTGAGAAGAACCCCGTTCGTGATGATGCTGATCCGGTGTTCGATTCCCCGTTCGCGGGCTAAATTATATAGTGAGCGGCTCAAGAATCGGGCAGCCTCTGGATTCAAGAGCGGCTCACCGCCGAAGAGGGTCAGGTGGAGACTCCGCGGACGAACCCTGTCGAGTGTCCGGCCAACCCAGGACGCCACACGCGAACAGGTCTCCACCCTCATAAACCCCTTCAGATCGATACCGTTTTCAAAACAATACGTGCACCCCAAGTTGCAGGCCGAGGTGGTCAGGATGATCAGGTCCAAAACGGCGTTGTCGAACTTCAGCCTCTGGAACCAGTACTCTAGCTCGCGGTCTTCATCCACCGCTTCATCCACCATGACCCCGAGTTCGCGAAGCACCTCCAGGTTGTTTCGCTCGGGCTCGGATAAGACACTCAAATCGGTCAGGCCTTCCGCCTTTTCCATCACATTCTTGAGCGGCTCATTGATCACCACCCGTGAATCGGAGAAGGTGTTAAAGACCAGATACTCACCCGACGCGGGGAAATTTGGAATCAGGACATTGAACTTGGAAAGCTTCATTGTCGATCCCGCCTCTTGTGCTCTTACAGAACCCGCTTACGGTTAAGAGCAAGACGCGTGCCTTAATTCGACAGGCCGACTTTCTGCTTCCGTGTATCGAATCATTTCTCCGGCCTCCGCCGGCTCAATTACATCACCTGAAAAACAACCGGATCGTTGGGATGGCATGGTTTTCAACGGGATGGGATTCAGACGAAGGATGATCCCGATCGGGATGTCGATGGTATTCGGATTATAAAAATTTCAGGAAAACGACGGAATCATTGCCGGGGTTCTTATTGGAAGACACGACGCAAAACTCATCCGAACCGGTCCCAAATCCCTTCGTAAATTTATAAAAACCGCTTCTGTATATGGATTTGTGTCCTTGGCGACAAAAAACTGTCCGGACGGGACAAGATTCCATCTAATCGGAATGGTTATTTTCTACAATGCGGCCGTCAGGCCCGCCAAATAATTGATGCCGGGGGCCGGGAAACCCGGGACTTCCTGATATTTCTGGTCGAAAAGATTTTTGAGTTTGACGAAAAATCGGGTTTCATGAACCCCCCAGTAACTCCGGAAGAGATGGTAGGCGGCCGACAGGTCCACGCGTGTGTAACCCGGGCATCGACCCTGGAGCAGAGAGCCGTCCGGCAGTATAAAATCGGCCGAAATCGCCTGGCTTGATGCCATATTGATATCGAGATGGGCGACGAAGTTGGCCGTGGGCGCGTAAAGAAGGCCGATGTTTCCTATCTGTCTCGGACGAAAGGGAAGTTCCTCGTCCGTTGTCCTGTCTTTCGCGTCAAGATACGTGTAATTCGCCTTGGCCGTCAGGGTTGAAAGAAGCCGGACCTCGAGGCTTGATTCGACACCCTGCGTGCGGGCCTCCCCGATGTTGACGATGGTGGTCGGGCCGATCTGAATCAGATCCCGATAGTCAATCCTGAAATAGGCCGCATCCAGAAGCATCGTCTCACCGAAGACCTTCTGTTGAACACCGGCCTCCCAGCTCCGGCTTTTCTCCGGCTGGAGGTCCGGGTTTCCAACGGCGGGGAAGAACAACTCCTGGATGGTCGGGGCCCGAAATCCTGTGCCCCAGCTGGCCCTCAGTTTCGTCCCCGTGTTTTGAAAATCATACGCGGAAGAAACCTTGGGATTCGTCACGGTCCCGAAGCTTTGGTTGTCGTCCGTTCTCACCCCGGCTTGAAGGACGAATTGTTTTCCCCATTTGAACAAGTTCTGTAAATAATACCCCGTGTTGTCTCTGGATTGATTGACCGGAAGGGCCGTACCGAAATACTTGATTTCACTGTCCACTTCATCTCGTTGCCGGTCGAACCCGAATGAAAGCGTATCAGTGTCGCTCACCAGAACATTTTGCTGGAGGTCGACAATAACGGTGCGCGTATCGGTGTTTTCAAAATAATCGTCGGAATTTCCAGACGAGGGATCGGGCGGATTGTCCCAGTTTAACTTTGTGTCCACCGCCGCCACTTTCCAGGACAGCTCAAACCGTGGCGCGAGCCGGTCTTCATATTGGAGGGTATTGAAAAAGAATCGCTTCCGGATCTCATCGTTTTGGTCGAAAAACACCTGAACCGCGTCGGCCGTAACAGGAACCACATCGATCGCCAGTTCTTTGCTGTCGCTCTGGAGCCGCGAGATGAACTGAAGCCGACCGTTCTCGCGCACGGGAACCCCCACCTGTCCCGTAAAGGACGACGCCCCGAAACGGTCCCGATCGAACTGACCCTCGGTGTCGGTGCGCGCAAAGGTCAGCGCATAATCCATTTGAGATCGCTTCTCGCTCATCGAAACAGCTTCGCGAAACGTTCCTTCGTTCCCGACCTCTTGCGTGAAGGAGGATTCCGGCGGTCCTTGCGCCCCCTGGGTTTTTAGATTGACGACACCGCCCATCGCATCGGAGCCGTACAGAGCCGACTGGGCGCCTCGAACAACCTCGATCTGCCCGATCTGATCCATCATCAGGCCGCCCAAATACAGATCAAAGTCACCCCGAAAAGGTGAATTCAAACGTATGCCGTCCAGCATAATCAACGTTTGATTGGGGTTTGATCCGCGGAGGGTCAGCGCGGCCGATTCCCCCATCGTGCCCGACTCTTGAAGGCTCACGCCCGGGAGATCCCGCAAAACCTCCGGCGCGGACACGGGGTTCTGGGCCCCGATCTCGGGCCCGGACAACACCGTGACGGAACCCGACGATTCATCCGCCGGCTCCTCCAGACGGCTCGGTGTCGTGGCCGTCACGCCGAGTTGAATTTCGGGCCCGGCCGCGTTTTCGTCGGCCGAAACCGGAAGACCGGTCAGCGCGGACAGGATCAACCCGATGAGAAGGACAATGACCTTGCCGGAAGCAGAAAAGGGCGGATAAGGATTCACGGCGCCTCGGAGTTACTTTTCTCGTTTTGGGGATCGGCCGAGAAGCTTGAACTTTTTCATCTTATACTTCAGCGTGCTTACGGGTATCCCGAGGATACGGGCGGCGGCCCCTCGGCTCCACTTTTCTTTCTCCAGGGTTTTCAGGATCAAGTTCTCCTCAAAGGCCTCGACCGCCTTTTGAAACAACCCTTCCTTCTGATGCGCCCCTCGCAGGCCGCTGAGACTGTATTCGATCGGGATGTGCTCCGTCCGAAGTGTGTCTCCGTCGGAGAGCGCCACAAGCCGCTCGACCAGATTTTCCAACTCGCGGATATTGCCGGGCCAGTCGTAGGACGAGAGCATTTCGATCGCCGACGGGTTGACATGCGCAATATTTTTTTTAAACCGCCGATTGTATCGCTGAAGAAAAAATTCCACGAGCGCGGGAAGATCCGCAATCCGTTCCCGAAGCGGGGGAAGCTTGATCGGGATGACGTTCAGCCGGTAATACAAGTCTTCCCGGAAGGCCCCCTTTTGTACCGCAAGGGCCAGATCCACATTGGTGGCCGAAATCAGGCGGACATCGACCCGGATGGTTTTTGTGCCCCCCACCCGCTCGATCTCGCCTTCCTGGACGGCCCGCAGGAGCTTGCCCTGAAGCTCGAGCCTTAGACTTCCGACCTCATCCAAAAAAAGAGTCCCCCCGTCCGCCAATTCGAATTTTCCGATGTGCTGGCGATAGGCCCCGGTGAAGGATCCCCTTTCGTGACCGAACAGCGTGCTTTCGACCAGCGTTTCGGGAATCGCCGTAAGATCGACGGTGACAAAGGGGCGGTCGGCGAGGGCGCTCTGCTTATGGATGTACCGTGCGAGGAGTTGCTTTCCGGTGCCGCTCTCCCCCAAGATCAGGATGGTGGTCGGAAGCTTCGCCACGCGCTGCACCAGGTCGTCGATCTCCCGCATCCGCTTGGTCCGGCCGGCAATGAATTCGGCCCCCGACAGCTGTTCGACCTCGGACCGCAGGTATAAGAGTTCGCGTGCGTTCCGCTGCCGTTCCGCCACCTTCTCAATGAGGGCCAGAACCTCGTCATAGTCGAAGTCCTTCGTAATATAGTGATAGGCGCCCAGCTTCATGGCCTGCACCGCCGTACCCACTTCTTTTACGGCCGTGATCATGATCACTTCGATGTCCGAAAACCGGTCCTTGATCTGCCTGAGAATCTCCAGGCCGTTAAGATCGGGAAGCAGAATATCGAGCAGGACGATCTGAACCTCGTGCGCATGAATCAGCTGGAGCCCCGTATGACCGTTCGGGGCCTTGAGAACGTTGTAGTTCTTTTGAAGGATCGCTTCCAACGTGTCCCGGGTGCTTTCGTCGTCGTCGACGATCAGAACGGTGGGGCGTTTTGCATCCAAGGGAAGCGGCTCCTGGGAAAATGCGAAATTCGGCTCAAAGATATCCCATCATTCCTTACGGTGTCAATCTTTCTTCGGCTAGGCGATCCTCTGGGGATCGACATCCACCTCGAACCAGACCCGGGCTCGGTCCGATCCCGATCGAACGGCGCTCAAACCGGCCTGAAGCGCCTCGTGAAGGACACGGCTGTTCGGCGCTTTGATCAGGATCCGGCAGCGAAACTTTCCGTGCAGGCGCGGCTTAATTCCGGCGGCCGGTCCGAGGACTTGAAACGGAGGGTGGGGATCATCCGGACGTGCCGTCGGCCTCATCCCCTCCGCCAGCCGCTGGGCCACCGCCTGGGCTTTCGCCTCGCTCAGAGACTTCACGGTTACGACCGCAAGGCGAGCAAAGGGCGGATAGCCCAAGGCCTTTCGCTGAGCAAGTTCTTTCTCGTAAAACGCTCCCGGCTCTCCGGCCGCGGCCCAGGCGATCGCCTCATGATCGGGATGCCGGGTCTGGAGAAGCACCTCGCCGCCGGCCGAAAAATTCAGGATCCGTCGGATCAGTTGAAACGTCTGTTCACCGGCCCGGAAATCCGGCAGATGAAATGCTCCGTCCGCCTGCAACAGACCGATCAGACCCGGCCGGGCCATGCGGGGGCCGTTGAGCAGGAGCTGCGTCCCGATCACCAGGTCGATCTGGTCCCGATTCAGCCGCTCGATCGCGGCCGACGCCTCGCTCAGACGCACCGTGTCCCGGTCCAGCCGCGCGATCCTCGCGGACGGAAACCGCGACTTGAAAAATTCCTCGGCCTGTTCGGTCCCGGCGCCGACGATCTCCAAACGGGTTCCACGGCATTCAAGACAGGCCGCGGGCGGGTCGGAAACCGTTCCACAGTAATGACAGGTCAGTTGCCGCCTCCGCTTGGAGTAGGGCATCGCCACCTGGCAACGAGGGCACCGGACCACGGCGCCGCAGTCCCGACAGCACAGCGCCCCTCCAAACCCCCGACGGTTCAGAAGCAGCACAACCGGCTCCTTTTTTTCGAGCCGGCCGGCCACGGCCGAGAGAAGGTCGTCCGAGACAAAGGTCCCGGGCGACTCGCCCGCCAGGCCGATGATTCTCACTACGGGACGGACCGCGTGTCCGGACCCCGGTCCGTCCAATGGGACGGACCGGTACTTCCCGTTCCGGATATTGGCGTACGTCTCGATCGACGGCGACGTGCTGGTCAGAAGCACGAGCGCGCCGTCATGCGCGCCCCGCAGGACCGCCACGTCGCGCGCATGGTACCTCGGCGCCTCCGGCTGCTTGTAGGCCGGATCCTGCTCTTCTTCCACCACGATCAGGCCCGGATTCAAAACCGGAGCAAACACGGCGAGACGCGTCCCGATCACGATCGAACCGGCGCCTTGACGAACCCGCTCCCATTGCGCCCGACGCTCGCGGTCCGAAAGCCCGCTATGGAGTATCCCGACGATGCCGTCGATCCGGCCCTTCAGCCGCTCGGCCCAATCGGAAACACGGTCGATTTCGGGCACGAGCAGGATCACGGACCGGTTTCGGCGCCTCGTGGCCGTAATGAGGGCCATGACCTCCGGCCGGGACCGCTCCGCTGCGCCCTCAAGACAAACCGCCGCAAACCGGCCGGAGCCGGCGGCCTGATAGAGATCTTCCGGCAGAGACGTCCCCGCGGGCATCGGACCGTCGCAAGGCTTGAAGTCCGCGACGGATCTGGAAAGAGGAGGGTTCGATGAACGGGGACGCGGCAAGACGTTGGTCTCCTCGACCCAGCCTTTTCGGACAAGAACGGAAAGCGGTCCGGATAATCGCGCCGCGCCGCTTTGAGCGGTTTGGACATCCGCCGTCGTTCGCCGCAACAGGGTCTCAAGCCTCATTCCTCGAGGAACGCGTTCCAGTATGGCTAAAAGCCGTCGGTCCCCTTTCGGAGAGGGCCCCGAAACGGCTTTTCGGCCCGCCGGGGTAATCCGAAAATGCCGCCCGATCTTTATCTCCAGGCCCGGCGGGAGGATGGTCTTCATCGCCGTACCCAACCCCGTCACGTAGTATTCCGAAAGCCAACGGGCCAGCGCCATCATCGATCGATCCAGCAGCGGGCCTGAATCGAGAAGACGCAGGATCGGCTTCACGTGGGCCACGTCGGCCCGATGGAGGCGGCGGATGACGATCCCGGTCCGCCATCGGTTCCGAAACGGAACCAGCACGCGCATGCCGGGTTCAATCCGATCGCGGAAATTCTCCGGAATGAGATAATGGAAGACCCGGTCGAGGTGTTCGAGCAACGCCACCGCGGCGATGGACGGAGCCTCCCGGGGTGCGACTTCGCGATTCATCATGGCCGGATTCTAACAACTCTTCCGAACAAACACAATCGGGAATGCCGGCGGGTTGCTTTTCGATCGCGGGGATGGTAGAGTGCGGGCATTTTGAAGCGAAGGAGGATCGCCGGATGCGTTATCGATTTTGGGTCGGCGTGATGGGCGCCGGGTTGATCATCGGGTCCGCGCTCGCCGATGAGCTGGCCTCCGTGAATGGAACGCCCATCACCACGGAGGCGCTCAGGCAAAAACTGGCCGAGCCGCCCGCCCCTCTGAAGGAATCGATCCATTCGCCGGAAGGCCGCCGGGAAATCCTGGACATCCTGATTACACGGGAGTTGCTGTACCAAGAAGCCGTCAAGCGTCATCTTGAAAAGGAGCGTGTGATTCAGGCCAAGATGGCCGAGGCCCGCCGCTCGGTTCTGGTCGAAGCGATGATGGATCGGTTGACGGCGCGGATGACTGCGGGGAATACCCTCAAAGATTATTATGCGTCACACCGAAACGAGTTCCGAGAAATCCGGGCCAGCCACATCCTGGTCGAGAAGGAGGAGGAGGCCCGAAATCTCAAGCAACAACTGAATGCCGGGGCGGATTTCGCGGAACTGGCGCGAAAGTTTTCGCAAGACGCGCGATCCGGCCCGACCGGAGGGGATCTGGGCTATTTCACGAAAGGGCGGATGATTCCCGAGATCGCGAACGCCGCCTTCCGCCTGCGGGTGAACGAGATCAGCGAGCCGGTCAAATCATACTACGGATACCATCTGATCAAGGTGACCGACGCGCCCGAAGCCAAACGATTTGAGGAACTGCCGACCCCGGTCTTGGAGGAAATCAAACGGGCCGTCCTGCAGGAGGAGATCCAGGCCCTCCGTGCTGCGAATAACGTGACGGTCAACACGGACCGACTCGAACAACTCCGATGACCATCGGCCCGCGCGCCGCTACTTGGGCGCGCCTTGAACCGCGGCCGCTTTGCTCCAGTTGACGGGAATGCTGTGGTACTCGTTGTTCTTCTGGTAGCGCAGCTGCCCGTGATGTTTTCCGTACTCGTACAGGTCGCGGGTCAGCCGCACATCCGCCAGGCAGTAGCTTTTGAGCTTTTCCATATCCCCTTCCCGGAAGTAGCGGATCGCATCCAGTCCGTGTCCCGTCTTTCCCTCGCCGAGCGTCGCCTTGACGAGGGTGTCGAGGCTCAGCCGGTGGCCGAGGAACCGCTCGACCTCTTCCATGATATCCAGCGTTGGAAGGTTCTTGAGGCTCCGCTTGAGGTAAGGCTCCAGCACCAAGTAGTCAAACCGCTTGACGTTGAATCCGACCACCAGGCCCGCGTCTTCGAGGATCCCGCGAAGGGACGGGGTCTCCCATTCGGTGAACGTTCGGAAGAGGTCCTGGTGATAGGAATAGATGCCCACCACGGAGACCCGGAGCAGGTGAAGGTTTCCCCTCCCGCCCACTTCATCGAAGGTCTTCTGCGTCTCCAGATCCAATACAATCACGTCGCCCATGATTCTCCTTTCCCCGTTGGAATCCGCCTTTACTTTCCTCCGGAAGGTTTCAGCGTGATTTTATGAGCGATGTACTTGCTGCCTTCCAAGGCGTACTCGATATCGACCGCCTCGCCGGCCTTAATATCCCCGAGACGTTTCTTCTCATTCCCGGCGGTGATCGCGGTGCCGTCGGTCACGGCGAACTTGATGCGGCCGCCCGACTGGGGATTTTTCACGATCACCTGATGTTCGGCGGCGTCGACCTTTACCACCTGTCCGGAATAGGGGATGTCGGCACTCAGCGCCGGCGTCCTGAGGATCAGGACCGCAACAACCGCCGAGCCGATCAGAAAAGACGCGGCGACGGTGGAAATTCGAGACTGATTTTTCATGGACACTCCCTCCTGTCGTAGGGTTACGATGGGGTCATCATATCAAAGGTGCCAGGGATGGAGCAAGCGAAGAGGCTCATCTTCCTTTGATGAAGGGATCGGGGCATGCTACATTTTGGGATCGAGCTC
>Ga0335079_10002534_pt1 | contig 21098 bp, 12 predicted proteins | sample Lox_Sample_33_FD_206719 | JGI IMG/M metagenome (GOLD analysis project Ga0335079, IMG submission 206719) | Soil microbial communities from Loxahatchee National Wildlife Refuge, Florida, United States - Lox_Sample_3.3 | ecosystem: Environmental > Terrestrial > Soil > Wetlands | place: USA... | reverse complement strand
TATTTCATACCTCTGCCGAGCCAACCTGGGGCATGCTGGCCACGGTGGGGAAACTGCCCGTCAAGGCTTCCGGGACCATCCCGGTCGACGTGAGGACGCTGGATTCGCTGCGCGGCGACGACCTTCCGCGCCCGGATGTGATTAAGATGGACATCGAGGGCGCCGAAGCCGACGCACTCAAGGGGGCAGGAGAAACGCTGAGCGCGCATCGTCCGTTGCTGGTGATTGAGTTACATAGCACGAACGCCGCGGTAACCGGTGTCCTGGAAGAGTTGGAATACGACGCCGCCGTTCTGGGCAGCACGATCCAAGTATCTGCCGCGAACTGGGACGCCAATATTGTCGCCGTTCCCCGCGAACGCTTGGATTTACTGGATTCTGTGGCTAAGGTTTCAGAGAGATCTGCCGTCACATGAGCAAGCGTCTACGTGTTCTGACCATTGGCCATTCCTATTGCGTCGCGTTAAACCGAGCCCTGATCCGGGAGGTGGCGCTCGGTCCGGACTTCGAAATCACCGTGGCTGCGCCGAGTTTTTTTTACGGGGACTTGCGACCGATCGTTTTGGAGGCCGAACCACCGGGGTCCCCGCTGCGGGTGGTGCCCCTCGATACGAGGCTTAGCCGTCACATCCATATCTTTAGCTATGATGGCGCGAAGTTGGGGGCGCTGATTCGAGAAGGGCAGTTCGATCTGGTGCACGCCTGGGAGGAGCCGTACGTCTTCGCGGGATATCAGATCGCCAAAGCCCTCCGCAACAGTTCCGCGAGATTCTGCTTTCGCACGGCTCAAAGCTATGTCAAACACTATCCGCCGCCTTTTAACTACTTCGAACGCGCTGTTCTGGCTCGTTCGCAAGGGTGGATTGCTGGCGCCAGCCTAGTCTTTGACGCGATGTTGAAGAAGGGATTTCCGCGCGAAACGGGCCGAGTCCTGAATCTGGCGGTGGATGTGAAGGAATTTCAACCTTTGTCCTCTACGACGCGCGCCGAGGTGCTGCAGGAACTGAGGCTGGAACCACCCGTCGTGGGCTTTGTGGGCAGGCTCACAAAAGCCAAGGGTCTGGAGATCCTGATGCAGGCGATGGAACGAATCGGCCGGTCCCGTCCGTGGAGTTTGTTACTTCTCGGCAGTGGTGAATATGAACGCAAGGTGTGCGAATGGGCGGCCAAAAAGGGCTGGCCGGAGCGGCTCAAAGTCATTCTCTCGAAGCATGGAGACGTACCGCGATATCTCGGATGCATGGACCTGCTGGCTGCGCCCAGTCAGACGATGAAGAACTGGCGCGAGCAGTTTGGTCGAATGATCATCGAGGCCTTCGCCTGCGGCGTGCCCGTGATCGGCAGCGACTCAGGAGAAATTCCCCATGTGATTGGCGACGCGGGCAGGGTGGTTGCCGAAGCCGATGTCGCGGCCTGGGCGCAAACGATCAGTGATCTGCTGGACAGTCCGGCGGCCAGACAGGAATTGCGTCAGCGCGGTCTCGACCGGGCTCCGAAATATTCAGCGGCCACCATTGCGCAACAATATCGAGAATACTACTGCTGGCTAGCGGGGCGCTCCTCCAATTAACGATGACCGGGCGTATTCAGAAAGAACCTGGCCACTCCCACTCCGAAATCCGGCCGCATCGTGGTGTCCTGGAAACTACCTTGGAACCTTTGACTGAGAACGCGAGCGCAGAACGTTCCGCGGCATTGTCGCCGAACGGTGCGGGAACCGCTGAAGGGACGAAGCGCCGCACTCTCACTCCCAGTTTTTCTGAGAGCGGGGGCAGGTCCGGACATCTTCCTACCATCGATGCCCTGCGCGGCATCGCTGCTCTGTCGGTCTGTTGGTTTCATTACACAAACGCTCAATTCACAGAACAGTTTGGCGCCTATCAGGCCAGCGGCAGATATGGCTGGTTGGGGGTCCAGATCTTCTTCGTCATTTCCGGGTTCATCATCCCGTTCTCACTGTTCCGAGCAGGCTACCGAGTCAAGGGCTTCTTTCGGTTTATGCTGAAGCGCATCGCGCGGCTTGACCCGCCCTACTTGACTTCGATCGTCATCGTCGTGTCCGGACTTTGGCTGTTTTCTCTGCAACCAGGTCACCCGCCGTACCAGATCCCATGGGACCAAGTGCTGGCCCATCTCGGCTACATCAACGCGTTTCTTGGCATGCCCTGGCTTCAGATGCCTTACTGGTCCCTGGCGATTGAGTTTCAGTATTACATCTTCGTGGGACTGTGTTTCCCAATTCTGGCAATGAGAAAAAGGATGGCGCCGGCGGTGATCATCGCGCTTTTTGCGGCGCTCACCACCGTGGCGAGCGGCAACCGGGCGCTTCTTCCACACTACCTTCCTCTCTTTGTGGTCGGTATCTTAGCGTTCCGGTATAAGTCGCTTAACGTCCGCGCCTGGGATACCTTGCTTGGGCTGGTCGCCGCTCAGGTGCTGGTGGTCTGGGTGGACGGTTGGATGGAAGCAGTCGTCTCCATGGGCGCTTGCGCGGCGATTTTACTCGTCACCTTGGAAAACCCGGTTTTGAAATTCTTCGGCAATATCAGCTATTCGCTCTATTTGATCCACGTCTTTGTCGGCAACATTGTCTTCGGCCTGGCCCTTCGATGGACGCGCCGGCCCGAGCTTCTGAAATGGGTTCTTCCTTTTGTTGCCGCTGCCATTGCCATCGGCGCCGCCTATCTCCTGTACCGTCTGGTGGAGTTGCCATCCAGACGTCTGGCGGCGAGGATCAGCTACAAAGCGGCGGAAACGCCACCAGTGCAACCCGCATGAAGGAACTTTCGTCCAGCACAGAAACGAAATAAGAGACGGTCACGAATAGTAACTCAGATTACACAGATAGGTGAAACAGTTGATGAACAAACGAGCATTGATCACTGGAATTACCGGCCAGGATGGCAGCTACCTCGCCGAATATTTACTTGGGTTGGGCTACGAAGTCCATGGACTGGTACGCCGCGTTGCATTGGAACAACCTGCGCACCGCCTGAGCCGGCTGTCGAACGCGCTGGACAGGATCCAAATCCATGCCGCCAGCCTGGAGAGCTACCCGAGCATCTTCCATATCTTCACTAAGTGCGAGTTCGATGAGTGCTACCACCTGGCCGCGCAAAGCTTCGTCGCCGAAAGCTTTGCGGACGGCTTTTCCACCATGGCCACAAATATCAACGGCACCCACTACGTGCTGGCTGCGCTTCGGGAGCTGCAGCCGAAATGCAAGTTTTACTTCGCCGGATCGAGCGAGATGTTCGGTAAGGTGCGCGAGACTCCGCAAAGGGAGAGTACGCCGTTCCATCCGCGAAGCCCCTACGGCATCAGTAAGTGCGCCGGATTTCAACTGACTGTAAACTATCGCGAGGCGTATGGAATGTTCTGCTGTAACGGCATTCTGTTCAATCATGAGAGCCCGCGGCGTGGTTTGGAGTTCGTTACGCATAAGATCACCGACGGTGTGGCTCGAATCAAGTATGGCCTCGCCTCGGAGCTGCGTCTTGGAAATCTCGATGCCAAGCGTGATTGGGGCCACGCTAGGGATTACGTTCGCGCCATGCACTTGATGCTGCAGCAGCCGACGGCCGATGACTACGTGGTTGCCACCGGCGAAACCCACAGTGTCAGGCAACTTTGCGAACTGGCGTTTGCCGAGGCGGGCCTGGACTATAAAGACTACGTGAAAATCGATCAGGCGGTTTACCGGCCCGCCGAGGTGGATCTCCTCATCGGGGATGCTTCGAAAGCGCATGCGGTGCTGCAATGGCAGCCGAGCATCGATTTTGTCGACTTGATAAAAGAAATGGTCCATTCGGACCTCGCTGCCACGGCCGCGTCGCTCCAAAAAGAGCCCGTGCTCGTCCGCCTGTAGCTCTGATGGTATTCGATGTCCGTGGCGTTGCGGCTCTTCGGGATTTGAAGCATCCTCGCGCCGGCTGCGGGATAAGCCGTCAGACCGTTACCGCAACGTAATCTTACTTATCACTGTTCTGTAGGAGCTAGCATGATCTCAACAGCTGAAAGTCTTTCCATTGTGATTCCGGCCTATAACGAAGCAGCTACTTTGCTGGCGGTGGTACAGCGGGTCCTCTCGCTGCCGCATGTCCTTGAAGTCGTGATCGTAGATGACTGTTCCACCGACGGCACCGGCGAAATAGCGGAGGAAATATCGCGCCTGTACCCTAAGGTACAGGTCACGCATCATCCAGCGAACCGTGGAAAGACGGAGGCCTTGAAGACCGGATTTGCGCACAGCAGGGGCGACATTGTCATCGTCCAGGACGCCGACCTCGAGTATGACCCTGCCGACATCGCCGGCGTCATCGAACCGATTGTGGCCGGAGAGGCGGACGTAGTCTATGGGTCGCGCTTTTTGGTTCGGAGGGCGGCACGCGTATTGTACTTCTACCATTTCCTTGCCAATAAGGCGCTGACATTTCTCTCTAATCTCTTCACCAACGTGAACCTGACCGACGTTGAGACCGGCTACAAAGCGTTCCGGGGCGATATCATTCGCAATATGATTATCACCAGCTCCGGCTTCGGCTTCGAGATTGAGGTCACTGCCAAGGTAGCCAAGCTAAAGTGCCGGTTGTACGAGGTGCCCATCTCCTACCATGGACGCACCTACGAGCAAGGAAAAAAAATCGGATCCAAGGATGGGTTTGCCGCGATTTGGTACATTCTCAGGTTTAACCTGTTCTGTAGTTTGCAGGCGTCGTACAAGCAACTGCCGGCGAGCGCTTCGCCTTACGCACTGCGCCAGACATAACGCGGAGACTGTGGGCGATACCAGCAACCTTATGATTAGATTTCTCGGTGAAGAAGACTTGAATGCTTCGATCGGCAGTGGCCGCATGACGGCGGACTCCGCGGAGCCTGCCTTATTAGGCGGACAGAACGCCAATGGTCTTAAGTTGAAGGTCCTTCACGTAGGTAAGTATTATCCACCCCACATGGGCGGCATTGAAACTCACATGCAGGCGCTTTGCAGCGAACTCCGCAACTTAGTCGATCTGCGCGTAGTCGTGGCCAGCAGTGACGACTCGGCGACCGAAGAGGTGCTGGACGGTGTTGCCGTTTCTCGAGTACCAACGCGCTTTACGCTGGCCTCCACGCCGCTGTGCCCCGGCATGATTTCCAGGATCCGTAATGACCGGAGCGAAATCATTCATCTTCATTTGCCGAACCCCATGGCCGTTCTCGGCTACCTGGCCAGCCGGCATCGCGGGCATTTGATCGTCACTTACCACAGTGACATGGTGCGCCAGAAGATACTGGGTCCCTTGTTCGAGCCCTTCCTGCATGCAGCCTTGCGCCGCAGTTCCGCCATTATTACTACCTCTCCCAACTATCTGCGCTCTTCACCGGTCTTGGCGCGTCATCAGCAACGTTGTCATGTGATCCCACTTGGCATACCTACGGAGAAGTTTGATCGGTGCGACCCGAAGATCGCGGAGGGAATTCGCCGGCAGTATGGAGACCGCTTGATCGTGAGCGTGGGGCGATTAGTCTACTATAAGGGCTTCGAACATCTGATCCGCGCCATGACCCGCGTCCGCGGTAACCTGTTGATCATCGGGGAGGGTCCTCTTCGCGGAGCGCTGAGCGCCCTGGCAGAGGAACTCGGGGTTGCCGACCGCGTGCATTTCATGGGAAAGATCTCTCACGACCTTTTGGTCGCCTGCTATCATGCCGCAGAGGTTTTCGTGCTTGCGTCCATACTTAGAAGTGAAGCATTCGGCATCGCTCAAGTGGAGGCCATGGCGACCGGTCTTCCCGTGGTGAATACGCAATTGGATTCCGGGGTTCCTTTCGTCTCCATAAACGAACAAACCGGCTTGACCGTCCCGCCCGCGGAGCCTTGGGCTCTGGCCGAGGCGGTGAATCGGCTGCTGGATAACCCGGATTTACGTGCATCGTTGGGCGCTGCCGCTGCGCTGCGCGCGCACCAGGAGTTCACCCTGGATGCCATGGCGGCGCGGACCATGTCGTTGTACGAACAGGTCATGAAAGACGGGAATTGACGCACGGGCCCTGCCGCAAAGTGCTGCCCACCCTGACCCGCGGTCATTTCTAAGTCACCTGAAAGTTCTCAAACGTCTAATACCCGGAATCGCTATTATGCAGCTGCAAGCAGAAGATAATGCTAAGTACACTGCCCCTTCGAGAGTCAAGAACGGATCGCGGGACGGGTACATCAACGCCGTTCTCGTATTTCTGATTTTCTTAGTACTGTTCCTGTCATTCCGAAGCAAGCAATATACGGCGGTGGATGGGGCGCTACGTTGCCTGCAGGTATTTCACCAGCAAACCTTGTCCTTCCATGGGAACAATCATCTGCTTTACCCTGCTAATATCTTGTTCTGGTCAAGAGCGCTCAATTTCATCGGATTGAAAGCATCGAATACATTCGAATTTCTCTCCATCAGCCAGGCCATGAACTGCACGGCTGCGGCCGCGAGCCTCGCCATTCTCTACTTCCTGACCTGGCTTGCCACCTCGTCGGCCGGGGTATCCTGGTGTGTCGTTTCGGCGTTGGGTTTTGCCCGGGCGTTCCTTTTGCACGCGACCAACTCCGCGGAACCTATGGTGGGCTTATTTTTTAGCTTTTGCGCTCTGCTGATTGTAGTCGTGTCGTTACGCCGCGGCCGCATAACAACTTTATTCTTTGGGGGCCTGTTCTTTGCCTTGGCGATGGCTACCTACCAATCGATGGTGCTCATGGCGCCGCTGGCGGGATTGCTGTGCCTCGCGTGGCCTCAACCAACGGTGTCTGGGCGAAAATCGGTTGCGTTGGCGGTTCTTCGTGGCACGGTGCTTGTCGCCGGTACGGCCGTCGGCTTATGCGTCATCTATGGCACGGCCTACTGGTACCAGGGTGCCCGGTCCCCCAGTCAAATGACACAAATGTTCTTCGCGATTGGTGGAGGCCCTGAAGTCTATGGGGGATTTGCCATCAGCAAGCTGGTGAATGCTCCCGTCGGTTTGGTTGGCGAGATCCTGCCGGCGCTGCCGGATGACTACGGCGGACTTCGATTGCTTTACAGGACGGGCACACTCTGGGAGAAAGCACGCTTCCTCCTTTCATTGATTCTCGTTCTGGGAATAATCGGCTTGACCGTTTTCGCGGGAATCAAAAGTGCCCGCGGGCTTTCGCGCGCTCGGGTCCTCCTCTTGCTGGCCTGCCTTACAACCTTGGCGTTCACTGCGTGGCCCTTGATTTACTGGGGGCCGGTATATGACAAGTTATGGCTGCAGCCATTAGCGCTGATCGTCTTCGTGACGGGCGTGATCTACGCCATGCAGCGCCAGGCGCTGTTGCGCGTCGCACTCGCGGCCTTCGTAGTGCTGGAAGTGGCCGCCAACCTGAGCTGGCTGGTGCGGGATCACACCCATGAAACCGAGGGTCTCAAGCAGGCTTCGATCGTCGCCCGCGATGTCGGCCCGAAAGATGCCGTGGTTGTTGATTTCGATCCCATTTCGAGTCTCTACGTGACAATTTGGGGAGGGGATAGGAATGCCATCGTTCTTCCGGCGATGTTCCCGCAAGAGGCTTCTCGCTGGATGACGGAGGCCGCCGCAAAAACCCGTGCAGATCGCGGCAACCTGTATTTCTTGGGTATTCTGGATCAATCCGAAAGCACCTGGGACGCTTTTTTGGGTAACCGTATGGGCATTCCCTATCACTCCTTGGACCGCTATCGCCAAAATGCGAAAATCATAGAGACTTTCTCTTACCGGAAGTCCACGATAACGCTGCGGCGGATAACCGCAGAATAAATACCCGCGACCGTGTTCCAAGAGTATGTCCCTCACGCCTGGATTCTCTGCTCCCGAGTTTGTCACCTCACAGAAAGTCACAGTGTCCGATCGAAACCCGATACGAGTCCTTCATTTGCATGCCGGTAATCTTTACGGCGGAGTGGAGACGCTCTTAGTCACATTGGCGCGCCTCAGGTGTCTGTGCCCTGGCATGGAGCCACACTTTGCGCTCTGTTATGAAGGACGGCTGAGCCGCGAACTGAGGGAGGCAGGCGTCCCGGTGCATATCCTGGGCGGAGTGCGGATCAGAAATCCGTGGACCGTTTGGCGCGCTAACCGGCGGCTGCGCGCGCTTCTTCGGAGTGAGCGTTTCCATGTCATCTGCCATATGCCGTGGCCGTTAGTGGTGTTCGGCCGCACGGCCCGGGCTGGCGCGCAGAAGCTCATTTTGTGGGCGCACAGCGCCCATAATGGGAGGAGCCGGCTTGAACGAATGGCTCGCCGGACAGTTCCGGATTTGGTAATCTCGAACAGTCACTACGTCACCGCCTCGCTCTCGAATCTGTTTCCGACCACCCCCACCCGGCTGCTCTACTATCCCCTGGAGCTCGCGGCTGCTCCAGAGGCCGCGCTATGGCGAACGGCTATACGCCGCGAACAGGCGGCGGGCGACGAGACGACCGTCATCATCCAGGTGAGCCGCTTCGAAGCGTGGAAAGGACATCTGCTCCATCTGAACTCTCTGGCCAAACTCAATACTCGGAAGGACTGGGTTTGTTGGATGGTTGGCGGCCCCCAGAATCCCCAGGAAGAGCGTCATTACCACGAAGTTCGAGAGACGGCGGAACGCCTGGGCCTTACCAGCCGCGTTCGCTTCCTCGGGCAGCGTTCGGACGTACTCAAACTGCTGGCCGGCGCCGACATCTTTTGCCAACCCAACGAAGGGCCCGAACCGTTCGGCATCGTGTTTGTGGAAGCTCTTTGGGCCCAACGTCCCATTGTGACAACCGCCCTGGGCGGTGCTCTGGAAATTCTGAACGAGTCTTGCGGAGTACTCGTGGAGCCAGCCAATCCCGACGCCTTGGCTGCCGCGTTGCGGCTCTTGATTGAGTCGCCGGATTTGCGCTCGCGCTTAGGCAACGCGGGACCGGCTCGCGCCCGCCAGTTGTGCGATCCGGCGGCGCAGATCGCCATGTTGTATCACGCTCTCGAAGGCTGACAGCAACCGGGCGTGATCACGGGCTGGGACGCCGCGGCCTTGGCGCATATTCGCGCCGGCGCTCGGCGTTTTCTCTGGACGGTACGGGCCAGCCTAACGGATGGGCAGCGTGCAGAAACAGGTCATGGACCAAACCACGGACGGCGCTAGCGGGCGAACCCTTCCACAGGCCTGGCACCTGATCACCAGCGAATACCCGCCGCAGCATGGCGGAGTCAGCGACTACACTCAGGCCGTGGCCGCTGGATTAGCCGGCCAGGGTGACGAGGTCCACGTCTGGTGCCCGGCACTTGCCACGGCTGGGCCGGTGGAAACTGGCGTGACTGTGCACCGGCAGTTCGCTGGCTTCTCCCCACTCGACCTGCAGCTCGTAGGACGCCAGTTAGACGGCTTCCCCGCGCCACGGCGCATTCTGGTGCAGTGGGTGCCGCACGGCTACGGATATCATTCCATGAATGTCCCATTTTGCTGGTGGCTCTGGAACCGCGCCCGAGTTCATGGCGACCAAATAGAACTGATGGTGCATGAGCCATACCTTTCCTTTCGCTTGGGATCAGTGCGCCAGAGCGGAGCGGCAACCGTCCATCGTTTGATGGCGTCAATTTTGCTCCGGGCCGCACACCGCGTATGGATATCGATCCCGGGTTGGGAACCACTCTTGCGGCCGTATGCCCTCGGGCGAAAGCTGCCGTTTCAATGGCTGCCCATCCCCAGCAATGTGCCCATTGCCGCCGGCGCGAACGAGGTGCAAATGGTACGGCACCGTTACGCCAAAGACGGTCAGGTTTTGATCGGTCACTTTGGAACGTTTGGTGCTCTCATCACTGAACTCCTGGAGCCCATCCTGTCTGCCCTCGTCCGGCAGCCGGCGGATCAGGTTGTGCTGCTGATCGGACAGCGGAGCCAACAGTTCCGGGACGAACTGCTTCGCAAGGACGATCGGATGGCGGGATTTCTTCAAGCTACGGGACGGTTAACATCCCAGGAGCTTTCCCACCACCTGTCCGCTTGTGATCTGCTCATTCAGCCGTATCCGGACGGAGCCAGCACTCGCCGTACCAGTCTGATGGCTGGGCTTTCTCACGGAAAGCCCATCGTTACCACTAAAGGTCATCTGACGGAGCCGTTTTGGAGCCGCACCGATGCCGCGGTCTTGGTTCCTGCCGGCAACGCGCCCGCCTTCGTTGAATGTGTCACGCGGCTTCGTGAAGATGCCGTCCAACGTAAGACCATGGGCTCTGCAGCCCGAAAGCTCTATCGGGAGCGCTTTGACATTTGCCACACCATATCCGTTCTGCGGCGTCCGCAGATGGCCGAAGCGCCCGAATCCGCATTCTGAGAGCGGCATCCCTGCGGCCGGTATCATCAGCACCGGGCGTAGCGCAAGGTCCAATTCCCGTGAGCTGTCGAACTCTGCGCCTGAACGCAAATCTATAATTGAGGAGCCATGACCCTGGATACTTCGCCTAATCTGTATCGCCTTGCGCCCATGCAAGAGGGAATGCTTTTTCATTACCTTCAGAGTGCCCATTCCGGAGTGGATATAGAGCAACTCGTCTGTTCTCTGCCTGAGCCGGTTGATTCTGACGCGATGCGAGCGGCGTGTCAGGCGATCGTGGATCGTCATGATGTTTTTCGGACTGGCTTCGAGTGGGAGAAGCAGGCGCAGCCGATGCAGAAGATTCACGCTCATGCCGAAGTGCCCTTCGAAATTTCGGATTTGAGTTCCTTGGCGCCCGATGCGCAGCGAGAGCACTTGGAACAATACCTGGAGGAGGACCGGACCGGCGGCTTCGATCTCCAGTGTCCGCCCATCACCCGTTTCTCCCTCTTTAAGCAGGGCCCATCGGATTACACACTCGTATGGACCTTCCATCACGTCTTGATGGACGGACGCTCTTTCCCGATTGTCTTAGCGGAACTGTTCGATTGCTATGAAGCCAGGCGCACGGGGAGCAAGTGGCAGTCTTCCGCGCCGCGTCCGTTTCGCGAATACATTCGCTGGATGGATACACAGGACCCTTCCCGGGCGGAGGGTTTCTGGCGGGAGGCGCTGAAGGGTTTTGCATTGGCGACGCGGGTGCCTGCGCTCATGGGAGCCGGCGAGGGCGCTGGCAGGGGCGAGGTGGAGATCAGCCTGACCGCGGACGCGACGGAAAGGCTCAGGAAACTTGCGGCCGCCGAAGGTTTTACGCTCAATGCCGTGCTGCAAGGCGCTTGGGCGCTGCTCCTTGGCCGCTATTCGGTGTCCAGCGACGTTGTCTTTGGCGCCACACGCGCCTGCCGGAGCTTCAGCCCGGACGCCGGCGCCATGGTGGGTACTTTCATCAACACGCTTCCCATGCGTGTCCGCATCCCCGATGAGGATCGTCTGTACGAATGGCTGCGGGGAATTCGCGCCGCCAACGTTGCCGTTCGCGAATACGAGCATACGCCACTGGCGGCGATACAGACCTGGAGCGAAGTACCGCGGAACACGCCGTTATTTGAGAGCATCATCGTCTTCGATAACTATCTCCTCAATTCCAGGATGCAGTCGTTAGGCGGTAAGTGGGCAGTTCGCAATGTTCAATTACGCGAGCGCACCAATTTCCCCCTGACTCTGTATGGGTACGGCGAAACAGGACTAATCCTAAAACTCGCTTTCGAGCGGCAGCGGTTCAGCGCCGCCTCGATCAGACGTATGCTGGCGCATCTCCAAACCATCCTCGAGGCCATGGCGTCAGGCGTGAACTGCTTCCTCTGGGAGCTTCCTATTCTGACCGCTTCAGAGCAGACGCAGCTGCTTGATGAGTGGAACCGCACGCAGACGAATTATCCGCGTGATCGCCGCATCCACACTCTTGTCGAAGACCAAGTGAAGCGTACACCTGAGAACGTCGCGCTTTCTATTGGCGGCCAGAAAATGACATACCGTGAACTGAACCTGCGGGCCAATCGCCTGGCGCATTACCTGCAGACCAGGGGCGCGGGGCCAGGCGCGCTGGTTGCCATTTTTGTGGAGCGGTCGCTTGAGATGGTCGTGGGTCTTCTGGCCATCTTAAAAACTGGCGCCGCGTATCTTCCGCTAGATCCGATTTATCCCAAGGAACGTCTCGCGTTTATGCTGGAGGACTCAGGTGCCTCGGTCTTAGTGACGCAGGAGTCTTTGCTCGAAAGTGTCACGCAATTCCAGGGGAATGTCGTATGCGTGGACACCGAGTGGCCGCAGATCTCTCTTGAGGACGCGCGCGACCCGGATGGTGGTGGCGCGCCGGAAGACTGCGCTTACACCATCTATACCTCCGGATCCACCGGGACTCCAAAAGGCGTTCAGATCAGCCACCGCAATGTGGTGAACCTCCTGCACAGCTTCCTGCACGGGCTCTCTGTGACCAGTGCCGACGTCCTGATAGCCGTCACCACGCTCTCGTTTGATATCGCCGGGCTGGAAATCTGGATGCCGTTGTTGTGCGGCGCTCGCGTCGTCATCGCCAGCCGGGAAGTGGCCATGGACGGCGCCGAATTGGCCAGTGAGATCGGCCGGTCGGGCGCCACCCTCATGCAGGCCACCCCGTCCACCTGGCAAATGCTTCTCGATTCCGGTTGGGAGGGCAACCCTCGCCTTACCGTGCTGTGCGGCGGCGAAGCATTTCCCGCCGGACTGATCCAGCCCTTGCGAGAGAAGGTCAAAACGGTTTGGAACGTGTATGGACCGACCGAGACCACGATCTGGTCCTCCACTTACGTGCTTCAGCCCGGGGATGACCGTGTGTCGATCGGCCGGCCGGTAGCGAACACGCAGTTTTACGTGCTGGACGAGCATCGTCAGTTGGCGCCCATGGGCGTGCCCGGTGAACTCTACATTGGCGGGGATGGAGTGGCCATCGGATACTGGAATCGCCCGGAGTTGAACGCCGAAAAGTTCGTGCCCAACCTGTTCGACTCCAGTGGCGGCTCCCGTCTGTACCGGACGGGAGACCGCGTCCGTTACCGCGCCGACGGGAACCTCGATATTCTGGGGCGTTTCGATCAACAGGTGAAATTGCGTGGTTTCCGCATCGAGTTAGGCGAGATCACGCAAGTGCTGGTGCGCCACCCACAAGTCAAAGAGGCTGTGGTCATCCTGCGCGAGGACCGGCCAGGCGACAAGCGTCTGGTAGGATATGTCGTTTCGCATTCCGGGGATGCGCCGGAGGTGGGCCATCTGAAGGCGCATTTGAAAGCCAAGCTGCCGGATTACATGGTACCCTCGCAATTCGTGTTCTTGGAAGCCATGCCGTACCTGGCCAATGGCAAGGTCAACCGTCATGCCCTGCCGGCACCCGAGCGGGTGGAAGCCCTGCAAAACGAAGAGATGGTGGCCCCACGTGACCCCATCGAAGAGCACTTGCTGGCCATCTGGCAAAAGCTGCTGAACCGCCGGAACATCGGGATTCGTGAAAACTTCTTCGATCTGGGCGGGCACTCTCTCCTGCTGACCAGGCTCATCGGCCAGATCCAGAAGAAGTTCGGCAAGCGCCTTTCGATCGCCACGATGTTTGATTCGCCGACCATCGAGGATCAGGCGGCGGTCCTGCGCGGCGAAAAGAACTTCTCATCCATCTGCCGGGTCATTCCACTCAAGCCACAGGGCACGCTGCCGCCCATTGTGTGCCTGGGAGCCAGCCCTCTGTTCCTGCCGTTGGCCCGAAGGCTCGGGCGGGAAAGGCCCTTCTATGGACTGGATCTCACCGAACTCCAGAAGATCAACCTGCCGAGCCACAAACTCGAGGACATCGCGGCCTACGTGATCGAAGCCGTGCGCGAATTCCAGCCCGAGGGCCCCTATTACATCGGAGGGTTCTGTATGTGGGGCGTGCTGGCGTACGAGGCCTCGCGACAATTGCTGGCTCAAGGCCATGACGTTGCGCTTCTGATCATGATCGACACTCCCAACAGCGCCTATGACCGGGGGCTCTCGGGTTTGGCCAGGATTCAAGCCAAGACCGAAAAGACCCTGTTTCACCTGACCAATCTCATCAAGGCGAGCCCCGCGGAGATGATTCATTACTCGAAGGAGCGCTACCAGAATGCCCGCAACAAGCTGGTGAGATTTCGCGAAAGGCTCTCCTTCAAGTCGGGTCGGGACAAAGTCGACATTCGCCTGATGGATTTAGATCCCATTCTGTTTTACGCGGCCTCCACCTACGAGCCGCGGCCGTACCCCGGGCGCGTGGTCGTCGTCCAATCCGCCGAAAGGCCGCCAGGCCAACACTGGCAGCTCGCGAACCAATGGCGGGGGACCATTTCAGGTCAACTCATCGCTCATCGTGTGCCCGGCGGGCATGTGGGGATGTTCAAGGTCCCGCATGTCGATACGTTGGCCGCCAAATTGAAGGACAGCTTCGAAGAAGCGGCCAGGAGGCCGGCTGCCGAGAGCGACGGCGACTCAGTTCGCCTTGAGGCGCAAAGCATCGAGCGGTACTAGTACTCACAGGCCCCCGCCTCCCGCAGGCCTGCGATACAATCATTTGAAAAACCCACGGGACAACGGAATGGCAAAATCAGAGACCGGTAATCCAGATAAGTCCCGCCACATCCCCACTTTAGACGGGTGGAGGGCGGTGGCAATCCTTCTGGTTGTGGCGCACCATGCGGGAACGGCTTTCTACACGGAGACCGACTACTATTCGGTCAGCCCCACCCGTTTCGGCACATGGGGAGTGCCTGTTTTCTTTGGCCTGAGCGGGGTGCTGATTACGAAGCTCCTCTTAGAGGAGTTTGACCGCACGGGCAGAATGAGCTTGAAGAGCTTCTATACTCGCAGGGCGTTCCGCATCCTTCCTCCCGTGTTCGCCTTTATGGCCGTCGTCGCCGCCCTGGGCCTGTTGGCGTCCGGGATGGAGGCGGCGAGCGGGTTGTTCTTCTTTCGCAACTACCTTCCGAGTTCGCTCGGAGGGATCTACACCGGCCATTTGTGGTCGCTGGCTGTGGAAGAGCATTTCTATCTGATTTGGCCGGTGCTTCTGGTGCTTTTTGGCACAAGGCGCGGCTTTGTGGTGGCCGGGAGCCTCAGTATCGCGCTCGCGCTATGGAACTCGGCGGATTACCACTGGCACTTATACGCGCGGGTATTTCCCGGTGTAACCAACACGTCCCGCTCCGATTTGCGGCTGATCGGCTTATTCTGCGGCTGTACGATGGCCTTCTTGTTGCATCGCCCGGCCAGCAAGGAGTGGCTACGCCGGTATTTCACTCTGGGAGTGTGGATTCTGGTGGCACTGGCGTTCCCAATCTGCCTTGAGTATCAGCCTTATTTGTTAAGCCTGTGGCTCGCCATTATCATCCCGCTTTTGATGGTTGGAACGGTTCTCCATCCAGCGTGGGCGGTCAGCAGGGTTCTCGACCTGAAGCCCGTTAAGTGGATTGGCAGAATCTCCTATAGCCTTTACTTGTGGCAGCAAATATTTCTGATGCCTTCGTGGGACGCAACGCCATTGGGAGCGCTCCAGCGATGGCCGCTCAATATCCTTGTCATGATGATCTGCGCTTGCGCCAGCTACTATGTGATTGAGAAACCCCTGAACCGCCTAGGGCACAGATTGGCCGCCCGCAGCGCCAGCCCTCGCATTAACGCCAGCCAGCTTGTGGTGACCGAGCCGGCGACAGCGGGTGTGGAGTAGCCCGGCCTCTGAAGCGCCAGCCGCGACGGCATCGTTCCCGCCTCCCTTGTTCTTCCAGATCCCCGTAGGTAGTTAGCTCTAAGTCTGCCCTTCCGCCGGATCGAACGCAGAAATGTCCCGATGAAACTTAGCAGTCGGCTGCGGCCATCTCCGCGGCCGACCGCTGAAGTCCGATCTCAGTAACCTGTGTCCGACTTGCACGTAGCAGTGCTGTTGCAGGTAGCAGCGTTGTCCGCTGCCCAGTTTCCTGCCGGCCACACAGTCGCGGCCCACGCGGAGATCTGATAGGTCAGATTCGGGTCGACTCCGAGGTAACGCAATCTGGGAAGCGAGGCCCACACGCCTCCTCCGAATATGGAGATCCAGTTGTCGGTAGCCAGATTACCGGGATCCTCGGTGGGGCTTGCATAAGGCCGCCCGTTACCATCCTTGCCCAGATCATATTGTGCGGTGGTAAAGCTCGATACCACGGAAAACCACTGCTGGATCCAGGCTTGGGTAAGGGCGGTCCGAGTGGCAGCCGGGGTCCCCGACCAGAGCCCGTTCCAAGGCGAATAACAAAGGATTATCGGCGAGACAGAATTCGGCTGGAAACCTCCGTTTTTTTCCGGTCCCACACCGATCTGAGCTTCCTCCTGAAGGCCTTTGACCATCCACTCCATCAGGAGCATGCCACTCGGCGGATAGCCGGCAGCGGAAGCAAGGTCTTTTAGGATGCCCTGCACGTAGCCGTAATCGATGGGATCGTGAGTGAATTCGTGGCCGTTGCCATCATTCAGGATCAGTTGCAGCTGATACCAAATGTGGGCCACGTATTGCCGCGTGACGACAGAGCCATTTCCCAAGCCGGGGCCCGGGGTTATATGCAGCATATTGGGTGAGGTATTGAACAGGTCGGAGGAATACCAGGCGCGCAGATCCGCTTTAGATCCGAAGGCGGCCTGCGGCATGCCCTCCAACCCGAATTCCTGGTTAATCTCCCAAGTCTTGACCAATTTCCAGAGGGCGGCCGAGTATACCGTTTGCCTGCTTGCGGCTGTCCAGGTACCGGTTTCATAAGGCGGCAGGAATATCGAGGTGAAGTCGGTATACCACGTGGAGAGAAGGTATAGGTTGCTGGAGTAGACGGAGGCGATACCGGGCTTGAGCGCGCTCCGGATCTGCGGATACATCGTATTGGCCGCATTCGAGGTGAAGGCGGTTCCGAAAGCATCCATCGGATGGATCCCCGGCAACCATGAATTCCAGTCCGGCAATTGCATGGCGATCGGTATCTCGCGCTGATTCAGATACTGGTTCGGAGCCCAACCGGCGGTGCTGCCACCCGGCATCAGGTAAGGCTGCATAGCGGCATCACTATCCAGTACCGCGCCAAGCCCCGCACCGGCGGCCCAGTTCGCCACGGGCTGAGAGTCCAGTCCGGGCCCAGGCTGGTAAGGCGGATTCCAGGGACGGCCGGGGTTGGGCACATTGAGAGTCCGGATATAGCTGGCAATCTGATCTCCCTGCTGTGCCGTCAGGCCATGAAACATGGAGCGCGTCTGAATCGAGTTGTTCGAGTAATTGAAGTACTTCAGGTCGCGGCCATCCTGGGCATGGCAATCCGTGCAGTGAGCCAGGATGGGCACCGCCCCTGAAGATGTGGGCACGGTCAAAGATGCAGTGCGCCAAAGCGTCTGGCCGGTTGCGATATCGGCGGCCGCCGACGACGGCGGTTTCCAGGTATTGGGATCCTCCCAGGTGAAGGCGGACGAAGGGATCAGGGCGTTGCCGCTGGAGTCGTTCACATTCACCGCCAAAACGCGGTATCCGCTCACTCTGCCATCGGTGCCGTTGAACTTAAAGGTGAGAGTATTCGTTCCGGCGGTGATGGCGCCGGCGGGCAGATTCATAGTCATCGGGAGGGTGTGATAGCCGCCGCCGATGCCGCCATAGGTTTTGGCCAGGCCCAATATGGTCACCGTGCTGGTGTTGATGGGCAACCAGGCGGAACTGTTCACCTGGACGCTGGCTTGGGTTTCATATTGCAGGCCATGGATCTGCAAGGAAAGCTGCATGGTCCCGCTGAGGTTCGCTCCGGCGGGAGTGCTGAAGGAAATGCTCTTGGTGGCTCCGTCCAACCCGATAACTTCAACCGGTAACTGGATGTTGCTTTGCGCCGCGGTGGCATTACAGGTTCCGCCCAACGCCGCCGTGATGATGATTTGAACGTCAACCACGCTACACGTGTTGTTGCCGCTCAGGGGCGTGGTGCATGCCGTGACTCCCAGCGCCTCATTGATCTCAGTCTGCACGTCCGCAATATTAACTACTCCATCTTTATTGACATCACACGGTGACGTCTGGGCGCTGACAGCACGGATCACGAAAACCAAGAGCCCGAATTTCTTCATGTGTATAAGTTCTCCTCAACCCCATGACAGCCAAAGAACGCCGCTCTCCGGCAAAAATTGTGGCTTGTCAGGTATGATTCTAGCCACCTGAACTCTTCAGTTCTAGATTCTCCATGGACAAGTAACTTTTGTTCACGGAAGAGCACTAACTCAGCTATTTACGTTTGTTAGTAGCGCGTGGTCGGGAAGCTGGCTGGGCGCCGCAGGCGAAGCTCCCGGTTTTGCTGAGAGACTCTGGGTTTCGTCAACACAAACTCCGCCAGAGGCCGTCAGCCTGTTTCAAGAAGCATACCAGAAATCAGTGCCGCGCCACCGCTTCTTTTTTCAGTATATTTTTGAGCGGCGTGATGGCGCAGCGCGGGGGTGCGAAGCGTTTCCCACGGCCGATGCGCCTTGATTGGATAGCTCACTACCCGAAAGATGGTTTCGAATCCTATCGAAAGCGAACCTTATCGAAAGTAAATGTTTGAGCTGGTTGGCGCCGCTCTTCGGTTGCGGCGAAGGCAATGTGCGCTTATGCAGAGCTGTTGGAGCGCCGCGCCAGATGCTTCGAGAGGCGCCGGGCCGTGAATCCGGCTCCATAAGCAAATCGCGCTAAGGGGCCGAAGCTGTTGGCCGAGGTGGTGCCAACAAAATACAGACCTGGAAGGGATGACTCGAAATTCCTGGACAGCACGGGCGTCTGGTAGACCGATCGGATTCCAGCCAGGAGTCCGGAATTCAAGAAGGCCAGGCGGCGCAGATCCACCTGGTAGCCGGTCCCGGCGATCACGTGATCGGTGACCAGCGTTCGGTGTGCGCCATCGCGGCTGGCGAGCTGAAGGTGCACGCGGCCGTTTTGCAGATTCGCCGCCGTGATCTCAAATCCGAGGTGGAAGGCGACGTGGTTGACGACCATGTCCTTGACAAACCAGCCGGCCGCGGGTCCGAGATGCCGGCGCACAACTTCCAACCGAAACCGCTGCGGCATCGCATGGAACACTAATGGCGCGCGGGTACAGAATAGCGATCTCCAGCCCGGGCCCAGGCCCGTCATGGGATACCGCAGGCGCTCGATGAGCGGCCTGGGCATGGGACCCGGAGGGTTATGGAAGTTCACCGCCGGCTTGCGGGCCACCAACTGAACGCCAGCTCCGGCCTGGTGCAGCAAACCGGCAACGTCGAGCGCCGAGGCACCCGCGCCTATGACCGTCACGTCGCGTCCCTTGAAGCGGTCGAAACTGGTATGACGAGAGCTGTGAGTGACGAACTCCTCCGGAAGGCCGGATAGTACTGGCGGCATGTACTGGAAGTGGCTGATGCCAACCGCGGTAACGACCTTGCGCGCGGCTACCTGTTCCCCGTCCTCCAGGCGGATATCGAATCCCGACGAGGAGCGGTGCATCGAGGTCACGAGCTTCTCCTCGAGTTCCGGGACGAGCCGCTTTTGGAATTCCAGCCCGTAGGATGCAAAGGTGTCGCGGCGCACGGGAAGTCCCAGATCAGCGTACGGGGTTCCGCGCTCCTGACAGTATCGGCTCAAAGTGAGCGATGAATCGGGGTCATAAAGAGTGGAAGCAAACCCTTCGGATTTAAGCAGCATATCTTTGGGCATTTGCGTGCGCCAGGTATGCATGGGGCTGCCGAAGATGCGAAAGTCAACCCTGCGTGCCTTGAGGTGAGCTGCAATGGACAGCCCGTAAGGTCCAGCTCCAATAATGGCAATGTCAGTCATAGGGGTCGGGGAAATACCTGATGGCGGCGAATATTAACTTACATTTACGTTAAAAGGAGTCACCCATGGGAACCTGTTGCGATTCGCCCATCCATTCCGTTTTAATAGGCGGAAAAGCGCCTCCTAAATGTTATAATGTTTATAACACTCCAGTCGCCACTTTTCAATAAAATGGACTAGGAGAGCGTGTACCCTAACGTACTACTCACGAATACGAGCTGGTGGCCTTGCGCCGCGCGGCTTGCCATGGCGCTGGGAAAGCTCGGCTGCAGTGTTTCGGCAGTTTGCCCGGTAGCCGGTCATCCACTATCGAAGACCCGAGCGGTTCGGCGCATATTTCCGTACAGCGCTATCCGCCCGGTGAGCTCTTTGATGGGCGCCATCGAGGCCGTCAATCCAGACATCATCATTCCTTGCGATGACCGTGCGGTGGAGCATCTGCACCAGATGCATGCGCAATGCACGAGAGTATCCGGCAGCAACATCCCGGCGTTGATTGAGCGCTCCCTAGGTTCGCCTGCGAGTTACTCCGTCGTATCCGCTCGCTACGACCTGATGACGATTGCCGGCGAAGAGGGGATTCGAATCGCAGCGACGCGGATGGTCCGGACGGCGGAGGATCTGCGGTCGTGGCAGGCGGAGCTTCCATTCCCATGGGTGCTGAAGGCCGATGGAACCTGGGGTGGTCATGGGGTGAGAATTGCGCGCGATCACCGCGAGGCCCAGAGATATTTTTCGGAAATGTCGCGGCCGTTGAGCGGGACGAGATTTGCCAAGCGGCTGATCGTGAACCGAGATCCGTTCTGGGTGCAGTCGTGGTGGAATCGGGCGAAGCCGGTGGTGACGGCTCAGCCATACATTGCCGGGCGACCGGCGAACTGCGCAGTGGCATGCTGGGAGGGCCGAGTGCTGGCCGGAACCGCGGTTGAAGTGATCAGCGCACAAGGGCTCACCGGGTCTGCCACGATTGTGCGCGTCGTCGACAATCCGGAAATGATGCTGGCAGCCGAGCGTCTGGCGCGGCGGTTACGCCTGTCGGGATTCTTCGGTTTGGATTTCATGATCGAGGACGGAAGCGGCGCGCCGTATCTCATCGAAATGAACCCGCGGTGCACGCCGCTTTGTAACTTGCAATTGGGAGAGGGACGCGACATGGTGGGAGCGCTCTCGGCGCAACTCTCCGACAAGCCGCTGCAGGCGGCGCCACCCGCAACTCAAAACGACGTGATCGCTTACTTCCCGCAATCGTGGCACTGGGACCGTAAAAGCAAACTTCTGGAGTCCAGTTTTCACGATGTTCCGTGGGAGGAACCGGATTTGGTCCGGGAGCTTTTGCTGTTACCGTGGCCAGACCGAAGCCTTCTGGC
>Ga0335079_10002531_pt1 | contig 21106 bp, 9 predicted proteins | sample Lox_Sample_33_FD_206719 | JGI IMG/M metagenome (GOLD analysis project Ga0335079, IMG submission 206719) | Soil microbial communities from Loxahatchee National Wildlife Refuge, Florida, United States - Lox_Sample_3.3 | ecosystem: Environmental > Terrestrial > Soil > Wetlands | place: USA: Florida... | reverse complement strand
CATGGAGCTTCGTCTTCTTGATTGCCTCTGGGATCCTGTCGCGGTAGCGCTTCGTGTCGACGAACTTCAGCGGGTCCCCCGAGCGCATCCTCCTGTCGTGTTCCTTGAACGAGTCCGCGTCGAGGAGGAGATCGATGTACTCCCGGCTCCCGATCCGGAAATGCGCGTTGCACTTGACGCACGTGTAGAAATTCTTCTCCAGCTCCATGCGGTGGATGATCTCGCCGCAGTGCTCGCATTTCGTCCAGAGGCCGTCGGGGATCTCCTTCTTCTGCGTTTCGGAGGCGATGTTCTCCTTGGACCGCTTGAACCAGGACATGCCGCCCTTCCTCCCGTTTATCGGGTCGTGAGAAAGAATTCCTTGATGTACCGGGGTTCCAGCAGCGCGGGATCCTCCGCGCTCCCCGCAGCGAGCAGCCGCTCGCCGATCCGTGCAACCGCGGCCGCGCTGCACAGCCGCGCGCGCTCCGACACCATGCGGAGCCCCCCCGGCCCGCCCGGTCCGGATAGGACCTTCGCCGCCCCGTCCCCGGTCACGAACGCCGGGGCTCCTCCCAGCTCCGCAAGCAGCACCTCCAGCGCCACGTCGCGCGGCTCATCCGCCGGGACAGCACCCGCGGCCGTGACGTCGAAGCGCTGGCAGTAGACCTCGCTCCGCCGCGCGTCGAGCGCGGCAACGAGCCTCGCGCCCGCAGGCAGCGCATCGGTCGCCGTGGCATGGAGCGCGAGCGCCTCGAGCGTCGGCACCGCCGCAATGGGGATATCCCGCGCGACGGCGAGCCCCTTGGCGACGCTCACGCCGATCCGGAGCCCGGTGAACGATCCCGGTCCGATCGACACGGCAACCCCCTCCAGCGCCCCCACTCCTCCCGTCCCGAGCACTTCGACGATCTGCCCCAGCAGCCGCTCCGCGTGGACCCGCCCCGCGTCGAGGAGCGACTCCGCCTCCACGCGGCCGTCCCTGACGAGCGCCGCCGCGCACACCGCAGTGGCCGTTTCGATTCCGAGCACAGTCACCGGAGCGCCTCCGCGGGCTCTTCGATCCGGATCTCCCGTTCGGAGGCCGACCCGCCGTGGGCGAGGCGGACCGTGTATGCGCCGGGGGGGAGGATCTCCCTCACCATCTCCGGCCATTCGATCAGGCAGATGCAGCGGTCGCTGAAGTACTCTTCCAGTCCCAGCTCGGCGATCTCCCGTTTTCCCGCGATCCGGTAAAGGTCGACGTGGGCCACGATGCCGAACGGGGCGGGGTACTCGTTGATGAGCGTGAACGTGGGACTGGTGGCGTGGCCCTCCACGCCGAGCCCGGCGCAGACGCCCGCGGTGAATTTCGTTTTCCCGCTGCCGAGCGGTCCCTCAAGCGCCACGACGTCCCCCGGCTTCAGCCGGAGCGCGAAAGCCCGTCCCGCGGCCTCCGTGTCGTCGGGCGAGCGGGAGACGACGCGCGTCATCCGCGCGGTTCCATGCGCACGACGGGGAGTATCATCTCCTCCATCGACGCGCCCCCGTGCTGGAAGCTGTCGCGGTACTGGTTGAGGTACCTGTGGTAGTCCGTCGGGTAGACGAAGTAAAAGTCTTCCTTCGCGATGATGTAGTTCGTGGCCACGCCCCGCCGGGGAAGCTTGAACTCTTCCGGGTTCTTCACGAATATCGCGGCCTTCTCCTCCGCCTTCAGGTTGCGCCCGTACTTGTACCGGAGATTCGTCGAGGCCTCCCGGTCACCCAGCACCTTCGAGCCGCGGAGGCTCCGGATGCTTCCGTGGTCCGTCGTGAGGACGATGACCACATTCGGGTTGCGCGAGAGCGTCCGGAGCATCCCCAGGAGCGACGAGTGCATGAACCAGGAGCGCGTGAGCGACCGGTAGGCGGACTCGTCGGGCGCGATCTCCTTCAGGAGCGATGAATCCGATCTCCCGTGCGCGAGCATGTCCACGAAGTTCACCACCACGGACGTGAGCTTCGACTGCGCGTACGAGTTGATCGTGTTCTCGACGTTCCTGCCGAACTCGGCGTCCAGGATCTTGATGTACTTCGGCTCCGGTTTCAGGGCGATCTTTCGGCGCTCCAGGAGCTTGTCCAGGAACTGCCGCTCGTACCTGTTGCGGCTGTTCTCGTCGTCCTCGCTTTTCTCCCACAGCTCCGGGAACCGGACCTCCACGTCGCTCGGGTACGAGCCGCTGAATATCGCGTTCCGGGAATACGGCGTGGCCGTGGGGAGTATGCTGAAGTAATAGTCCTTGGTAATCGTGAAGAACTCCTGCAGCACGCTCTCCATCACGAGCCACTGGTCCAGCCGGAGGCAGTCGATGACGAAGAAAAAGACCGATTTCCCCGACTGGAACTCGGGGATCACGTACCGGTCCACCACCTCCGTCGAGAGGGCCGGGCGCCCCGCCGTCCGCTCCACCCATTCCCGGTAGTTCCGTTCGACGTACCTGCTGAATGCCAGGTTGCACTCGCGGGTCTGGTCCAGGAGCGTCTGCTTCAGTCCCAGCTCGGGGTGGCCGTCAAGCTCGAGCCCCCAGCCCGTGAGCCGGACATACAGGTCGATCCATTCGCCGGACGTGAGGTCCCCCATGAGCGCCCGCGAGATGGTGTTGAACTCCTGGATATAGTCCTTCGAAACCGCCGCCCCGGTGATCTTGCGCCCCTCCAGGAACTTCTTGCAGGCCATGAGCACCTGGCTGGGGTTGACAGGCTTCGTCAGGTAGTCGCTGATCTTCTGCCCGATCGCGTCCTCCATCAGCGACTCTTCCTCGTTCTTGGTGATCATGATGACCGGGAGGTTCGGGCGGATTTCCTTGATCTCGGCCAGCGTCTTCAGCCCCCCCATCCCCGACATCATCTCGTCCAGGAAGACGAGATCGTACTCCGCCTCGCGGACCATTGCGACCGCGTCCTCGCCGTTGGTCGCGGTCTCGACGGCGTACCCCTTCTCCCCCAGGAACCTGACGTGGGGGCGGAGGAGCTCGATCTCATCGTCGACCCAGAGAACCTTTCCCTTTTCTTCTTCCATCGCGCTTCCAGTGGACATGCTATAAAAGAACAGGATTTTGTGATCGAGAAGCAAACGGGCGAGATCGCCACGCCAGAGAACGGCGTGGTCCAAAGAACGGACTTCGCTCGCAATGACATATATATCATTGAATCGCTATGTGTATATCCAGCCCCGCCTCGTTTTCCGTTGTCCCGGGGATGCTCGACCCGGCGAAGTCCGGGTTGACGCGCGTGTAGCGGTAGTAGACAGACGCCGTCACGCGCTGGCTCAGCACGTACTTGATGCGCGGCTCTATCTGCGTCCTGGTGGATCCTTCCAGCGGGACGGGCGTGACGTTGACGTCGAGCTGCGACACGTCGTACGTGTTCCGCGAGTTCCTTGAGACCGAGTAGCTCAGGCTCACGTCGACGTCGTTGCTGAGGGAGAGGCCGAAGAAAGGAATCTCAAACCCCTTCCTGGAATAGGACGCGGTGAACGAGATCTCCTGCGTGAGCGATTCGACGATGTTGTTCGACGACAGCGAGAGGTCGTACGAGGTGTTCGTGTTGTACCGGAGGTTTGCGCCGAAATTGCCCTTGAGCAGCTCCTTGAACGTAAAGTTCGCCCCGATGAGCGGGTTGAAACCGTACGCCACGCGTTCGCCGTCCGTCCGTTCCCCTCCGCCGCCGGGCGTGTTCTCGAACTGCCTGCTGAACGTCGAGGTGTAGGCGTGATCGAGCGACAACCGGCTCACGAACCCCTGGAACATCTTGAGCTTCTCGAGGCCGTCCCACCGGAACGACCAGTTGACTCGCGGGTAGTAATCGCCGAAGACTTTTTTCAGCCAGGGGAGCGCCTCAAATCCGTGCTCGAATGCCTGGGCGAGGTACTGGGGATAGTTCGCGCCGGTCGAATCGCCGACGTCGGCGGATTTCAGCGCCGCGTATTCCTTGCTCACTTCCTTCAGCGACGTCTTGAACGAGCTGAAGAAGAGGAAATCGGGGAATGTCAGGAATGACCTGTCGACGCTCCCCGTGATCGTCTGGTTGGTCATCTCGGGAATTCCACCGAGTGAATCCGTCGTGGAGAGGTTCTGTGTCAGGCTGTACGTCCACCCCACGTTCCAGTTCAAATCGACGTGCGCCCCTTCCCAGAGCTCGCGGCTCGTCTTGAACGTCAGCCGGTTGCTCTCCCTGAACGTGTTGACGATGTTCCCTCCCAGCTCATTGGCGCGGGGACCCGGGTTCACATCCCAGCCGAAGAAAGGGAACTTCGACCGCGGGCCGAAATTGGTGAGCTGGCCGTCAGGGTCGGAGATGAGGCCCATCTGGTACAGGAACGAGGGACCGTTCCTCGGGTCCGGCTCCTGCAGGAACGGCACCCGCCCCCAGAAGTTCACGAACCCCGGCGTACCGAGAACGCCGCTGTTCTGCACCTGGTTCTGCTGTGTGAACGTGATATTGACGTTGTCGTAATCGAGGAAGGGTGTCTTGATGAAGACCTTCGCGAGCGTCTTGAGCTGGGCGAGCGTCTTGTCGATCCCCGTGAGCTTCGGCTTCGACGTGTCGACGCGCGCGGTGTCTTTGACCTGAGGGACGGGCTCTTCCGGGCCGCGCCGACCGCGGGGACCGGCAGGCACCGGAGGTGCGACTGGCGCCGCCGCAGTTGATTCCTCGAAGAGCGGGTCGAAGAGCTGCTTCAGCTTCAGGTTCATCCCGAGGTTGATGTTGTTGGACCAGCCGGCGGATTTCCCGAGGTCGCCGCCGGAGAGCGTATTCTGCCAGCTATAGTCCACGCTGTAGCTGGCGGTCACATCCATGTACTTCCTGATGTTGAACATGTTCGGGATGGTCGGCTTCGTGTTGAACCCGATGTGCTGGGCATAGCGCGTGTCGTCGCCGAAATTGATGAGGTGGTTGCTCAGGAATATGTCGCTCAGGATCGCGGAAAAGTGACGCTGGTTCCCGTACGGGTCCAGCTCCATCCCCAGGAGGCTCGACTCGACGGCGAGCGAGTAGTCACCGTACCAGTTCATCAGCCCCCCTTCCGAGAGCTTCCACGCGAACCCCATCGAGCGCGACATGGTGAACTGGCGGGACACGATCTCCGTGGCCCCGTCCACGCGCTGCAGCGTGTTCGACCGGGAGCGGTTGGCCGCGAGCGACCAGCTGAAGTTCGCGATCGGGAAGAAGAGCTTCAGGTTCTTGAACTCGTCGAGCATCCAGACGCCGTCGAACAGCTTCCGGAACGGCATGACGAAGTACTCCGGCGGCAGCGAGACGGCGTAGCTCATATGGGCGCTCCACCCCCAGGAGATGCTGTAGACGACCGAGGGGTTCTCGTCCTTTGATTTCGTGTAGTTGAATCCGAACTGGAGCTTGTTGAACGTGTCCCTGATATACCACGCGTCGGTGGGGAAACTGATGTGGAAACCCGGCGCGGCGTACGTGTCCGACGTATGAAGGCTCTTCGTCACGTTGATAAGCGAATCCGCGCTGTACTGCGATCCGGTGGTCCGGAGTATCTCCGCGGCCGCCGATTGGACGTCGACATCGGAACCGGGGAGATACTTGGGCGTGACCGTCGAGACCGCGTGCGAATACGAAACCGGGAACGTCGTCCCCGCCCACGACTCGGGGAAGAACTTGCCAAGCTCGGCGCTCGCCGCCAGCGCCCAGTTCTCTGAGAGCGCGCGAGAGCCCACCTGTGTCTCCAGCGAGTGGAAGAAGGGATCGATATGGGAGTAATTGAACGCGACGGAGCCCAGGTCCGCCAGCTTGAGCTGCGCGTCCATCCGGTATGCCTTCCCCTTTGTGTTGTCGACGTCGATAAGTCGAAGCTCGTCATACCACACTTCTCCATACAAGGGGGGGCGCGCCGGGAACGTTGACAGGTTCGGATGTTCTACTCCGAGCGCAAGGTAGACCAGATTCGTCAGCGAGGGGTTCCCCAGCACCCGGTAATACGCCCCGGGGTGCCCTGGCACCGGTTTCGGCGCCGAAAGGACGTTGACGGAGTCTCGCGCCTGCTTCATCGATGTCAGGTCGGCGAAATTGATCACCATCTCGTTGTTGGGATCCCACCCGGGCCTGACCGGCTCGCTGTATTCGTAGTAGTTCAGGCTGTCGAGGCCGAACCTGAAGAACATGCGGGCGTCGAAGTGGTTGTCGTCCTGGTAAGCGAATGCGGGGTCCCCGTGCACGTACATCTTCATCGTGTGGTAGCTGAAGACGTCCAGCGGTTTGAACGTATAGAACTTAACCGCCATTCTTGACTGCCCCTGGGGGAGTCCGTTGAGCTTGAGATCGAGCGACTGCTCGTTGGCGCGGACAACGTAGTCGGGCTGCGTCTTGTCCCGCTCGCCGATGACGCCGGGAGGCGAGACGTACGCCTCGTTTTGCTCGACGCCCACGACGCTGACATCATACACGGGATCGCTCGCCGTGCTGACGATGTTTCCTGTCGTATCGTATGTGTTGATCGCCAGCTTCTGCCACTGGTTCCCGACGAGGTTGAAATCCGCAATCCTGATGTGCACGGAATCCGGCTCGTCCCTGAAGTAGCAGCGGACTGTCTCGATGTTTTCCTGCGACGGCGTCCCGACTTTGCGCGTCCATGCGTTGATCGGGATCTGGAACTGGAACCACTGGACGGGGAGATTGTTGTTCGGGTCGATCCCCCCCCCGCCCACCACCTGCGGGTTGCGCAAGGCCACCGTGTCCAGGTTCAGGACATATTCGTAGTACGAATTCGCCTGGTCAAGAACGCCGTTGTGATTCAGGTCCTCCGTGTCGGGGTAGCGGCCCGTGGGACCGTTGGCATTCCCTTCAGTCCCGTTGATGTGATCGAATGCGGTCGGGTTTGCCACCTGCGTGTTGTCGAATGCATAGTCGTCGCCGCTCGGATCTGACGCAAGGTTCGGTTCTTTAATCCTCCGGGCATTGATCAATGCCTGGTTATTCTGGATTTCCGTGGCGTCGGGAATCATGTCCAGACCGACGTCCTCTCCGTCAAGGAGTATCCCGGGGGCCGACGTCCCCAGGACGAGATCCTCGCCGTGAAGCTTGTTAGGAACGTCGTTGACGACGGCCTCGCTGATCTGGCCAAGGTCGATGTACATCTTCGAATGCGGGCTCGCCTTGTCCACGAGGAGCCAGACTTCGATGAAATTGACGTTCTCTTTGAGCAGGTTGATGGCAGAGACAGAAAGGGGCTTCATGACACCCCCCCAGTTCTTCGAGGGGGTCAGCGAGCTGTCGATGTTAATCTCGTAATTGAACGCACCACGCCTTGAAGGCACGTACGAGTAGTCGAGCACAGTGGCGATGTCGTTTGCCGGGTTCCCGACCTGCTTCCTCGGGTAAATGTCCGTCAAACGGACGTCAGTCGGGAGCCTGTTAAACCAGATCATCCGCCCCTTCGAATTCATCTTGTCGTGATCGCTCGCCCCGAATTCGATGGCGGCGGTATCATCCGCCGGCGGGCTGCAATCCGTCCAGCCTGCATAGCTGATGCCGACGGGTATCGTTCTCCTGGCCCCTTCGAAGTCATCGATGTAGGCCACACCCTGCCCGTTGTCGCTCGGTATCGTGCTTGCCAGCGTGTTGGAATTGGGATGGATCACCGCTGACCTTGAGCGACGACGATTCCTTCGTGCTGAGGCCCGGGATCGCGTCGATGGCCTTCGTCAGGAAGGGCAGATCGACCGTCGTCCCCCCGTCGACGCCGTATATCGTGTTGTTTGTCGGCTCCTCACCCAGCCGGACCTTGTCGCTGAGCGTCTGCTGGTTCAGGTTCATCACCGTGAATCCGAGCGTCGTATTCTGGCCGAGGTAGAGGTCACCCCTCGCCCCGAGCAGCGTCTTGGAGGCGAGCTGGAAGAGGTCGTTCTGCTCGTACTTGATTGAGAGGTTCGCCCCCGGGACGAGGGCGGCGGCATTGCGGATGACCACCTGCCCGATAATATAGTCGACGGTGTAGTCGACGTTGTTTACCAGCGGCCGGCCGTCCAGGAGGACCTGGACGCTCCCTTCCACGACGTTGAACCCGATGGAAAACGTCGACGTGGCATCCCCGGTTGCTTTCCCTCGGATGACATAACGGTTATTCAGACTCTGCTGCGCGAATGTCTGTGTCGTATCGTACACCGAGCCGAACACGTAGGAGCTCGTGTCCGGTATGACGACCGGGGGGGACTTTGATGCAAAATACGCCTCGATGCCTTTGTCAAATGGCCGAAGGTAGGGGAATATGACCTCGGCCCGCGTGACGCTCACGGTGCGTCCCGGCCGGAAATCAAACGCGGCGCCCTGCTGAGCCGCCGGGAGCACAGTACCGTCAGGGGCGTACTTGCCGAATCCCATCACGCGCAGGAGGGGCTCATTCAAGATTGAATTCTGGTCCGGCGCTCCCGGGATCTCCCTGAATATATCGAGAGAGAAGCCCTGCTGTTTCAGATTTTTTCCGAGCCCGGTGATGGGGTAGATGTTCTTCAAGAGCTGGTTCCACGCGTAACCGTATGTCGGACCGACAGAGAGGAGGTTCTTCGGCTTGAGCATCTTCAGCACAAGCCGCAACGTATCCCCGGCGGGATGGTCCCGGGAAAGCTGCCCGTATTGATTGCCGTCCTCGGTCCTGTATGCGATGCCGACGACCTGCTGCTCGCTCACGTTGATATTGAGCGACACTTCCCCCAGGTATCCAGTTCCATCAAGCTCGTACTGCGACTTGTCGAGCTGGACCATGGGGCCGGTCTCCAATACGCCGGGCGTATCAGCGGTCGATGGCAGGCTGAGCGAGTAGTACTGGGCTGCATTGACAGGCGCCCCACTGATATTCTTGTACTGTGGAAGGTAGGTGTACGACACACCCAGACGCTCATTCGGGTCAGGCCGAACACCTGTTCTCTGCACCCAGACTTCGGCCTCCACGATCTGCTTGCCGGGTGCGTTGATCGTCGGCGGTTCGGACTGGTAGTACGGCTCGTACAGCGAACGGTACGTCGTGTCGACAAAGAAGTGGTTCGTCGAGTACTCGAATGCGTGCATCTGGAAGTCGACGGACTGGGAGCCCCCCGAGACTGAGAATTCCTTGATCTGTCCCTTCTTCTGCGATGCGATCGTGGTCAGCGTGAATGGTCCCGTCTGGAACTTCGCCTTGATCCCGAAAAGCGCCTGGCTGCTCCCGATAAATGACGAGGGAGTCTGGAGCGACACGTTACCTGCCTCGACGCTCTGGACGATTTCGTCGTCGTATCCCGTGTACTTGATCTTGAGCTGGTTTTCGTACTCGAACGTCCGCTTCGTGTTCCAGTCTGCCAGCACGTTCAGCTTGTCGCCGATCGTGCCGTTGACGTTCACCTGGACTTCCTGGTTGAAGTCGGGCTCGTCGCGCACCTGGTCGAGCGTGGAGAGCGTGGTCTGGTCCGATTTCGTCGACCGGAACCCCGCCTTGATGTCCACCGCGCCGGTCACGTTGAGGTTGATCTCGGGCTTGCCGAATATGCTGAAGACCGGGTTCGGCGGGACGGGGATGCTGATCTTCGTGATATTGGCCAGCATGTCCCCCAGGTCTTTCTTGACGAGCTCCTTCCCCTTGCGGGCCTGTGCGGCGAGGGACTGGCGGCGCTCGTACTTCAGCCGTTCCCGGACGTACTCCTTCAGCGGGATCTCCTCGGGGATCTTGGCATCGACGCCCCCGATCGTCTCCCGGTAGATCACCTTCCCCCCGCTGGAGTCGAAGGCGAACTCCCTCCTGTACTGGACCGCGTGGTTGGCGGCGAACAGCGGGTACGTCCGCTCGGGGAACGCCTCCACCACAGGGTCGTCCCTTCGCTCGTACACGAAGTCGCGCATGCGCTCCGTCGAGTCCTTGTCGACGACGTATGTCGTGTCGGTGATCGTGAATCTGCGGTGAGTGTACCGCAGAGAATCTACGCGCAGGGAATCGGTGTGGAGCGAGTCCCTCCAGACCGAGTCCGCGTGCGCAGCAAGGAGGCTGTCTTCGTGCGTGTGGGGAATCTGCCCGCGGATCCACTTCGGCACCGTCGTATCAGGGGGCGCCGGGGACGGTTCCATCGCGGACCCGCCGGGAGAGGAGGGTTCGCCGCCGCGGGCTTCCGGAGAGGACGATTCGCCCCCGGGCGTCTCCGGAGTGGCGGATTCGCGGGAAGACGGTTCGGGGAAATCCTGCTTCGCGACGAGGGCGGACACGGCGACCGGGGGAGGCGCGGCAAGGACAAATGCGAGCCCGCCGGCGGCGGCCAGCAGAACAGCCGCGTCGTATCCATGGCGCCGCAGGGATGATATCAGCCGGTGGAGCAAGGAGTCCTGATCCGTGTCGTTGTCTTTCTATAGCCCGCCCGGGGCTTGCACCGGGGATCGACGCCGCATCGCGCGGTACGCCGGTCCGAAGCGGGCTGCGCCGGTCCTTCAATTACCCGGGACCGGCAGGAGCGCTGATGGTAGCGCGCTCCTTAACCGTTAGCAAGCACTCTCGATACGGACTCCTCGCTGAGTTCGAAAGGCGTTTTCAAGATAGCACCCTGCCGAGACAATTGCAAGCAAACAACGTTCGAAGAGAACCTCACCCGGGGCAACGAGGCAAACGATTGGAAATGAGGGGGGCCTGCGGTATATTGAGGCACAATGCGCGGCAGCATCAGACACCGGTTCCTGACCGAGCGGTACATCCTGCGCGCCCACCTGGGCCCGTTCGCCTTCTCCCTCGTCACGCTGATGTTCGTGTTCCTCCTCCAGTTTATCATGAAATTCATCGACCAGCTCGTCGGGAAAGGCCTGACCGCGTGGGTCATCACCGAGCTGATCGCCCTCAGCCTGGCGTGGATGCTGGTGCTCGCCGTCCCGATGTCGGTGCTCGTGGCCACGCTCATGGCGTTCGGCGACCTCTCCTCCAAGAACGAGATTACCGCCATGAAGGCGTGCGGCATGAGCACGTACCGCATGATCCTCCCGGTGCTCGCCGCCGCGCTCGTCGTGGGGCTCACGCTCCTCTGGTTTAACAACGACGTCCTCCCCGACGCCAACCACAGCCTGCGCACGCTGACGATCGATATCCACAGGAAGAAGCCGACGATCAATCTGCGCAACGGCGTCTTCTCGCAGGACATCCCCGGGTATTCGATCCTGGTCCGCAGGACGTTCGAGAAGACAAACGACCTGGAGGGGGTGACGCTCTTCGACTACACGAACCCCGGCGTGAACGTCTGCATCACGGCCGAGCGGGGCACGATCTCATTCTCCCCCGACTTCCGGAAGCTCGTCATGGACCTGAAGAACGGGGAAATCCACGAGCTTGATCTCGGGAGGATGATGGCGTACAGGAAGATCCGTTTCGAGACCCACCGCATCGCCATGGACGTCGAGGGATTCGACTTCACCCGCTCCTCCGAGTCGGCCTTCCAGAGGGGGAACAGGGAGCTGGGCGCTTCCGCCATGCTGGACATCGTCGACAGCCTCCGGCAGGCCCGGGAGGCGGTCCTGGACGGGCTCCGCGCCAGGACATCCGCCGACATGGATACGCTCCTCGCGGGCCGCGCCGTGAGCACACCCTCCCCCTACCAGTACCCGCCCGGGACGGCCGGCAGCTACGCCGCGCTCAACGACGCCCGCTCCTTCAGCACGATGGTCGCCACGGAGCTGTTCCGCGTCGAGAACCTCGACAGGCAGATCGACCAGTACATGGTGGAGGTGCACAAGAAGTACTCCATCCCCTTCGCGTGCCTGGTCTTCGTCTTCATCGGCGTCCCCCTCGGGATCATGGCCCGGCGGGGCGGATTCGGCACGGCCGCCACGCTCAGCCTCGGGTTTTTCGTTCTGTACTACGCCTGCCTGATCGGCGGCGAGAAGCTCGCCGACAGGGCCCTCCTGACTCCCTTCACCGGGATGTGGTCCGCCAACATCATCATCGGCCTCATGGGCATCTATCTCACCGTCCGCGTGGCGCGCGAAACCGTGGTCATCGACTGGACGTTCCTGACGCGGCTCATCCCCCGGCGCTGGCGCGCCCGGCTGACATCCGGCGGAGACCCCGCACGCGCGTGAAGATCCTCGACCGCACGATCATCCGGCAGTTCCTCTCCACCGCGGCGTTCTCGCTCGTCGCGGTGCTCCTCGTCTTCATCGTCATCGACGTGATGGAGAAGCTGGACGACTTCATCGACAAGCAGGCGACCTGGGGGATCATCATCCAGTACTACATCTTCTTCATTCCGGAGATCATCAAGCTCATCATCCCCGTGGCGATGCTCCTGGCCAGCCTCTTCGTCACGGCGCGGCTGTCGACGCAGAACGAGATCACCGCGATGAAGTCGAGCGGCATCAGCCTCTACAGGATCATGGCCCCGTACGTGGCGGTGGCGCTCGTCGTCAGCGCCCTCTCTGTCTATTTCAACGGGTGGGTGGTGCCGCTGGCAAACCAGAAGAAGTTCTCCATCGAGCGGGTCTACCTGCACAAGGACGTGGTGAATGCTTCCGGCGCCAACATCTACATCCAGGACACGCGCACGAGGATCCTCTCCCTGGGGTACTTCGACGACGCGCGGAACGTCGCCACGCGCGTGAGCATACAGGATTTCAGCCCCACGGATCCCACCGTGATGACCGACCGGATGGACGCCGTCAGCATGGCGTGGGACTCGACGTCCCGCAGCTGGACGCTTACCAACTGCACCTGCCGCTGGTTCGACGGCGACTCGGAGCGCATCCGGCAGTACGGCGTCCTCCCCGCCGGGCAGCTCCATTTCGACCCTGAGGACCTCCGCAAGAAACAGGAGAAGCCGGACGAGATGGACTACTATACGCTCGAGGATTTCATCCGGAGCCAGGAAGAGGCCGGGCAGGACGTCTCCCGCTGGCTCGTGGATTTCTACAGCAAGATCTCATTCCCCTTCGCGAGCGTCATCGTCGTCCTCTTCGGCGTCCCCTTTGCCTCCCAGAAACGCCGCGGCGGGGTCGGCGTCCAGCTCGGCATCAGCCTCCTCATCTGCTTCATCTACCTCATCTTCATGAAGGTGAGCCAGGTGTTCGGGTACAACGGCGACATCAACCCACTGCTGACCGCCTGGTCCGCCAACATCATGTTCCTCGCCGGGGCGGTGGTGGTGATGGTGAAGGTACAGAAATAATCAGAACCCCCACGCCAGGTGCAGGGCGGGCACCGCGGTGTAGCCCCCGGCCTCGTTCGGCACCGGGAGGGTCTCGACCGACGCGTGCAGCCCCCTGTTGTACGACCCGGCGCTCAGCGCCGCGTCGATCGCGCTCGCAACGTGGTTGATGACCGCGATCCCCACGAATGTGCTCGCCGTCGTGTAATACGTGTTGGCCTGCCCCCTCTGCCCGTCGTAGTAGAGCGCTTCGTTCGAGCGGGTGCCGCCATATGAGAACGACGGCGGCGCGTCGTCCCACCCCTGGTTGAACTGAGGATATTTTCCAATCAGCTCGTAGTACTGCTGCGTGTTGTATATCGGCAGGATGTGCGAATAGTAGCTGCCGTTTGCCGTCGCGCCGATATCCTGCTCCATCCTGTTCAGCTCAGACCAGTTGATCCGCATCCAGGGCGGGTCCCCGCTCGTGTTCGGGATGATCACCTGGTAGTTCCCGTTGGCCGGAGCGTAGTTCGCCAGCGCGTACTGCGCGTATGCGACGACGCTCCAGTGGGCGTTGGCGTAGTTCTGGAAGAAATCCGTTTGCTTGTCCCCCTTGTGGTCCCACGCGTAGGCCAGCGCCCAGAGCGCCGCCTCAGCGGCAAAGAAGAGGCCGGACTTGATGTAGCTCTCGGAGTAAAACTCCCCCGCGCCCGGGAGAACGATCGAGAGTCCCGCCGCGAGCCAGGGAGATTTTCGGGAGGCCTGCGAGGCGTCCCCGACCGCATCCTGGAGAGAGCCACCGCTCCCGGGAAGCGAGGAAAAGTCAACCCGGGCATTACCGCTCAGCGGCACAGCCGGAGCGTCAACGACGCGCAGGACGCACGACCGGGGCTCACCGCCCAGGGCGAGCCCGGCGGCCAGCGCCACGACTGCAATGAGGTACTCCGCACGCGCATGCATAGTGCACCCCTCCCTAGTTGAGGTCGAATCCGAACAACACGCCGAAATACAATCGCCATTCCTTCCCGTACGTCACGAATTCGTTGTTGCTCCTGACGAACCGCTCGAACCTGTTCAACCCGTATGCCGCGTCGAAAAAGAAGCGTGTCGGGTACGCGTAGAACGACCAGGACTCAAGGCGCAGCTCCGCGCCGGCATCCCCTTTCCACCCGCCGGGGATGGAATTGTTCTCCCCCCAGGCATTCCCGATGTCGCCGTAAACAGAGGCATACAGCTTGTCGAACGTGATCTGCAGGACGCGGAAGTCCAGGTTATTCGAGATGGGGAACCTCCACGTGAGGTTGCCCACCGCGATGTCGTTTCCCCCGAGCGAGTAGAACGGGTAGCCCTTCATCCCGATCAGGCCTCCCGCATAGAAGTCGAAGAATTCGTCGACCAGCGGTCCCAGGATCGTCCCTCCGCGCAGCCCCACAGTCAGCGTGTGATCCTTGAACAGGAACGGGAGATGCTCCTCCCATGTCATTTCCAGCCGGGTGAAGTTGACCGTCTTGTAGATCGGGCGGAGCCCGGACGGCGTCTCCTCGTACTCCCCGTCGCCGTTGAACTTATTCAGCTCCTCCCCCGCCCTGATCATGATCCGCCGCCCAACGGGGTTGATCTCCTCGGTGCTCGACGGGACGATCGCATCCTGGCGGAACGTCAGGTTCATCGCGTTGGCGATAAGGTAAAGGTCGCCGGATGAAGGCACGAGGGATGGGGGCTGCGTTTCTGGATCGATAAAGTTGTCGATGATAGACGTGTAGCGGCTGTGTGTGTACCGGAATTCCAGGTTGTTGAACTGCGAGAGGAACGGGCCGTTCAGCGCAAAATCGAACTCCAGCAGGTCGTACGTCACCGACACCGGGATCGTCTCCGCCGGAAGCGAGATCTCGTTTCCCGTCTTCCGGGAGACGTTGTAGACTTCCAGGCTCGCCTGCGGCTCGATGCCAAGCCAGTACAGAAGGGGGATCTTGTCCCTGTAAAAGAACTGGAGAAACAGGTCGCGCTCGAGCTGGCGGTTGATAGCCGCCCCGGCGAAGAACCCGAGCCGCTCCAGAACGTCATTCGAGAAGAGGTAGAGGCCGGGCTTGATCAGGTCCAGCGCCTGGTTCCTCGGGTTGTAGTTGTCAATGCGGAGGAAGGGGACGTACGTGACGCTCGTGAACACGTTCTTGTACGGCTTCACGTCGGGGGCTGCAACGTGCGTGTCGTCGTAGGCGCGGAGGGCCGCCCAGTCAAACTGGGGCGTGCCTGCCGGAGCCGGCTCGGCAGGAAGGCCGGGGGGAATCCCCCCGCTCCCCCCAGCCGGCTCGTACGCGTAATCCCCCGGCGCAAGGGGAACGGCGGCGGGTATGCGGTAGATCTTGTACCCGAGCGACGTGTAGGCCGCATAGATGATATCGCCCGAGGCGTTCACGGTGGGATAGAACGCCCCCCCCAGCACGTTCGTGATCTGCCGGGTCGCTCCCGTGGCAACGTCGTATGAATAGAGGTTGAATATCCCCGTCCTGTCGGAGGAGAAAACGACGCGACCGCCGTCGGGGGTGAAGACGCCCGTCCGCGTGTCGCTTCCTTCGATCAGCGTCCTCAGGCCCGTCCCGTCGGGGCGGACCTCCATGATGCTCCGGCCGTCCTTGATGGAGTAATCGAATACCAGCCTGTCTCCCGAGGGGCTCCATTTCGGGTTGTAGACCTGCTCCCCCTCCGCATAGGGTGTGATCACCCGTTCGTTCTTCCCATCGACGTCCGCGACCGCGAGGTTTGTCGTCCCGTCCGCGTTCACGACGTACGCCAGAGACCTTCCGTCGGGCGAGACGGAGGGTTGGAGCGCCCGCCTGCCGTACGTGATGCGCGTTTCCTTCGCCTCCTTCAGGTCGAACCTGTAGATGTCGAACTGCAGGTACCAGTGCGGGTTATCCCGCGTGCTCTTCGCGTAGTAGAGCGCGCTCCCATCGGGCGACCAGGCGGGCGATGTCCGCACGCCGGGCCGGACCAGCGCTTCCTTTCCCGTCTCGACGTCGTACACGTAGAGCGACGAGAGGCCGAAGTAGTCCCCCCCCTTCGCGCTGACGTAGGCGAACTTCTTCCCGTCCGGGGAGAAGACCGGGTAGAGGTTCGCGAATCCGGTCATCGCATCGAACCTGCAGCAGGGCCACGACATGCCCCCGGGCGAATGGGGAAGCTCATCGCGCGACATCATCGATTCGATTTTCTGTATCTCCCCGGGGTCGACGACGGCCCCCGTGGAGTCGAATTTCACCGGCTCCCCTTCCACGACGTTTGACCGGATGCGCGACGTGCGCGAGAGGTAATCCGCGCGCACCGCCGCCCGCCAGTCGTTGTATACGTCGGCGCCCCTACGGCCCACCGCCCTGCGGATCGCGCCGTCGATGCTCACTTCCGTCAACGAGGCGAGGTTGCGCGAGATCTCCGCCAGCTTGTCCTCTCCGTACTTCCGCGCGAGATAGGTGACGAATGCGAAGCCGGAGTTGTACGCCGATTCGTTCCCCAGGCTGGTCTTCCCGAAGATCCCCATCTCGTCCCACGACAGCATGTTGGTGTCAAGAGCATAGGAACGGAGTATCATGTCCCTGTGCGAATCCCAGAAATCATATCGGAGATTCGTCCTGTTGTACTGGGCGACCCCCTCCGCGAACCACGCCGGGACGACGAACCCCGAGTACGGGTAGGACACGATGACGTTGGGGTAGCCGTAGAGCACGTCGGGCCGGCGCTCGGACTCGTACCCGAGCCACTGCAGGTAGAGCGCCGGCATGCGACGCCCGAACTTCATCGTCGTCTGGATTTCGACGATGTGCGTGAATTCGTGCGTGACGACGTTCCGGAGCCAGTTGTGCGTGCCGCGGAACTCGAAATCCATGCTCGGGGCGTCCAGCTCGATCTTGTTGTCGAAGAAGTACGCGGCGCCGTTGGAGATGTCGTCGTAGTCCCGTATGACGAAGCTCACCTTCTGGTCGGGCGTGTGGTTGTACATCGACGTCACGGGACCGTAGATCTCTTCCGCGATCTTCGCGACTGTCCTGCCCGTGCGCTCGGCTCCCTGGTGATAGTGGACGAAGAAATGGGGGGTCTCGATGGTTTTCCATTCGAGCTCGGGATGGGGAATTTCTTCCTGCGCGCGCGCCGCGGGCGCAGCGGCAAGAGCAAGGAGCGACAGCGCGGCCAGTGCAAACAGTCCCAGCTGCGCGGGATTGCTTCGTCGCTGAAAAGCGCTCCTCGCAATGACAGGGAACGATGCGCTCCTCGCAATGACAGGAATCGTCACTACTTCACCACGGCGACTTTGATGATCTTCACGGCGCTCGAGGAGCCGCTCGACGCCTCCAGCCTGGCGAAGTAGATCCCGCTTTGAATGTGGGAGCAATCCCAGGAAATCTCGTTGTCGATTCCCCCGGTCCCCTGCCCGCTCAGCGTCGTCACCAGGTCACCGGCCAGGTCGAAGATCTTGATGTTGACGGACGAGTTGTCGCGGACGAAATAGCGGAAGTACGTTGTCCCGTTGTAGACCGGGTTGGGCCAGTTGTACGCGCGGTCGGGGGGGAAGTAGGCCGAGCTGACGGGCACCGTCCTGGCGAGAGGTGTCAGATCCATGAAGCTGTTCCGGGGGTCCCTGCCGGACTTGGGCCATGGGTACAGCGCGGCGTTCGGCGACCCGGCGTAGTGACCCGTGATCCAGGCGGAAACGGAACCGTCGCCCGACGCGGCGGCAAGAACGATGGTACCACCATTGGTGAGAATTGCTCCGGATTCGATTCCGGCTGCACCGTTGGGAGATCCAGCACCGATGGAGAGGGGAAAACCGGGGACGAGCTTTCCGCCACCCGTGTACGCGTAGGCCAGCCCATCACCGTTCAACGCCACAATCTCGACATTTCCATCTCCGTCGATGTCGCCGATGAGCGGGGAGCCTGTAATCTGACCTTCCGGCACATTGATGGGAAAGTTGTCAAGCAGCCTCCCGCCGATATTGTAAGCGGCGATGTCCCCCTTGCCGCACATGATGATCTCCCGTATTCCGTCGCCGTCGACATCGGCAAGGGCAAGCGTTTGCCCGACGAACCCGGTATTCACGGGAAACCCGGGTAGCGGGGTGAGGGACGAATCCACCAGGTAGAGAAACCCGCCGGGTGTCACCACGGCCGTGAGTACTCTCCCGCTGATGCTGTCGGGCCCGAAGAGAGCAGTCGCTCCCCCCGTAAAAAGGGGTCCGCTCCCGAGATCCCGGACAATGTCGGGACGAACAACCCCGCCACCGGGGCTCCTTCGTGTAATCCGAAGCGTGCCGTTTCCTCCCGTGATCAGGAATGCGTTCGGACCGGGAATTCTCCCGATACCTGCGAGAGGCCAGGGGGGCGACTGCGTGATGCTGTCAACAATCGTCCCGTCGAACTTCAGGAAGTAGACGGACCCCGAATAGGTGCCCACGGCGATCAGAGAATCGCTGATAACGGGAGGCAGCCACGGCGAGCCTTGAATCGTGCGGCTGAAGATTGTCGAAGCGAGACTGTCGGGTGTGGCCGCGGTCATCGAAAGGGCCCGAACCCTCCCCGTCGCCGTCGCAATGCTGACCAGTGAGTCAGTTTCAACCGTAATGATGTCCGGGACGCCGTCGCCGTTGATGTCAGCGGCAGCGGCAGGAAATTGGAACGAGCTTCCGGCGGAACCTGCAACCTCAATCACCCCCGATGTGCGGAACGGGAAGAGGTGTCCCGTGGAATCAGGTGAGAACAGATAGACCTTTCCTGCTGACTGGAGATAATCGGTTTCACCCGTGGTGGAGAATTTCGGCAGCGGTTGCCCCTGCGTCCCGACAATAAACCTCTGACCCGCGGTTCCGCCGAAATCAGCCACCCCAAGTGTCGGCGATACCAGTGATTCACCGAGCTGCCGGGGATACCCCTGCACGGGTGCGATCACATCCCCCCGGGTCACCCTGGCAGTCATGCGCGGCGAGCGGACGCTAAAGTTATCAATCGTGATGTGGCTCGGCGCGCCGAGATTCGAATTGGAGTTCGGGAACGTGGTGGCGGAGAACGAGTTCTTGTTCACGGACGACGAATTACCGCTGAACCAGAAGTCGAGCGCTGTGCCCGCCTCGCTCCCGAGCCCGGGGTCGGTGATGCCGTACGTGCGGCCGATATCCTGTGAGCCGTCGGCCTCCTCGAGATTCACGCCGCGGTGTGTGGAATCTGCGTTCACGGCATCGGTGGCGATCGTCGCGTTGATCACCCCCTCGTCAATGTGCCAGATGAGCGTCCCGCCGTCGTAGAACGTCCCGTCAGCATCGACGCCGCCGGGGATCGACCAGTCGGGGACGTCGACGTCCGTGATCGTCCCCGTGATCCCGCCGATATCGTCGAATGCGAACCCCGCGGTGTCCCGCGCATGGTTGAAGGTGTGCGTCGCTCCCTGCAGCAGGTACGTCACGGTGACGCCCGTGCGATAGGGATCGCGGCTCCTGTTCTCCACGAGGAAATACTCGGCGTCGGAGATTGGCACGCGGTAGACGGAGTCGGCCAGCGCGATAGCGGGGAGCACGAGCGTCGATACGCCGGAGGAAACGCGGATCGGGTTTACCCAGCCGAGCCAGTACCGTTCCCAGGCCGAAGGCTCGGGGGGGAACGCGCCGCTCCAGCTGAATATCGACTGGCCGTCCATCAGGCCGAACCGGCCTATGCCGGAGGCGCCGCTCTGCGTGTCGAAGAGGTCGGGAAGGCCGAGGTAGCTGCCGAGCGATGCGCACATGAGGCCGTTCATCCCGAGCGTGAGCTGGGCCGTCCCGTTGAGCGCGGGGATATTCCGCGTCTCGGTCTCGGGCATGATGATCGTGTTGGTGATCGTTCCGCCCTTCACGGCAATCCCGCCGCCCAGGAGCCCGACAAAAGCGCCGGGGCCGAGGTAGATCGAGGGAATGTCATGGGGGGCCGGGTCGTAGCCGACAGTGCTCACGATGTCGACGTCGTGCCCCACGCCGGCGTGAAAGAGGACGTAGCAGTCGAACGACGCGATGTTCGGAACGCGGCCAGATGAGTCGACGGCATGCCACGTGTCGCGCGCCAGGTTCCCCAGCCGCCGGTTGTCTTCGCCGGGGTGCGGGGCGTAATCGTATGTCACCCCCGGGAGCGTGTACACGCCTCCGGCGAGCGTCCAGGCGACGAGCGTCTTCCCTTTCGATACCCTCCGGAAGTAGTTCGACAGGAACGCCAGGTGGCCGGCAAAGTAGGCGCTGTCGTGCGGAGGTGCGTCGAGGTACGGTGCCCCGGGAGCCGAAAGGACAAACTGCCCGTTCCCGTCCTTGGCCTGGTCGTTATCCGTCTGGAACTGCACCATCACGGCAAGCACGTGGACGGTGTCGGGGAAGGCCGCAGCGCGCGGGGAGGTGCGCGCCTCGCCTCGTACAGCGGCGAGCGGATGGCTGAGCCGCGGTCCCGTGTCAAGGGAATGGCTGAGCCGCTGTCCCGTGGCAACCGTCGTGAGGACGAGCATGAGGATGAGCAGGCGCATCGAGAGCATGAATGGCCGGAGCGAAGTCAGGGTGAGAGGACGCGCACACAGCGTCCGGCCGGGCGGCGACCGCCCGGCCGGAGAGCCGCTATTGCTTGCCGCCCCAGGCGATCACGAGCGAGAACCGGATCGTGTCAGAGAGCGGTTCATCCTGGGACGCGGAAATGTAGCTGAAGTCAAAGCCGTAGATGTCGTACCGGATGCCCGCGCCGAACGTGAGGAACTTCCGGCCGCCGTAGTTCGGGTCCTCGTAGAAATACCCGACCCTCAGCGCCAGGAGCCTGGGCGAGCCGTACCAGTACTCCACGCCGCCGCAGATATCCGCCGCCTTCAGTCCGCCGTCGCCCCACGCGGTGATCAGCGATTTGGGGAGCGCATCGGACGTGCCGTCCGCATAGCGGCGGACCAGAAGGCGCGTGAGGTCGAGCGACGCGGTCGCATTGTTGTACTCGTCGTCGATGAGCTTGTAGCCGACTCCCAGGCGGAGATCCGTCGGGAGC
>Ga0335079_10002530_pt1 | contig 21112 bp, 13 predicted proteins | sample Lox_Sample_33_FD_206719 | JGI IMG/M metagenome (GOLD analysis project Ga0335079, IMG submission 206719) | Soil microbial communities from Loxahatchee National Wildlife Refuge, Florida, United States - Lox_Sample_3.3 | ecosystem: Environmental > Terrestrial > Soil > Wetlands | place: USA... | reverse complement strand
GCTCCACCGCTAGCCGGTCCTGATGTCTTTGATAAAAGGTGTATCCGGCTCGTGCGGTCGCGACTATGAACGCCAGCAGCAGCGCAAGTTGAATCCGTCGTCTGGTTTCTCTCGTCATATGTGATTGCGATGAACAACCCGTTGTAAACTGGAGATGGAGCCTTTTCCGATGCCGGTCACTGAACAAGACGTACTCAGCGCTTTAAAGAGCTGCTACGATCCCGAGATCCCGGTTAACATCGTGGATCTCGGCCTCATCTACAACGTAAACTTTGCTGCGGCGCCCGATGACAAGCAGGATGTCTCCGTCGACATGACTCTTACAGCTCAAGGCTGTCCTGAGCATGTCAATATCAGCATGCAGGTGAAATCGCGTCTTGAGCAGCTGCCCGGTATTCGGAACGCTGCCGTGAATGTCATCTGGACTCCGCCCTGGACTCCCGAACGGCTCAGCCCGGAAGCTCGCAAGCAGTTGGGGATTGAATAGAGTCTTGCGCGGAGCACCACCGCGCCTGGCTTTATGCGCCAAACTCTTCCAGGAAATCGATTCCGCTGTTTCCGGCTGCTTCCGTAATCCGCTTCCCGGCTTTGGCGGCCATTTCCATCACTTGCATCCCCCGATCAAAATACTCCGGCAACGAGCGCCGGACTTTCTCAAATTTATCCGGATATTCCGACGCCAGCACTGCCAGTCCCACACCGGTCGCCAGCACACCCGCGGGATACCTTTTCTTCAGGAAAAGTAGGGCCGCCGCTCCTATGGACCCCATCACTACAGCCTTCTTCCAGCTATCCATGTTCTCTCCCTTTCTCTCCTATGACGCAGCTTTGATGCGATTGTACTCCCCAGAAGATGCAGCCAAACCGCGCAATCCGTACAGAGACCCTTCATCCAGTGGCAAACTTGATCTCCCAGCCGCGGCAATGCGCTCCCAATCCTTTATACTGCCTGTTCTGCTGGAGGCCTTATGTCTCGCTTGTACGTTCGCGGACTGTTCCTGAGTGTTGTCGTAGGCTCTTTGATCCTCACTCTGTCTGCTCAGACGAAGCCCAGAGCTCGTGACCTCGGAGTTCCTTTCGATGGCACACCCGGACCCAACAATGCCATCACTGACGTTAAGGGCGTCGAGGTGGGACATACCACGCTCATCTCCGGAGAAGGCAAGCTCGAGGTTGGCAAAGGCCCTGTTCGCACTGGAGTCACCGCCATTCATCCCCGCGGCAAGACCAGTGACGACGCCGTGTTCGCTGCCTGGTTCACACTGAACGGCAATGGCGAAATGACCGGTACCACCTGGGTCGACGATTCCGGATTCCTCAACGGTCCCGTCATGATCACTAACACGCATAGCGTCGGAGTGGTGCGCGACGCGGTCATCTCCTGGAAAGTAAAACATGGCTCGCCTGATATGGAAGGTTACTGGTGGTCCCTGCCGGTAGTCGCCGAAACCTGGGACGGCTATCTCAATGACATCAACGGATTCCATGTGAAACCCGAAGATGCCTGGCACGCACTCGACGTCGCGCACTCAGGGCCGGTAGAAGAAGGCAACGTCGGCGGCGGCACGGGCATGATTTGTAACGAATTTAAAGGCGGTATCGGCACCAGCTCTCGCGTTCTCGACACAAAGGATGGTGGATATACGATCGGCGTCCTCGTCCAATGCAACTATGGATCGCGCGACCAACTTCGTATCGCCGGAATCAACGTCGGCCGCGAAATTCCCGAGCACACGGTCTGGCAGCGTGATGTCGGCTCAATCATCGTTGTGGTCGCAACCGATGCGCCCTTGATCCCAACTCAGTTGAAACGGATTGCGAAGAAGGTATCTCTCGGCCTTGGGCGCGATGGAAGCTACTCCGGCGATGGCTCCGGTGACATCTTCATCGCATTCTCCACTGCGAATCCTGGTGCGGTCGGCAGCAAAGGCATACACCGGCTCACCATGCTCCCCAACGATTCCCTCGATCCCGTCTTCCTGGCGACAGTTCAGGCCACAGAAGAGGCTGTAATCAATGCGATGGTCGCCGCCGACACCATGACGGGAATCAACGGTCATACCGTGATCGCATTACCTCATGACAGGCTTCGTCAGGTTCTCAAGAATCATAATCGCTTGGTGAAATGAAACCGGACTCGCGGGAGTCATTCTTTTCCGAACGTCCCGCTTCCCCATCCACGATATTCACCCGGCTCAATTCCGAGCCGCTTCATCATCGACTGCAGAGTCGTCCGTTTTAGTCCAAGCCTGCTCGCTGCACCTTCCGACCCCGAAAGCACTCCGTGCGTTTGGCGCAGAATCCGAATGATGTGTTCCCTCTCCATCTCGACTAGGTCATCTTCGGCGAAATCTTCTTCGTGCTGAATATCGGCCGGAGGAGCCGCCAGCGTCTTCCCTTTCGTCATGATGACCATGCGCTCGATCAGGTTCTCAAGCTCGCGAATGTTCCCAGGCCAGTTCCACCTGCATAGAATCCGCATCACCTCATTCGGAACTTCGTCGATTTGCTTGCCCATTTTCAATGTATGTTTGTAAATAAAGTGATACACGAGCAGCGGGATGTCCTCCTTCCGATTTCGCAAGGGAGGCAGTTCGATTGGGAATACATTCAATCGATAGAACAAGTCTTCACGGAACTTCTTGTCAAGCACATCCTGACGCAGGTCGCGATTCGTGGCCGCGATGATACGCACATCGACATGCAAAGTCTTAACTCCCCCTAGCCGTTCAAATTCGCGATCCTGAAGCACGCGCAGAAGTTTCGGTTGCAACTCCAGAGGCATCTCTCCGATCTCGTCCAGGAACAGCGTCCCTTTGTGCGCTAACTCGATCCGCCCCACCTTCTGACTTACCGCACCGGTAAAAGCCCCTTTCTCGTGCCCAAACAGCTCACTTTCCAGCAGCCCCGACGGAACTGCCGCACAATTCAACTTCACAAATGTGTTTTCGCGCCGTGTGCTCAGGTCATGCACCGAACGAGCCACCAACTCTTTGCCAGTTCCCGTTTCTCCCAGCAGCAGCACAGTCGAGTCTGTGGGTGCGACCACCCGGGCTTTCTTCAATACTTCGTGCAGGCATGCGCTCTGTCCGATGATTTCTTCGAACCCCAGCTCTGTCTCGATTTCGCTCTTCAAATATGATTTTTCTCGCGTCAGCCGTTCTGTGGATTCCTGAAGTTGATCCGCCAGTTCTCGCAGCCGGGCGATGTCGATAGAAGCGCCCGTAATTCCAACGATCTCCCGCTTCTCATCGAATAACGGCTCGACAGTCATATCAAAAACATAATTTCGTCCATTCTGCGGAAGTGCAACGTCTTTACGAACTGCAATCCCGGTCTTCAGAACCTGTTTCTTCAGTTCTGACAGTGGCGCTGCTTTCTTCGGTCCGAGGATCTCCAGATCAGTCTTACCGAGCGCATCATGCTCCAGGTACACTTGAGGGTTGTAGATCCACGTGTATCGAAGATCGCGGTCCTGATTGAAGACGGTGATCGGTGAGTCCTCGAGTGCGACACGAAAACGTTCTTCATTTCGGTGCACGGCCTCTTCTGCTTGTTTATGATCCGTGATATCGAACGCCGTCGATTGAATAATCGGCTCGCCATCCCCGTCCCGAAACAACGCGCTGTTCAGCAGTACCCATAGCGGAGCTCCATCCTTCCGTCGAAGCTCCAACTCCCGATTGACAAATGCTCCACTCTTTTGCAGCTCATCCAGTAATGATTCACGCGTCTTAGGATCGGGATAGTATTTATCTACATTGCTTCCTTGGCATTCCGATGCTTTGGCATAACCAAATATCCGAGCCCATGCATCATTGCAGTCGATAATCTCCCCATCGAGGCGGATGATGCCCACCGCTGCTACAGACTTTTCAAAAAGCGTCCGATATCGTTGTTCCGAACTGCGCCGCGCTTCCTCGGCTCTCCTTCGGTTCGTAATATCAATCGCCGTTGCCTGCCGAATTATGGACCCGTCTTCTGCCGTGCGCACGATCGAGTTAAACAGCACCCAGACCGATAATCCGTCCTTTCGACGCAGTTGCATTTCCTGCGAGTAGAAGGTCCCCTGTCGTTTCATTTCATCAAGCAGCCGAGCGCGATCATTTATGTCGAGATAGAATTCCGAGGCATGCCGCCCCCGAATCTCATCCGCGCAGTCGTAACCGAGCATCTGTGCCCACGCATCGTTACAATCCAGAATTAGCCCATCTGCATCAGAAGTCGCCACTCCTGCGATGTTCTTCTCGAATAGCGTCCTGTACCTCTGTTCTGAGCTGCGCAAGGCAGTCTCAGCTTCTTTCCGCGCAGTAATATCCTCCGTGAAGATTGCTATCCCACCGATCTGCCCGTTTGCCTCGTACCAGGGATGTATTTGCCACCGCAGGAATTGCACACTTCCGTCCGCGCGGTTAAAGCGATCCCCATCTTCTTGCACTATTTCTCCCGCAAGTCCCCGCTGATGTGCGCCCTTCCACTGTTCGGAAATTTCCGGGAAAACCTCGTAGTGAGAAAGACCGTACAGGTCACGATTCGCCAGCCCATAATCGTCCAGCCACCGCCGACTGGCCTGGATGTACCGCATCTCGCGATCGAACAAGGCCACTGCTGTAGGTGAGTGCTCTACGAATAACCGCATTCGAGCCTCGCTCTCGCGCAGCGCTGTTTCGGCTTTTTTGCGGTCAGTGACATCGTGCCCCATTCCTCGCACCACTGGAGCAGAAACCCCTTCCGTTCTCAGGCTATTGCTGTATTCCCAAATTCGCCTCTCGCCACCTTTCGTTAACACACAGAGGAGCCCTTTCGCGACACCTGCTGTCTTGATAGCTCCAAGGTACGCATCGAAGCAATCTCGAACTTCCGGGGCGAGCAAATCGCGCATCGGAGTCTGCAGCAGTTCGTCTATCTCATATCCCAAAAGCCGGGCCGACGCCGGATTGACAGACAACAAATGCCCTCGCAGATCGTGCGTGCAGACAAGATCCTCGCTGTGCTCCACCAGGTCCCGATAGCGATCCTCGCTCTCTCTCAGCGAATCATTCACGTCGCGAAGGATGCTCGAAGCTTGCGCCTCCCGGAATTTGCTGAGAGTCTGTCTTAGACCGAAACATAGAATGGACGTTGCCATCAGCGGCAAAGTCAGCTTCCGCCACGGCGGACCTAATTCGAACCCCTGCAGTAGCACGATAAGCGGCCCGGCGGAGTAGATCGTATTCTCGAACACCATGCTGAGGAGACTTCGTTTCTTCTCAAAACTTGCATAAAAGTCGGCGCGCTGCTGCCATCCATCAGCCCACCATGCAATGAGCAGGAACGGAATCGTCCATCCCAAGTCAGCCCATGAGCCAGTCGAAATCTCCTTCCCCATCCGTAATTCGCGGTAATCGGTATAGGATGTGGCTAGCGCCAGTAAACCGAAGCAGCCCAGGAATCCCTGATAGAGTCTTCTTAATTCTCTCGTCTGCGCACGCATTACCTGCAGCACTGCCAGAACAAGCACTCCAAGGTTCTCGCTCACTTCTATTTGATCCGACCTCAGTACCGACAGCACACGATTCTCATGAAGAGAAAATATGTGGTACCAGTCCAGATAGATCAGCGAGAAAATGATGAACAACTGCACCCCATCCAGCAGCGATCCTACATCCAGATAATACGGAAGGTCCTCTTCATTCTGATCGAGCAGCAATGCCATCGCCAGAAATAGCGAACGCACATCCACAAGAAAATGAAAGATCGAATCCCTCGGGGGGGAAATCTTCAAATAGGATTCGTAATACATCCAGCCGAGATCAGCCGTAATCCAGATGAGGAAGCTAAGGCCGATCAAAATCCAGAATGGCCTCGTAAAGCCTCGGCCTCTGCGAACCGCTCTCGCACAGGCAATCGTTGCAACTACAGCACACAAAATCTGGAGCACATTCGAGACCAGTGCACCGAATGCGGACTGTCCGAAAAAGACTTCTTGTAGGATGTGTAACCCGACGATCGACGTAGCAAAAATCAGAAGGGTGCGATTCCTGGTCTGTGGATCTAGCGGTTTGTTCGCAGCCGAAGCTGGCACTTCCACGACTCCCCTCAGATCGGCGCCCTGGCCGATCTTTACGCGCAATTTTTCCGGATCCTAGCTGCCACGCGTCACTGGACACTACTCTCGGGCACGCGGCGGCCTGCGGGATACGCCGTCCGCAAGGGGTATTCCGCCTTTCGAGTAGCTGAGCCACCATTCGTGCAAAGCGGCCAGCCTTTTGCCGCATCATCAAGGCTAGAGAATTACTGGTCTGTGATCGTAGTCACAAATCGATGTGACATTCCCAAAACCGGAATTCCTCACAAACAGGAAAGGCGAGCCCGTGGGCTCGCCGATGCAATCCTTCCTACCAGACGCTATTGTGCCGATGCCACTTGGTCGTTCCTGAGAACGCTCACTTCGACCCGCGCTCCGGAACCTTTCTTCTCCCCAGTAATCGAAGCCGCATTCCCCATGCTCGCTACATAGATCCGGTACAGGGGGATGTTGTGGGTGAGAACTAGATAGCGCACCACCGAATCCGCCATCTTCCGCGAATTCGCAATGGCCGTCTGACCCTGCCCCGGCGAAAATCCGTGCACCTCGATGATGTAACTTCGTTGCCCCTTGAGTGGCTCTGCCATCTGGTCGAGCGCGTCTTTGGCATTCTTGCTCAACATCGATTGCCCAGGCCGGAACCGGATCTCCGTTTCCGACGTCCCATGGTATTGGTCAAGGTTGCTCACCCTCTGCTCCGCCGAGCTCACTCGTTTCGACGCATCGCTCGCCGCGCCTTGGGCAAGTTGGGCTTTGTTGGTCGCGTCCGTGGCGTGCTGATCCGCTAACGTCGCCTTTTCCGACGCCAATTGAAGCCCTTGCTGCGTCCGCGAATCAACGTCCTTGACGGCACTCTTGCTTTCCGCCGTCAACTGCTCCAACTCATTCAACCGGTCGCGAATAGGTCCTACGTATCGTTGCACATACTTCTTGGTTGTAAATGGATGCCTCACCAGATTGACGAAGTTCGGATCGTCTCCGTCCCAGAAGTCCTTCGGCCGGGGTGAAGTCAATGGTTCTCGCCCGCTAGCGGTTGAAACAGCTGTATCCCCACTGGGAGTTGTATTCGCTTGCTGGGCCGCCGCAGCCGAAGCCAGCACCATTGCCAGCGCAAAAATAATGCTCTTCTTCATCTCGACCTTTCCCTCGCGAGTGGCTCGACTCCACCCGGTCCGACAAAAAATCAGCGCGCCTAGAATTTTGCATGGAATAGCGGCCTTCTGCAAGTCCGATTCGACATTTCCTCAAAGTGAGCGCGATCACTGCCCTGCGGCCGATTTCCTTCGTAAACTGCCATGACGTCAGGAGAAAACAATGCCACCACATACTGCGTCGCTCGACTCCATCCAGAATTTCCTTGCCCAGAAACGCTTTGCCTTCGTCGGCGTCTCTCGCAATCCAAAGGACTTCAGCGCCAGTCTATTTCGGGAATTCGTGAAACGCGGATACGACGTCGTGCCGGTCAATCCCAAGGCATCTGAAGTCCTCGGCAAGCAGTCATTCGCACGCGTACAGGACATCCACCCACCGGTAGATTCAGTCCTCGTGATGACCAGCCCAGAAGTGACCGATGCCATCGTCGCAGACTGTGTAGCAGCCCATGTCCGCCGTGTCTGGTTATACCGCGCCACCGGCGCCGGAGCCGTTAGCGCAAAGGCGGTTGAGCTCTGCCAGCAGCACGGCATCGCGGTCATCCCAGGAGAATGCCCATTCATGTTCTTCGCGCATAACAGCTTCCACGCCATCCACGGCCTGATCCGCTGGATTACCGGAAGCTACCCGAAGCACCAGGCAGCCTGAGTTATTCGCAAGATTCAGAGGACCTTCAGATTTGGGGGTGTTCACTGAGGGTGCCCTACTTCTCGCCGCCGTTGCGAGAAGTGGGAGTTTCGACAGCGTGAAGATTCAGTTTTGGTCTTGGTTTTGACTTTACTCGGGACTCAGGACTCGCGACTCAAGACTGGTCTTGGTTTTGACTTCACTCGCGACTCGGGACACACGACTCAGGACTAACAAACCACCGCCCGATCCGTAATCTCCAGTCCTTTATCGATGATCGCGAACGCCTCGCGCAGCTGCTGTTCATTGATGCACAGTGGAGGATTCGTATAGAACGAATTCCATCGCACGATCGTGTACAAGCCCTGCTCGCGGAAGAATCGCCCCAGAGCGCCCATTTCCTCAGAAGTCCCGTTAAATGGAGCCATGGGCTGCTTCGTTTTCTGGTTACGCACCAGTTCAAAGATTCCGAATAGTCCGATCGACCGCACCGCGCCCACCGACGGATGCCTCTTCTGCAACTCCGCCCCAAGCTGCTTCATTGCTGCGCCCATCTTGCGTGCATTTTCAATCAGCTTGTCTTCCTCGTACACGCGAATGGTCGCCAGCGCCGTCGCGCATCCCATCGGGTGCGAATTATAAGTCAGTCCTCCGTAGAAAACATTGTTCTGAAAGTGCTGCGCAATGTGATGCCGCATGCCCACCGCACCCAGCGGAATGTAGCTGGCAGTCAGCCCTTTCGCCATACAAATCAGATCGGGTACAACTTTCCAGTGATCGATCGCAAACCACTCGCCGGTCCGGCCGAATCCAGCCATAACTTCATCCGCGATCATCAGTATGCCGTACTTGTCACACAGCTTCCGCACGCCCTGCATGTAGCCGTCGGGTGGAATCAGAATTCCATTCGTCCCAACAACAGTCTCAAGGATGAACGCCGCAATCGTATGCGGACCTTCGAGCTGAATCGTCTCTTCGATCGTCGCAAGAGATGACTCCGCGGATTCCCATCCGCGCTCGATCCCGTGATACGGATCCAGCACACGCACAACACCCGGAATCCCAGGCTCCGCAGCCCACCTCCGCGGATCACCAGTGAGCGAAATGCTACCGGCAGTAGCCCCGTGGTAGGAGCGGTACCGCGCCATGATCTTGTGCCGTCCGGTAAAGAAGCGAGCAATCTTAATGGCGTTCTCGTTCGCCTCCGCTCCCCCATTGGTGAAGAAGAACGTGTCGATGTCGCCGGGAGTAATCTCCGCCAACTTCGCTCCCAGCCGCGCTCGAGGCTCCGTCGCCATAAACGGATTTGCGTACGCCAGCGTCTGCGCCTGCTCATGCATGGCGTTGATCACACGTTCATCGCCATGCCCAATGTTCACCGACATCAACTGGCTATTGAAGTCGATGAAGCGCTTTCCTTCCGGCGTCCAAAAGTAAATCCCCTTGGCGCGAGCGACCGGAATCGGGTCGACCTTCGACTGCGCCGACCACTCGAAGAGCGTGTGCTTCTTGGTGAGATCAACAATCTCCTGTCCAGTCATGGAGGGCGTGGCACGTGTGGTAGTCATGGATTCCTCTGTAGTGAAGAAGCAATTTTGTAATTTGGTAATTTAAAAACCCGAAACTCTGAACTAGTTTTCAATTACCCGATTACTAAATTACCCAATTACTCAATTTCCTAGAATTTCCGGCTGTGCTCTTTGGCCCAGCGTTCCACAACAACTTTCTTGTCAGTATAAAACTCGATCGCGTCCCGCCCCTGGCCATGCAGGTCACCGAAGAAGCTGTTCTTCCATCCGCTGAATGGGAAGTACGCCATTGGAGCAGCGACTCCTATATTGATGCCGATGTTTCCCGCCGGAGCTTCATATCGGAACCGCCGCGCCGCCGATCCACTCGACGTAAACAGCGAAGCCTGATTTCCATACGCGCTTCGCTCCAGAAACGCCAGCGCATCATCCATGTCGTCAGCATGAACGAGGCTTAGCACCGGCCCGAAGATCTCGGTGTCAGTAAGCTCACTCGTAGCCGGCACATCGTCCAGAATGGTCGGCTTCACGAAATTTCCCGTCTCATGCTTGGGGACTTTCGCACGCCGTCCATCCAGCAGAACTTTCGCACCATGCTTCTCGCCCATCCCGATTAAGGCTTCCACTCGTTCCTTGCTCTGAGGCGAAATGACAGGCCCCATCTGCACACCGTCTTCAAGACCATTCCCTACCCTCAGCTTCGAGGCCGATTCAGCAATCGAGTCGCGGAATGTCTTCTGCGCTTCGCCGATCGTCACAGCCACCGACACCGCCAGACACCGCTGGCCGGCGCATCCGAACGCGCTGTCGCTGATGATCTGCGTCGCCATCGGCATATCCGCATCCGGCAGAACGATCACATGATTCTTTGCGCCGCCCTGGCACTGGCAGCGTTTTCCCTGCGCCGCCGATCGCGAATAGATATACCGGGCAACCGGAGTCGATCCCACAAAGCTGATCGCCCGCACCTTCGGATGATCAATCAACGCATCCACAGCGGCTTTGCCGCCGTTGACAAGATTCACTACTCCCTTCGGCAGCCCGATCTTCTCGAGCAGTTCGAAAACGCACCGCATCGTTAGCGGCACCCGCTCCGACGGCTTCAGAATGAACGTATTCCCCGTCGCGATCGCATATGGCAGATACCAGAACGGAATCATTCCCGGAAAATTAAACGGCACAATCGCCGCCACAACGCCCAGCGGCTGCCGGATCATCATCTCGTCAATCCCGCGCGCCACATCCTCCAGGTTGTAACCCTGCATCATCATCGGAATGCCACAGGCTACCTCGACATTCTCGATCGCCCGCCGCATCTCGGCCTTGGCCTCGCCGAACGTCTTCCCATTCTCCATCGTGATGATCCGGCCAATATCGTCGATGTGCTCTTCCAGCAGCATCTTCAGCTTGAACAGTGGCTGGATACGATCTTCCGGAGGAGTCCGGCGCCATTCAGGAAAGGCGCCAGCCGCGGCTTCCACTGCGGCGTTCACATCGGCAGCGTCGGCCAAAGGAACACTGGCCAGAACTTCGCCCGTGGCAGGATTTACTACATCGCGCCATTCGGACGCATGCGCATCGGCCCATCGCCCATTGATGTAGTGAGTAAGTTTGTTGGCAGGAGGTGCTGCAACCGTCATAGGAAGTAATGCCTTTCGCTGTCGCGAAGAGTGGGATCTCAAACTAGCTTCTAGCCACGATCAAATCATTACTCGCGTGTAGCGCCGGCGTCCTCGCCGGCTGCCCGAACTACTGCACTAATTGCGCCACTGCGCCCTTCGCCTCGCACACATTCGCAATCGCAGATTCCAGCACATCCATCGCCTCATCCATTTGCTCATTTGTAATGACGAGCGGAACCAGCACGCGGATCACGTTCGAATATGTCCCGGCTGTGATCGTAATCAGCCCGTGCTCATAGCAATACTGCGAGATCTTTTTTGTCTCTTCAGTCGCTGGGACCTTTGTATCCGGCGACTTCACCAGTTCCAGCGCCTGCATACCACCCAAGCCTCGGATGTCCCCGATAATTTCCCAACGGGACTGCCATTTCCGCGCCCGCTGCTGAAAGTGATCGCCGAGTTCGTTCGCGCGGGCAAGCAAGTTCTCGCGCTCAAACAAATCGAGCACGGCCAGCGCCGCCGCACATGACAGCGGATTCCCCGCGAATGTGCCCCCCAGTCCTCCAATACCCGGCGCATCCATGATCTCAGCGCGTCCGGTAACTCCGGCCAGTGGCAGCCCGCCGCCCAACGACTTCGCACTCACAAGAAGATCGGGCTCAATCCCATACCGCTCGCTCGCAAATAGCGCACCTGTGCGCCCGAACCCGGACTGCACCTCATCCGCAATAAATAAGATGCCGTACTTGTGGCACAACTCGATCAGCACCTTGAAATAATCCGGCGGCGGCGCAACGAAGCCACCTTCTCCCAACACCGGCTCAGCGATCACGGCCGCCACTTCTTCGTTCGCGACCACTTTCTTGAACGTGTCCTCGAGATGCCGTGCACAGTACAAATCGCACGACGGATACGTTTTCGAATACGAGCATCGGTAACAATATGCGTACGGCACCCGATATACTTCGCTCGGAAACGGCGCGAATCCCGCCTTGTACGGATGCGTCTTGCTGGTCAGCGCCAGCGTCATCATGGTGCGCCCATGAAACGCGTCTTCAAATGCGATAATCCCCGGCCGCTTCGTGTAAGCCCTCGCAATCTTCACCGCATTCTCGACGGCCTCGGCCCCGCTATTCACGAAGATGGTCTTCTTCGCGAACTTGCCCGGAGTCACTTCATTCATCCGCTCGGCGAGCCGCACGTAACTCTCGTACGGCGTGACCTGCACACACGTGTGAAGAAAATGGTCGAGCTGATCCTTCACCGCATCGACAACTTCCTCCCGCCGATGCCCAACGTTAAGGCAGCCGATCCCTCCAGCAAAATCCAGGTAACGGTTGCCGTCCACATCCTCCAGCCATGCGTCCTCGGCCTTGGCAACATAAATCGGCGTTCCATGAGAAAGCCCGCGTGGCACGGCCTTTGCGCGACGTTCGGAGAGAGCCTTCGACTTCGGCCCGGGAATTTGTGTGCGTAGTTGAATAGTAGACATCTTGTGCTCGTTTGTAGTCAGTCGTTGGTCGTTAGTTGTCGTCGGCCTCAACCTCGTTGCGCTCCGCTTACAGATTTCTCTCGCGACTCAAGACTCGGGACTAGCTCAGTACCACCCGATCGGCGCCTCATTCAAATTGATATGCACCTGCTTGGTCTCGAGATATTCCTCAATCCCCCAAGGCCCAAGCTCGCGCCCGAATCCAGATTGCTTAAATCCACCCCACGGAGCCTCCACGTAAGTCGGCTGCATATGATTGACCCAGACAATCCCCGCGCGCAAAGCTTTGACCGCGCGCATTGCTTTAAAGATATCCCGCGTCCAAACGGCAGCCGCCAACCCATAAGGCGAATCATTCGCAATCTTCATCGCATCCTTTTCATCCTCAAACGGAATTACGGAAGCGACAGGCCCAAAGATCTCCTCGCGCGCAATCCGCGCAGAATTATTCACGTCATAAAAGATCGTCGGCTGCACGTAATAGCCCTTCGCGAACTTCTCCGGGCGCCCACCACCCGACGCCAGCTTCGCCTCTTTCTTCCCGAGTTCAAGATACTGATTCACGCGGTCGTACTGTTCCTTGCTCACCAGTGGCCCCATCTTCGTATCGCGATCCAGCGGCGCCCCCAGTTTGATCTTCTTCGCCTTCTCGGCCATCGCGTCGACGAAGTTTTTATAGATCGACTTCTGCACCAGAATCCGGCTTCCCGCCGAGCAAACTTCGCCCTGGTTGATGAATACACCAAACAACGCGCCATCAATCGCAGCTTCGAAATCTGCATCAGCAAAAAAGATGTTCGGAGACTTCCCGCCAAGCTCCAACGTCACCCGCTTCACCGTATCGGCAGCCTGCTTGACGATGGTCTTGCCGACTACCGCGCTGCCAGTGAACGCAATCTTGTTTACGTCGGGATGCTGCACAAGCGGTGCTCCGCAACTCTCGCCGAAGCCGGTAACCACATTGACGACCCCAGGTGGCATTCCGCACTCGGCGAAGTGCTTCGCAAACTCGAGCGCGGTCAGCGGAGTCTGTTCGGCAGGTTTCAATACGCAAGTGCATCCCGCGGCGATGGCCGGAGCCAGCTTCCACGCCGCCATCAGCAATGGATAATTCCACGGAATGATCTGCCCCGCGACGCCAATCGGCTCCTTCATCGACAATGACAGAGCATTATCCGGAACCGGATTCACGGTGCCCGTGATTTTCGTCGCCAGCCCCCCGTAATATTCGAAGCAGGTCACAACATCATTGATGTCGTACTCCGCTTCGACGATCGGCTTGCCAGTATTCCGGCATTCAAGTTCGGCCAGCGCGGGCAGATTCTGTCGGACTTTATCAGCCATTCGGAACAGCACGCGCCCGCGCTCCTGAGCAGTAGTCGAAGCCCATGGCCCGTCGTCAAACGCAGTCCTGGCTGCCGCAACGGCGCGGTTTACATCATCCGCGTTGGCATCGGGAACCTGCGCGATCACTTCTTCGGTTGAAGGATCGTAAACGGGAAAAGTTTTCGCCGACTTGCTCGCGACCCACTCCCCGTTAATGAACATCTGATACGTCTTGACTTCTGTCTGAACTCCGCTAGGCATCCTGGCCTCCGTAGCGCCGGCGTCTCGCCGGCTGTCGTGTGGGCGTCCTCGACCGCACACCACCCACATCTTCGTCTTTCTACCGTTGCACTTCACTCACCGGCAAAGCCACCGCCTTTACTGACACGGCATGCGCAACTTTCCGCCGTCCGTAAACAAAAAAGAAGAACGCCGCCAGTCCAACGAAAAACACCGTCCCGCCTATCATCCAAAGCTCGTATTGCCATAGCGACGTGATTTGAGCCGCCGGGAAAAACACCAGCAAAATCCCCAACGTAGTGGTCAGAAATCCGCAAAGGCCCGCGGTGAACAGAGTCCCCCGTCCATACTGCCCGACGGGCTTCGTCTCTCTCACCGCAAACTTCACAAGCGCGCCAAACATATAAAGAAACGGCACAAGCTGCAGCACCACAGCCAACGACAGCAACTTCTGAAACGTCTCCTGCACGCCCGCTCCCGCAAAGTTCAACACCACCAGCACCGCCGAAACGATCCCTTGCAGAATCAAAGCCGCATACGGCGTCGCATATTTCGGATGCACATTCCCCAGCCAGCTCGGCATATACGAATCAAGCCCCGCCACGAATGGGATTCGTGCCGAGCCGCCCATCCACGCCGACCCAATCCCCGCAATCGACAGGCTCAACAGAATCGCGAACGGAATCGTGATCTTACTAAGACCAACTTGCCCTGCCATGTGCGTCACGGCCTGCACGATTCCTTGCAGCACATTGACGTTCTTTCCAACAGCGATGAGCAGCGTGAGCGTCGCGCCCACATAGAGCGCACCCGACAGCACTCCGCCCCACGCCACCGCACCCGGCAGCGTGCGCTGCGGATCCTTGATCTCGTCGCCCATCACAGACGCGAGTTCCAACCCCACAAGGCCGAAGCAAATCACTCCGAAAGAATTCAGGACGAATTTCGGATTCGCCGGAATCGCGAAATCGGCCGCGGTAATCGTCGTCCCGAAGCGACTCCAAATCACCACACCAAGGCCGATCAACACGGCAGCCGCCATGAACGTTCCGATCGCGCCAAGATTGTTGATCCACTTCCCTACTCCGAGCCCAAGGATGTTGAAGAGCGTGAGCAGAGCCAGTAACGTGAGCGACGCGATCGAAGCAAAAATCTTGTTATCCGCCAGGCCCTGATGCCCTGGCCCTAGCACGTATACCGATACGCCGACGAAGTACAGCATCACTGTCGGCACGTACAGCATGTTGTTGGTCCAGTAGCACCATCCAGACAAGAACCCGTGGAAGTCACCGAAAACTTCCTTGGCCCACAAGTAAACCCCACCTTCCCCGGGATACCGATGCGCCAGTTCGATCACCGCAATCCCCTGGGGCCAGAAGAACAACAGCAGCGAGATGATCCACAACCAGACAGTCGCCCCGCCATTTGCGGCAATCGAAGGCACAACGTTCAGATTGAAAACGGCGACAACAAACAGCAGCACCAGATCGCGCCGTCCAAGCGCACGAACCAGATGCGGCTGACTTTCGGGTTGTGAAGTGGTAGACAAAAAAATGTGGTCGGTCGTTGGTCATCGGTCGCTGGAGGTGTTTGCTAAGGGCCAACGACCGAGGACCGACGACTTGTTTTTTAGTGTGCAACTTCCGCCGGCACTCTCTCGGCGCGCTCCTGCTGCGCCTTTGCCAGCGAAGCCGCGATGTCATCAAACGCCGCAAGGTGCTTGTCGATATCCGCCTCCGTATGTTGCACGGAAATCGTCCACTGCTCATCCCACCAGTAGGGCTGAGCCATGACGCCGCGATTGACCATTCCAAACCAGTAATGACGCCACAGATCGACGTCGACCACGGTCCAGTCGCGGTAGTTCACGATCTCTTTCGGATACAGCATCAGCGCGCCATTCGCTCCAGCATCCGCGATGTAAGCCTGCAAACCCACCTTCGCGATGATCTTCCGGTAGCCATTGGCGAGCTTCTTGCTCAGCTTGTCGACATGTGTGTAGTTGTCACGCGTGAGCACTTCACGAAATGTCGCCAAACCAGCAGCCATCGAAACCGGATTTGTGTTGTACGTTCCCCCGTGGAAGACCTTATGCTGGGAGATGAGATCCATCGCCGACTTGTGCGCGCCGAACGCCGCCAGCGGCAAACCGCCGCCGATCGACTTCGCCAGGCAAATCATGTCCGGAGTGACGCCGAAATATTCGCTCGCGCCTCCCCACCCAAGTTTTGCGCCAGTCTTCACTTCGTCGAAAATCAGCAGCGCGCCATTCTTGTCGCAGATTTCGCGCAGCCCTTTCAGGAAACCAGGCCGCGGCATGCACAGCCCCACGTTCATCAAGATAGGCTCCAGAATGATCGCCGCAATTTCTCCCGGATTCTCTTTAAACCGGCGCTCCACCGTATTCAGATCGTTAAAAGTCGCGATCTTCACGTTCTCGATCGCAGCTTTCGGAACTCCGAGCCCGCCGGGAACTGCGGTTGGATTATGAATGTCTCCGTACTCCGGAGCATGCGGCTTCACGCTGACGAGAGCGGAATCATGCAGTCCGTGGTACGCGCCTTCGAACTTCACAATCTTGTCGCGCCCAGTCGCAGCGCGCGCCAGACGGATCGCGTGCATCGTCGCTTCCGTCCCGCTGTTGCCGAAACGGCACATCTCGACCGGGAACCGGTTGCAAATCTCTTCCGCCAATTCCCATTCCATGTCATGCGGCATTCCAAACATCGTTCCCGTCGAAAGCCGCTTCTCTACCGCTTTCATCACTGCCGGATGGCAATGCCCCGCCATCAGCGCGCCAAACGTCAGGTTGTGATCGATGTATTCGTTTCCATCCAGATCGCGGAATTTACTTCCGATGGCCTCTTTCACAAAAATCGGCCAGGGATCGTAGGCGCGATAATTACTGGCTACACCAAGAGGAATACGTTTTAGGTTTTTCTTGTGCGCCTCCGCGGACTTCGGGGTCCGGCGCTCGAATGTCGAAAGCTCTTTCTGTAGATCGGGGTACATCGTGGTTCTCCGAGATAACTCAAGCCGGCTATTTTGCGCGGCCATTAGATTGCCCGGGCGGGAGAACCGCCCGGGGGATAGAACTTAACTCTACTCCTAGAAGTAGAACTTCAGCGCAAATTGCACCAACCGCGGATCGCGCGCCGAAAGCACCTGCCCGAACGTTGAGTTCGAGAAATTGCCGTCCGGATTCACGAACTCCGTTTTGTTAAACAGATTGAAAATGTCCGTGCGGAATTGGAAGTACTTCGACTCCGTAATCGCAATCCGCTTCGACACCGTGATATCCCACTGATTCTCGCCAGGTCCGCAGCATAGCGATCGCGGCGTCGTTGCGAAGGTTCCCAGCGTGGGATCCGTAAATTTCGACTGGTCGGCATTGAAGAAGTAATGCCCGCTGACCGGCCCATAGTTGTACGTGTTGTATGTCTGAATCTGCTTCGGATCTGTCTTCTGGAATGAGCCGTTCAGCTGCGGCGCGGCCGCCCCCAGGAAGAACAAGCTGCTAATCAGCTCGTTATCATCCTGCGTCTGCACGCGAATCGGGAACCCGCTCTGGAACTGGATAATCCCTGAGAGTTGCCAATCATCTATGACCTTGCCCTTGAATCCGCTGTGCTTGCCAGTCGGAAGATCCCAAACGTAGTTGATGACAAAACGCTGCGCCGAATTGAACAGCGAAAGGGCCCGGCTCGCCTTGTAGTCAAACGGATTCACCGTCTCTTCAAAGCTCGACGCCCAATCCAACGATTTGCTGAACGTATAAGCCGCCTGGAACTGCAGCCCGTGCGAGAAGCGCTTCTCCAGGCTTGCCTGGAACGAGTTGTAGGCCGAGGCCGCAATCGTGTCCTCAGCGAAGATATTGCTGAAGATCGAAATCCCATCCACCGGGCATCCTGAACCAACTCCGCCCCCGCTCATCGGATTGCAATTCGGCGAAGAATAGGGCCGCAATCCGGGCAGGAAAATTCCGTTCGGCGCAACCGAACCGATCGAAGTTCCCCCAGGAATCACCGTCGGATTCCCTCCTCCGTCCCCGCTGTAAGGAATCGTCAAACCTCCAGCCGGAGCTACCGCCAGAGGGCTGATCAGGAAGGAATTGTCCTCGGCAAACTGTCCGCACGTCGACTGATTGCCGAATCCGTCGGTCACCCAGTTCGGATTCGTATTCGCCAGCGAGATAATTCCCAGGCAGCTCTGCGGATTCGAAGCGTTGATGTCATGCGATGCCAGCAAACGGTGTCCCTGCGATCCCACATACCCCAATTGCAGCACCAGATCACGCGACAGCTCGCGCTGTAGCGTGAAGTTGTACTGCGCGGTATATTGCGTCCGCATCTTCGGCTGGAAATCACCGTACAGCAGCATCGGACGAAAACTCGCCCAGTCGGTATTCGTCCCCGGCTTCGGGCTCAAAATACCCTGGAAGGGATTGGGATTTACTCCACCGTTCTGTGCGATATACGGAGTATTGAAGAATGTCGAAGGCAGATAGGTACTTCCGCCGAACGGCGGCTCCGCGCCGAATTGTTCGAGCACCAACTGCTCCATCGGGTTGTAGAACATTCCCCATCCAGCGCGGATGCTCGTTTTGCCATTCGCGCCGAAAATCTTGCCCAGCGTTCCATTCCCGAAATTCGGGCTATACGCGACGCCAATCCGCGGTGCGAATGCCTTGTAGTACGTCTGCGTCATCCCTGCTGGAATGCCTTGGTCGCCGGGCACAACCAGTCCGGTGGGCAACACGCCTGCATCTGCGCAAGTGCTGGCTCCAAAGTCCGCCTGCTCATCCGCCGTCAAAACGCACGGATATTTCGCCGTGTTCTGTCCTGGACGATAAGTCTGCACGTGATGCAGAACATCCGTCAGCGGCGTGTCCAATTCCCAACGCAAGCCATAGTTCAGCGTTAATGACGGATTGATCTTCCAGCTATCTTGCGCAAAGAGATAGAGGCCGGTCGTCCGTACATTCTCCCGCTGCCCTGAACCTTGCGTATAGCTGTCCGCCAGTCCAAGCAGATAGCTCGGGTAGTTATCGTTCGATAGAACGTCGTTCGACGTCGACCCGTCAAACGTGAACTGCCCGCTCACGTTGTAGTAGAGAGTCTGGTCAAATCGCGCGCGGCGTACATCTGCTCCGAACTTCGCTGTATGGTTCCCCTTGACCCAAGTCAGGTTATCGGACCACATAAATGAGTTCCCAACCTGTGGCAACTCACCTTCCCATCCATTGCCGATCGCAAATCCGCCGCTGACGCTGACAAATGGCACTCCCGTGCGATCCGCCGGCAACCCGGTGGTGATCCCGTATTGCGGATTTGTTCCTAGGCTGTTCGTAATGAAGCTGGAATCCGAAGTCCCGTTGAAGCAGACCGCCTGCGCGGCTGATGACGAACACGAGTCCTGCACCACACCCGTAGCCTGTGGATGCTGGAAGGTCTGCTGCCCTTCCCTCATATAGGTAAAGCGCGCTTCATTCACCACAGAGTTGTTAATGGTCCATGTATGGCTTGGATTGTACTGCTGGAACCGGGATCCGACTTTCGCTCCGAAGCCGGGGATGTTCGCACCCGACGCTTGAAAGTTATAGAACGGCGAAAAGTTCTTTTCGTCGTCGTAGTAGTAATAAAAACTGAAGTTCTGGCGCGAATTGATGTGGTGATCGATGCGCACTGTAAATTGATCGGCATTCGCTGCGCCCGTGGGCACGGCCTGGTACGTTCCATCAGGCCGATTTGCTCCCGGTACAAAGCGCAGAAGGTCAAGGGCCACTGGATCCATACAGTTGGTCGGAATCTGGCTTGTTGGAAATACGCTGCTCCATGGCAAAGGGTTCGAAGTGTTCGCCCCTGCCGTCGTATACAGCCCGAAAATTCCGCCGGCCGGAAGTCCTAATGCCGTGTCGCACCCCGACCGTCCATCTAGCGTTTGCGCCACGAACGGGTCCGAGATTCCACCGCCGAAACCGCCGGATTGACTGAAATCTCCAGTCCTTTCCGCGCCTGTCGGAACCGCCACAATATCCCCGGACTGCCCTTGCCGAATCCGCCGTCCTTCATACGACACAAAAAAGAAGGTTCGGTCTTTTCTCAGCGGGCCTCCGAACGTCCCACCAAACTGGTTCTGGTTGAACTGCGGCTTGATGGTGTTGAAATATCCCTGCGCGTTCAACACCTTGTTCCGAAAATATTCATACACGTTTCCGTGCCATTGATTGGTACCGGACTTCGTCACGACGTTCACTACAGAGCCGGAGTTGCGTCCATATTCCGCATCGAACGTATTCGAAATAACGCGGAACTCTTCAACCGCATCCGGAGTCGGCTGCACCGTCGGCAAATTCACGAACGTATCGTTGGCGTCTCCGCCGTTCACGCTGAAGTTGTTGGCTCGGCTTCGGCCACCGTTTACCGACACCGATCCCGCACTGTCGCTACCATAGAAAGTCCCGCCGCTCGATCCCAACTGCGATTGCACTCCCGGCTGCAACTGCAGGAACTGATACGTGTCGCGCGCATTCAACGGCAATTCGTTCACGGATCGGTTGTTGACCACCGCTCCCAACTGGGTACTGCTGGTCTCCACCAGCGGAGCTTCCGACGTCACATCGACCACTTCCTGCGCTCCGCCCAACTGCATCGCCATGTTCAAGGTGATCACCTGGTTTACGTCCAGCGTGATCCCGTGACGCACTGCTTTTTTAAATCCGGTTAGATCGAATGTCAGCGAGTAGGTCCCCACCGGCAACTCAGGGAAAACGTAATCGCCGGAATCATTCGTCAGCGCATCGTGGCTTACACCGGTCGCATCGTTGGTGGCAAGAACCCTCGCGCCGGATAACACTGCGCCGGAGGGATCCGAAACGCGGCCCAGTATTCGGCCGCCGGTACCCTGGGCAAACGACAAAACAGAAGACGTCAGTATCACCAGACTGACGACACTCAGACACAAGCGGAACCTGCGTGCTCCGACCCACGACATAGCACCCTCCACACAACCGGGAAAAGTTTGGGATTGTTGGAAAACGAACTGCTTGTATCCGGCC
>Ga0335079_10002526_pt1 | contig 21143 bp, 21 predicted proteins | sample Lox_Sample_33_FD_206719 | JGI IMG/M metagenome (GOLD analysis project Ga0335079, IMG submission 206719) | Soil microbial communities from Loxahatchee National Wildlife Refuge, Florida, United States - Lox_Sample_3.3 | ecosystem: Environmental > Terrestrial > Soil > Wetlands | place: USA... | reverse complement strand
TGCTTCCACCGCGACGCTATAGATTCCGGCTGGCAGCAAAGGAAACACGTAATTGCCGCTGCTTCCGCTCAGCGTTTCGCGCGTCAGCCCGGTGGCAATCATCGTCGCTTTCACCTTCGCGTTGGCTATAGCCGCACCGCTCGGATCCTGGATCGATCCAGCAATAGTACCGGTTGGGTCTGCCGCACGGAGAAGAGCACAGAGACAAAACAAAGAAACGAGACACGTTAGGCGCATTAAATTCCCCCGCAAGTAGAAAGTTAAGAGCTAGTGTCCATCTATTAGCTGGTGTTGTCAACTCTACACTTGCGCGACAGCCCTCTTGCGCGGCAGCCTTTCGTCCTTCTGTAACAAGCGTTTCCGCCCCGCGGAACCCGATTTCGGCCCAATCAGCCCAACTTATCGCGGCCATCAGCAACTTCAATTGGACTTTTTGACCTTCTGGCCTTACTCTCGCCTCAGGCGGTTCGAACCGACTGATTCAGCGGGCCTTGCTGAGCCTTCACTTTCTCTCCGACGAGAAGTTTGTAGGACGCGCCTTCCGGAGGAAAGATGCTCAGACAAACCGTTTCCAGGGCAAATTTCATCTTGCACGAGCTGGAGCCATCTCTGGCGGATCAGCTGTGCCAGGCGGCGCTTGGACCGGGCGACACCTTCCACTCCGCACGGTCTACCGCCGAATGCCTGCTGTTGGCAGAGCGGATTCAAGCGGACGTCGTCTTCTGTGGTTCCGAGCCTCGCCACTACCAGGCGCTGCTCACCGAGATGAAGTCGCGGGGATTAAGGTTGCCGGTAGTGGTGGTGAGCCGGCTTCCCGAAGTGTCCGGCTGGCTGGACGCTCTCGATGCCGGAGCCGCCGATTATTGCGCCGCGCCTTTCGAGCACCAGCACATGTCCTGGCTCATTGAATCTGCCTTGCTGGCTGCGCGGTACTCACTGGTTTAGCCGTTCACAAAGCGGAACCCGCGCGCCGGCCCGTCATTCAGATCTGCTCTCGCTACTCGACACCACATCCTCGGCAAGAATGATGGCTTCTGCAAGATCGCGCATGGGCCGCCGCAGGCGACGGCTTTCATTGCGTAGCCTCAGGTACGCCGATTCTTCCGACAGTTTGTATTTGGATTGGAGGATACCCTTGGCGCGTTCCACCAGCTTGCGCGTTTCGAGCTGGCGTTTCATCTCCTGCGTTTCTTCCTGCAGCCGCGCGTTCTCTTCCGTCAGGCGAGACTTCGCGATCGCGCCGCCCATCTGCTCACCCATAAACGTCAGCAGCGCCACCTCCTCGGAAGTATGAGCGTGCGCCTGTTTGTGATGCACGTTGATGACGCCGATGACATCGCCACTGCTGACCAGCGGCACCGAAAGTAATGCTTCGTACGTGTCTTCCACCAGGGCAGGGAAGTTCTTGAACCGCTTGTCCGAGGCCGCCTTCGACGCCAGGGCTACCACCGCCCGGTGCTCGGCCACCCAACCCGTCACACCTTCACCCGGCTTGATGCGGATGTTCCCAATTTCGGCGATGTGTGGGATCTGGGACGCCCGGAGCACGACTTCGCCGTCCGGTTCTGCCAGGTAGATCAGACAAGCATCACAGCTTGTCACCTCGACGGCCAGGTTCACCAGGTCCCGCAGCATATCGTCCAGATCCAGGCCGGAACTGACAATCTTGCTGATCTGGTGCAGGATCTCCAGTAGCGATGTCATGACGCCAATTTTGAGCGTAGTGTGGAGGGCGGGAAGGGTCCAATCAAAAGTTTCTATGGCGGGTATGGCGATTTGCCTGGAAGAGAATAGCCCGGCGAAATGGTAACCAGCTTCCGCGCGTGAACGTCTCTAGTGTCGCGTTTTACGGCATAGTACCGGCGCCCTGCCGCGGCATTGCGGCTGCCGGTTCGTTGTGCTATGAATATTCTCAAGTCGGACACCTCGATCCACGGAACGTTCTGCTCTCGGATTGAGTTCAATGATCCTGATAACACTTGAATCCAAAGGAAGGTAAGCTGTGGAGTCTGCAAATCGAAAACTCATCCGTCCATCGTTCAATGAAATCAAGGAACAGTTGAGCTCTCCTCGTCGCGCGCAGCAAAAAAGGCCCGTTCCGCCCGATCAGACCAATGCCGAAAACTTCTACTATGTGAAGCAGATGCAGGCCAAAACCCCCATGGTGTTTGTCCTGCGCGACGGCGAAAAACTGCGCGGCGTCATCGAGTGGTACGACAAGTCCTGCCTCAAGGTGAATCGCGACGGCGAGCCCAATCTGCTGCTCTATAAGCCCAATATCAAATACATGTATAAGGACGAGCAGTCCTAGTACGCCCGGTGCCGGGCGCTGGCTCCTGCAATTTGAGAACATAGAAGCAACATGGCTGAGGCTGTCAGGCCCAATCGCGTGCGCGACCTTCTCGAAAAGAAGCGCAACCGCGAGCGCATCGTCATGCTCACCGTATATGACGCGACCATGGCGCGCCTGCTCGATCGCGCCGGCATCGACGTCTTCCTGGTCGGCGACTCTCTGGGGATGGTCATCGAGGGGCACGACACCACCTTGCCCGTCACGCTGGATGCCATGCTCCATCACACGCGTGCTGTGGTACGAGGGACCAAGAGGGCGTTCGTGGTGGCGGATATGCCGTTCCTCACGTACCAGGTGACGGTTTCCGAAGCCGTTCGCAACGGCGGACGGCTGATTCAAGAAGGCGGCGCCGCAGCCGTGAAGCTCGAAGGCGGACGCGCCGTGCTGGAAGTGATCGAGCGCCTGGTGGACGCGGGCGTCCCGGTTATGGGCCACCTCGGCTTGATGCCGCAGCATGTCCATGAATTGAGCGGCTTTCGTATGCAGGCGAAAGAGCCGCGCGATGCCGACCGCCTGATCGAAGAAGCCCGCATGATCGAGCAGGCCGGTGCGTTCTCGCTCGTGCTCGAATCCATTCCGGATGATGTCGCCGCATGCGTCACCGCGGAAGTGAGCATTCCCACCATCGGGATTGGCGCCGGACCGCATTGCGACGGCCAGGTATTGGTCTGCTACGATGCCTTCGGCCTGAACGAAGCGGTCCCGCCGTTTGCCAAGCAGTACGCCCACCTGGGAAGCCTGATGGTTGATGCGGCCAAGGAATATGCCGCGGAGGTGCGTGAGGGCCGGTTTCCCGCGCCCCGCGGCAGCCATACCGTTTCCGCCGCGGGCGAACGGCACAAGTGACCGCACAGGTCATCCCGTCCATTCAGGAACTCCGGCGGACTCTAGCCCCCATCCGAGCCGCCCACCGGACCATCGGGCTGGTGCCGACCATGGGCGCTCTGCATGCCGGCCATGGGCGGCTGATCGAAACCGCCCGCCGCGAAAACCAATGCGTGGTGGTGAGCCTTTTCGTCAATCCGATTCAATTCGACCGTAGCGACGACTATGATCGCTACCCGCGTCCGCTCTCGAATGACGTGGAATTCTGCTCCCGCCGGGGCGTTGATCTCGTCTTCGCCCCTTCCATAGAAGAGATGTATCCTCGCCCCCAGCGCGCGTTTGTCGAGGTTACCGAAGTCAGCGAGGGTCTCTGCGGCCAGTTCCGTCCAGGCCATTTCCGTGGTGTGGCAACCGTGGTTCTCAAGCTGCTGAACGTGGTTCAACCCCATCGCGCGTACTTCGGCGAAAAAGATGCCCAGCAGCTTGCCGTGATCCGTCGACTGGTCTCCGATCTGAATGTTCCGGTGACCATCGTTGAAGTGCCCACTCTGCGCGAGTCCGACGGGCTGGCGCTGAGTTCTCGCAATCAACACCTGAGTCCGGAAGAGCGTCGCACCGCGCCGGTACTGAGCCGGGCGCTTGAAACGGCACGGGACCTGATCTCGACGGGCGAGACGCGTGTGGCCGGCATCAAGAATGAAGCCTTGCGCTTACTCAATGAGCATCCGGAAGTCCGCGTGGAATATCTGGAAATCGTCGGTCCCGAGGATATGCAGCCGGTGGAAGAGATTGCCGCACCGGTGCGCGTGGCTTGCGCCATCTGGATCGGTAAAACCCGCCTGATAGACAATGTTCTCTGTACGCCTGGCGAGGCTGGTCCTGTTGAGGCCGACAGGGGATAGCGGCTAAGGTTTTGACCGCTTTCGCAACTCCAGCCGGTACTCTCTGCGCCTGAGCGCCTCTTCGTAGCGCCTCTTCTCTTGTGAAGTTTCCGGAATCACGGGCGGCACTCCCAGGCACTTGCCATTGCCGTCAATCGCGACAAACGTCAGATACGCCGACGAGGTGTGCATCCGGTCGCCCGTCCTCAGGTCCTCTACCCAAACCTTGACGCCCACTTCCATGGAAGTTTGGAACACGCGGTTCACCGAGGACCGGAGCAGAATGAGCTGTCCGATGTGCACCGGATGCAGAAAACTCATGTGGTCGATGGAGGCCGTCACCACCGGACACCGCGCATGCCGCAAGGCTGCCAACGCACCCGCCATATCCACCAGATGCATCACCTTGCCGCCCAGAACGTGCCCCAGCACGTTGGCGTCATTGGGCAGGGCAAATTCCGAGTATTCAGACTGCGATTCGCGGACGGGTTTGCCTTCCATGCTGGGTGCTCAAGCGGATGTCGGCCGGCGGCGCAGATAGCTCGCCACGTAAGCGCCGGCCTGTTTCTCAATCATCGGATCGGAATCCGGCGCCAAGAATTTTCCGGCCGTTCGCGAGAATTCCAGCGATCCCTGGGAATGAGGGCGGTGGTCTCGCTCGACGGCGAAACTCACGAGAATCCGTTGATCGGAGTCGCGCGCAATCGCAAAACGCACAGCGTCGGGACCCGCCGCTTGCGGAAATCGCACGCACTTCCCGCGTGCGTAGCCCATGTTGCAGCACTCGTTGAGAACGCGCTCGTCCGGCTCAAAGCTCGCGCCCTCGGCATGGCACACACCGAACCAGAAATCGCGCAACGGAAGGAGCTTTCCGGCATCGGCGCGGTGCTTGATGGGCTCGAAATGCGGGCACGCCACCGAGGTATAGTAGCACAGGGATGGCGGAGAATCGGCTGGAACTTCTGAAGAACCTCGTCGCGCAGAATCCGGGCGACAGCTTTGCGCGCTATGGCTTGGCCATGGCCTGTGCGAGTGCGGGCGATTACGCGCAAGCCGTGGAACACTATCAGAAACTGTTGGATATAAATCCCAAATACGTGGCCGCGTACTATCATGGCGGCCAGGCTCTCGAAAGACTCGGTAAGCTGGACGAAGCCCGCGAACTCTACCGCCGCGGCATCGACATCAGCACGCAGATCGGCGACCTGCACACCCGGAGCGAACTGGAGGCCGTGCTGGATCTGTTGGCGTAGCACGGAACTCTGAGCCGCCGCCTTTCGTACGGCTACTAGAGGTGTTGTGTGGAAGCACTCTGGAACGATCTTCGTTACTCTCTGCGCAATTTGGCCCGCGACCGCGGCTTCGCGATTGTCGCCCTCCTGACTCTGGCGCTGGGCATCGGCGCAAATACCGCCATTTTTTCTATCGTCAACAGCGTCATCCTGCGGCCTCTCGCCTACCGCGACCCGGATCGATTGTTCACCATTCACGAAGTGATTCCCAAGCTCAGCAATCTTTATCCTGAGCTGCCCGTAAATCCGTTGCATTATCTGGAGTGGCGCAAGCGATGCATGTCATTCGAGCAGGTGGGGGAGGTCGGAACCTATACACCCAATCTGACGGGCATGGGTCAGCCGGAGCAGCTCGGCGGCGCTCGGGTATCGGCAAACTTTTTGTCCATGCTCGGCGTCCAGCCGCAACTGGGCCGTGGGTTTCTGGAGGAAGAAGACCGTCCGGGACGCGGCGATGTCGTGATTCTGACGGATTCGCTTTGGCGGCGTCGCTTTGGAGCGGATCCGTCCATCGTAGGCAAGAAGATCACGTTGGAAGGCAGTCCCCACGTGGTTGTGGGTGTGCTACCTGCCGCCTTCCACTTCCCCAACGGGCACCAGTTGGACACGCTCATCCCCTTTTCCGAGAAGACCGAAATCTTCCGGCCACTGGCGCTGGATCTGAAGAAGGGCGATATGGAGGGGAATTTCAATTTCGCCGCGATCGGACGGCTGAAGAAAGGCGCCAGCCGTGAGCGGGCTTTGGCCGAGTTGAATGTGGTGCAGGCCGCCCTCGACAAGACGTTCAGGGACAAAACCGATTTAAAAGCCGCCCTGTCGCCACTTCAGGACCATATGGTCGGCCCGGTCCGTCGCGAACTGCTGGTTTTGCTCGGCGCCGTTGGAGCGGTGCTCCTGATCGTCTGCGTAAATCTGGCCAATCTATCACTCGTGCGGGGCGCCGGCCGCAGGCGCGAATCGGCAATTCGTGCTGCTCTGGGCGCGGGCCGCGCTCAATTGTTGCACCAGCCGTTGATCGAGAGCCTCATGCTGGCCGTTATGGGTGGCGCGTTGGGCGTGCTTCTCGCGTCCTGGGCAACAACTCTGATGGTCAAGAGCGCGCCGGTGAATTTGCCGCGCATGGATGAAGTGCGCTTGGATGGTTACGCTCTGGCGTTTGCTCTGGTGATTTCGACTATCACGGGTCTGCTCTTCGGCGTGCTGCCAGCTTTGCGCATGACGCGCATCGCTCCTCAGGAGGTCCTGAAAACAGGCGGCCGCTCAGCCACAGAAGGAATACGCGGCACGCGCCTGCGCGGGTTGCTGGTGAGCGTGGAGGTCGCGCTGAGCGCAGTGCTGCTGATTGTCGCCGGCCTGCTGATCAGCAGCTTCGTGCGCCTATTGAACGTTGATAAGGGATTCCCGGTGGAACGGCTACTCGCCGTCGACCTGAATACCGCCGGCGCAAGGTATGAGAAGGACGGATCGCGTCCGGAATTCTACTGGCGGGTTCTGGCGGGCGTGCAGGCGCTCCCGGGCGTCCGCTCCGCCGGGATCACCAACGGGCTGCCTTTGCAGGGTGAAACATGGGTCGACGTCATCTGGCTCCCTGGTGATACACGTCCCATGTTTGAACGTTTAACGGCCAACTCTCGCTTCGTCAATCCCGATTATTTCAAGACTCTTGGCATCCCGTTCCGCGGCGGGCGGCCCTTCGAGGAGAGCGATCGCGGCAAGGACGTAGTCATAGTGGCTCAGCGTGCCGCGGATCTGTTGTGGCCCGGGCAGGATCCCGTGGGCAAGCGTTTGTACCGTGGTGATGAAAAACTGCGCGAGGTCATCGGCGTCGTTGGCGACGTACGCACCACTTTGCAGCAAGGCCCTGTCGTTACGGTGTATTTCCCCTATTGGCAGGAGTCTGTCTCCGACGCCGCTCTCATGGTGCGAACCGCCATCGATCCGCGATCGGTGGCCGCCGCGCTGCGCAGCGAGATCTGGAAGGTGGATCCCGAAATCCCGTTGCAGCGGATAAGAACGATGGAAGAATCGATCTCGGAAGCGGCGGCGCCCAGGCGTTTTCAGATGCTGCTGGTCCTGCTGTTTGCGGCGTCCGCGCTGCTGCTGGCCAGCCTGGGAATCTACGGCGTCGTCTCCTATACCGTCGCTCAGCGCACCAACGAGATCGGCATCCGGGTAGCGCTCGGCGCCCACACCGCCGACGTTTATCGCATGGTGCTGCGGCAAGGACTCACGCCCGTGGTGTTGGGGTTGGTAGCCGGTGTCGCCGGCGCGTTGGCGCTTGGCCGCTTGCTGACCAGCCTGCTGTTTGAAGTGAGCCCGGCCGATCCACTCACCATCGGCACGGTGATGGTTGCCCTAGCCGCCGTCGCGGCATTCGCCTGCACGGTGCCCGCACTGCGCGCCACCCGCGTAGATCCCATGTCGGCCCTACGTTATGAATAATTCATTGCGTGCGTCTATCGCTGGAACATAGAAATTCCTGCCACCCCGGCCGCTCCCGCCTCCAGGCACTGGCTCATGTTTTGCTCCGTAACGCCACCCAGCGCGAGCACCGGGATGCGGACGGCCCGCACCGCTGCGTTTAAGAGATGTAGTCCCATCGGCGGACCATAGGCAGCTTTCGATTCGGTGAAGTAGACCGGCCCGAAGACAGCGAAATCGGCTTGCTCCTGTTCCGCGCGCTTTACCTCGTCCACTGAGTGACAAGAGACACCGATCAGAAATCCGGCAGGCGTGATGTTCCGGATGCGCTCGGGTGCAATCGAGCCTGCCGGGAGATGCACGCCGTCCGCACCGCAAGCCAGCGCCACATCCGTGCGCTCGTTCACCAGAATCCTGGCTCCATATGGATTGGGAAGCCGAAGCACTCGGCGGACGAGTTCCGCCAGCTCGCGGGCGCTGAGGTCCTTTTCTCGAATCTGGATGTGCTCGATGCCGGCGGCCACTACGCGGGCGATGTTCGCGACCAGCGGTTCCACCCCGCCCAGTGGTTGGCGATCGGTAATGTAATAGCGGATCACGCGAGTGGCGTATAGTAGCGCTCGCCGGCACAAGCTTTGCACAGCACACGGCCGTCGCGTACCACCTCGCGTTTGAAGTTGATCCTCTCGCCGCACACTTCGCATGCGCGGCGCTCGCCCTTATAGCCGGGGAACTCCTCCGGCTCAAGCGCCACCCGCACCCACTGAATCGAGAACAGATCTTCGTCCGCCATCTCGCGGTACGCTCGCATCTGCTGCTGGTTCTTGTCGGTGATCTCTGGATAGAGTTCCCGGGCGCGCTGCTTCGAAGTCTCGCGCGCGACGACTCGCACGGCCCTGTCCTCCTTCACATCGCAGAACGTCGCGGCGACTTTCCCAAAATCCCGAAATTTGAGCGCTCGCTTGCCCAGCCGGCATCCGGTGACAATGGGAACTGCGTCGGTGGCGCAGCGGTCAATCTCCACAAAGGTGACCAGGCGCTTGCGATCGCGGCCCGCAGGGTCTTCGAGCCCCAGCAATTTCATTCCGTACATCGCCAGGCGCAACCCCAGAATCTGGCCCGCGCACATGTGGCCATGGGCCTGCTCAGCGAGAACCACATATTCGTCGAGGGATTTCATACAGGCCTGTTCCCCTACAACACTCGCAGCGCGTCGGCGGGGAACTCGATCACCCAGTCCCTATTATCCTTCTGGCGCTCGAATTCCTGGCGCGGCATGTCCACGGAAATGTCGCCTGAAAACTCCAAGTGCACCGATTGCGGCCGTTCGGCGATGCGCATCAGCTTCGCTGGAACCTGGTTGGGCGCGGGCCTCGAACCGTTCTGCCGCATCGCACGAAGGTCTTCGGCGCGAACGCAAAGCCACACGCGGTCACCCAGCAGGCGTCCCGGAAAATAGGTCCCGTTGATTTCGTGATTCTGAAACTTGAGGCGGCTGGTGTTCCGACCCGGATCGAGCGCCAGAATCTCCGCTTCGAACAGGTTCGAGGCGCCCAGCAACCGCGCAACCTCCACGCTGGCGGGCTGCTCTAGGATCTCGCGCGGGGCGCCGCTCTGCACGATGCGGCCTTCGCGAAGGATCAGCATTTCCTCTGCGAGTTCGAAACACTCTTCCAGATCGTGCGTGACTAACAGAATGGGGATTGCGAACTCCTCGCGGATTTTGCGGAGCAGGGAATACAGTTCGGCGCGCAGTGGCGCATCCAGGCCGCGCGCCGGCTCGTCCAGCAACAGTAGCTGAGGAGATCCGATCAACGCCCGCGCAATCGAGCAGCGCTGCTTCTGGCCGCCCGAGACTTCGTGCGGACGCCGGCCCGAAACATCGGTCAGGTGGAAGCGTTCCAGCATATCATTGACCAGCCGGTGCCGCTCCAGACGCGGATGCCGGTCGGCAGCGAAGACCAGGTTTTGCCGGATCGTCATGTGCGGGAACAACGCGTAGTTCTGAAACACATAACCGCAATGCCGCTCCTGCGGACGCAAGCTCACACGGGCAGCGGCGTCAAAAAGAATCTGATCGTCCAGCAGGATGCGCCCTGCATCCGGGTGCACGAAGCCCGCAATCGAATCGAGGGTGAGAGTCTTGCCGGCGCCGCTCGGACCGAACAAAGCCGTGACGCCTGCCCCAGCTTCAAATTCAATTTCGAGCGAAAACGCGGCTGAGTCCGGTTGCGGCGGAAAGCACTTGCTGATGCGCGCCTGAATCATCCCGTCACCTGGCGCTGCTGCAGCCGGTTGGCTGCGTACACGATAGCCATGGCCATCACGGAAAGTACCAGCACCATCACGCGCGCCACCATGGTGTCGCCGCCTTCCACCGCGTCGTAAATGGCGATGGCCGCAGTCTGGGTTCTGCCGGGAATATCGCCCGCAATCATGAGGGTGGCGCCGAAGTCTCCCAGCGCACGGGCAAACGCCAAGACCGTCGCGGCAATGACAGCCCGGCGAGACAGCGGCAACGTCACTCGCCAGAACACGCGCCAATCCGAAGCGCCTAGGTTGCGCGCGGCTTTTTCATAGCTGCGATCCACAGTCTCAAACGCCGCGCGTGCCGACTTCACCAGCAGCGGAATCGCGTGGAGCGTCGAAGCCACCACCGCCGCCTGCCACGTGAACACTAGCGGGCCCCCGAATACCCATTCGTAGACATGACCCAGCGGGCTCGACCGTCCTAGCACCACCAGCAGGTAATAACCCAGGACCGTCGGCGGCAGGACAAGCGGCAGTGTGACCAGAGCGTCCAGCAGTTCCTTTCCACGAAACCTGCGGTTGGCCAGCAGGTACGCGATCCATAGCCCCAGCGCGAGCGAGACCAGCGTAGCCACGGCGGCGACGCGCAAGCTGAGCCAAAGCGGAAACCAGTTGACGGCCATCGCGGAAGATTCAATTATATCTGCCGGAATCGCGCGCTAAAGTGACGCAGAAACGGCGGCTCGGATTCGATCGCCAGTCCGCGGATCTGGCTGCGCCGTTCGTTCACTTCGAGAATCGCTTCCACCACGTAGTCGATATGACTCTGCGTGTACACGCGCCTGGGAATCGCGAGCCGCAGCAGCTCGTGCTGTGCGTTCGCGCCGAACATCACCGAGCCAATCTCGACCGAGCGGATTCCCGCGTGGCGATACAACTCCACCGCCAGCGCCTGAGCCGGAAACTGCTCCTTCGGAATGTGGCTCAACATCCGGCCGGCATCGATGTAAATGGCGTGGCCGCCGGGAGGCTCGACGATCGGAACGCCGTGATCCGCAATGTGCCGCCCCAGATAACCGGTAGACGCGATGCGGTAGCACAGATAATCCGCGTCGAGCACTTCCACAAGACCCACGGCGATGGCTTCGAGATCCCGTCCTGCCAGGCCGCCGTAGGTCGGAAAACCCTCGGTGAGAATCAGCAGATTAGTTTCCTGAATGGCCAACCGGTCGTCATGCGTGCACAGCAGGCCGCCGATATTGGCGAAGGCGTCTTTTTTAGCGGAGAACGTACAGCCGTCCGCCAAGGAAAACATCTTCTGTGCAATCTGTTTGGGCGTCCATTCCGCGTAACCCGGCTCGCGCTGCTTGATGAACCACGCGTTCTCGGCGAACCGGCAAGCATCCAGATACAGAGGAATCCCGTGGCGCGATGCAACCTGTTTCACTGCGGCGATGTTCTCCATCGAGACCGGCTGCCCGCCTCCCGAGTTATCTGTGACGGTGATCATCACCAGAGGAATGTTCGCCGCACCTTCGGTTTCGATCAATCGCTCCAGCGCCGCCACGTCCATGTTGCCTTTGAAATCCAGGCGCGCTTGCGTATCCGCGGCTTCGGGCGTGGGCAGGTCGACCGCTCGCGCTCCCGTAAATTCGATGTTGGCGCGCGTTGTATCGAAATGCGTATTGTTGGGAACCACGTGACCTTTGCGGCACAGGACGGTGAACAGAATGCGCTCGGCCGCACGGCCCTGGTGCGTGGGGATCACGTGTTTGAACCCCATCAGGTCTTTGACCGCTCGCTCCATCCGGTAGAAACTCTCGCTGCCCGCATACGATTCGTCGCCACGCATCATGGCGGCCCACTGCTCGGTGGACATGGCGCTGGTTCCCGAGTCGGTCAACAGATCGATCAGGATATCCTTCGCGTCAATCAGAAAGAGGTTGTATCCGGCCTTCTGCAGAAAGCCTTCCCGCTCCTCGTGAGTGGTTTGCCGGAGCGGTTCGACGCTCTTGATGCGGAATGGCTCGATAATGGTCTTCACGAGGGCTCTTCCCATACTGTAGACCAACGAGGCAGGCGCGTCCGTCTATAATCAAAGTTCATGAAAGCCCGCGTTTACGTCTCGTTCAAATCCACCGTGCTCGATCCGCAGGGTCAAACCATCCGCTCCGCGCTCACCGGCCTGGGCTATCGCAGTATTTCCGATGTGCGCCAGGGCAAATTCTTTGAGATTGCCATCGATGCCGGCGCCAGCCGCGACCAAGCCCACAAGGACATCGACGCCATCGCCCGCGATGTCCTCACCAACCCGGTCATCGAAGAATACCGGGTGGAGTTTCTGGACTAGGCCGCCTCATCATGCCGGCCCCTTGCTCTCGCTGGTGGGTGGGCCGAAGCCGAAACGCTCGCGTATCCGTTGCCGGAACCGTTCCCGTTCCTCAGGGGTCATGGCCTCCCACCGCTCAGCCATGCGGTCGGCCATGCGATGAGACATGCGACCGCGGAGTTTTGGTCCAGAGGAACCGTGCCCTCCCCATCCGCCGAACAGGATCCGGCACAGCGCCAGCATCGCCAGCGCCTGCCAGAAGGTAATCTGACGCCAGCCGAAGAGCGGCGGCAGCAGCCAATTCCACAGTAGTCGCACGATTTCGCCGCCCAGGGCGATGAAGAGCAACATCGCTAGAACCGCCAGCGGAGCCAGGAAAATCCATTTCTTTTTCCCTCTGATGTTCATGTCCAATTCCTCACGTTTTCGTAAATTCGTCGTAAACGCTCTGCAGCCGCTCGCGTAGATGCAGCACCGCATAGCGTTTGCGCGAGAGCAGCGTATTCACACTGACGCCGGTCTCGGCGGCCATCTCCTTGAAGGTGCGCCCTTCCAACTCGTGCGCCACAAACACCGCGCGCTGCTCCTCAGGCAGTTCGTCGATCGCCAGCGCGAGCTGATCCAGAAGCACGTTGTGGATGTAGATCGCCTCCGGCCCGGCATCGGCCGAAGGCAGCAGGTCGCCCAGGTGCAGTTCGTCCTCATCGCCCGCGAAGGCGGTATCCATGAGGCTCTCCGCCTGCTTCTTGCGAAATAGATCCGTGATGCGGTGGCGCGCTACGCGAAACAGCCAACCGGTGACGTGATCGATCGGCATCAGCAACCGGTTCGCTTCTACCAGCTTGTAGAAGACGTCCTGCAGAATGTCTTCGGCGTCACGCGGGTCGGGCACGCGCCGGCGAATGAAGTTGCGCAGCCGGGACTGCTCCCGTTTCACCACCTCGGAGAGCCGCTGGTCCTGTTCGATTGCCATCTGCTTCAGGCCCGCCGCCTCCCTCATCTACCCCAGTAGACGAATGAGGGGGACGGATATTGTAGGGAATACCTCTCTCGCGCGATTTTCCGATGGTTGGGGCAATTGGCGCACAGGCACCACCCCTAAATCGCTAAGACAAACTATTTAACCCGTTTAGTCCCCCCGGCACTTCAATTGCTCCGATCCAAACTTCAAAAGGGGACTTCCATGCCCAAGATGACGCGGCGTGCCGCGCTGGCAGGCGGCACCCTGCTTCTTTCCAAGTCCAGGACCGCGTTCGGTGCTCAGGCCAACTCGCAAGTGGCGCTCGGCATCATTGGAACGGGTGGCCGCGGCCGCTACGTGGGAACGCTGTTTGCCAACGACTCGCGGGTGCGGGTTGCCGCGCTCTGCGACATTTATCACGATCAGATCGACCACGCCAAGACGGAGATTCCCGCGGCCGAGCGCGCGCCGGCGTTCAGGAATTACCAGGACCTGCTGGCGCGAACCGACCTGGACGCCGTACTGATCGCGACGCCCGTCTTCCTGCATCCGGAACATTTCGAGGCAGCGGTGGATGCGCACAAGCACATCTATTGCGAGAAGCCGGCGGGGGCGGACGTAGCCGGCGTGAAGCGGCTGGTGCGCGCAGCCAGGCGCGCCGATGCCTCCAAGGTGATTCAATTCGGGTTTCAGCAGCGCTTCAGTCCGGAGTATCTGGCGGCGCTCGATGTCCTTCGTTCGGGGCAATTGGGCGAACTGCTGCTCATGCGCAGTGACTGGATGCTGGGCGGCGCGGCGCTGCGCGCGTTTCAATCGCCTTACCCGGTTGAAGAACAGCGCATTCGCCACTGGGGCGCATTCCGCGAGACGTCCGGTGATTTCATCGTCGAACAGGATTGCCATGGCCTCGATGTGCTCAACTGGTTCGCCCAGGCGCATCCCGTGAAAGCGACGGGCGCGGGTGGCCGTAAGAAGCGCGCTTACGGAGACAATCTCGATCACCTGAACGTCACGTTGGAATATCCCGGCGGTCTGCGGGGTTTCCTCGCCGCAACGCAGCTTGCCGTGAAGCGCTATTGGGACGTCAAGGAGCAGTTCTTCGGAACCGAAGGAATCCTCGAGACCGAACGCCAGTATTACAAATGGCATCGCGCGGAAGATAACGACGTCGTCGTCAAATCCGAGCGCGAGATCACGATCGACGCCGTCGACGCTTTTGTGAGCGACGTGCTGGCCGGTAAACCCCGCAACATGGCGTTCGATGCCGCCGACAGCACATTCACTTCGCTGCTCGGACGCATGGCCATCGAAACCCGGCGCGAGGTGACCTGGGAGGACCTGCTCCAATCGGCCTGACTGGAGACTGGCGTGCTGTGTCTTAGATTCCACGACTGGAGGCCTGCCGGATGAGCACGGATACGGTGAATACTGGGGCAAATCGCCCAGTTGCCGGTGCGGGTAAACCGAAGAGAACACCCAAAGCACCGCGACAGGCTGAGAAGCTCCTGTCGCCCGAGGAACGGGTGCAGGGCTGCGAAGAGGTGAACGCCGGGTTCACGCCGGAGCAGGCCGTCCAGGAAGCGCTGCGCTGCCTGAACTGCAAGGACCCCAAATGCATCGGCGCTTGCCCCCTCCACATCGACATCCGCAGTTTCATCGATCGCATCGGCGTCGCCGATTTCTCTGGCGCGCTCGAAACTATTCTGGAACGCAGTCCTTTCCCAGGCGTGTGCGGGCGCGTGTGCCAGCATGAGCTGTTCTGCGAAAAATCCTGTCTGCTGGGCACCAAGCTGCAGCCCGTGGCGATCGGTTCGCTCGAGCGCGCGGCGGCGGATTTCGGAGGCCTGACGCTTCGTGGAGGTCCGGATCATCCGCCCGAAGGCGCTCGCGTGGCGCTGGTGGGCAGCGGTCCGGCATCGCTCATCGCCGCGAACGATCTGGCCGTCAAGGGTTATCGGGTCACCGTTTTTGAGGCGCTGCATGAACTGGGCGGCGTCCTGATTTACGGCATTCCCGGCTTTCGTCTGCCGCGTGAAGTGGTACACAACGAGATCGAACGCCTGCGGAAGATGGGTGTCGAGTTTCGCACCGACTTTCTTGTGGGCAAAACCTGCTCGCTCGCCGAGTTGTTCAACCAGGGCTACGCTGCGGTATTCCTGGGCACCGGCGCGGGACTGCCGCACATGATGGGAATTCCCGGCGAGAACCTCATCGGCGTTTACACGGCGAACGAATTTCTCACGCGCCTGAATCTCATGCAGGCGAACCGTTTTCCTGAGTCCGACACGCCGGTGCGCGTCGGCTCGCGAACGGTGGTGGTGGGCGGCGGGAACTCCGCCATGGACGCGGCGCGCTGGGCGCGGCGCATGGGCAGCGAGACTACAATTCTCTTCCGCCGTGGACGCAAAGAACTGCGCGCGCGCCTGGAAGAGATCGCGCACGCCGAAGAAGAAGGAATCCACTTCGAATTTCTTGCCGCCCCGGTTGCGTTGGAGGGCGATGAACGCGGCGTGCTGAAACGCATGCAGTGCGTGCGAATGGAACTGGGGGAGCCCGATGAATCCGGCCGCCCGTCACCCGTTCCGATTCCAGGCTCGGAGTATTGGACCCCGGTGGACACGGTCGTCGCGGCTGTCGGACAGGGACCGAATCCCACGGTGCAGCGCGCCACTCCCACTCTGGTGACCAAGAAGGGCAAGATCACGATCGACGAAACGGGCGCCACCAGCATGGAGAATGTCTTTTCCGGCGGCGATGTGGCGCGCGGCGGCTCGACCGTGATTCTGGCGATGCGCGACGGGCGCGCCGCAGCCGACGCCATCGATCGCGCACTCCAGGGCAAGCCGGTTGTAGGCAGCCTCAACGGGCAACCGGCCGCCACGCGGTTCACCATCCTCTCGCGCCGCGAACTGGGACCGGATATCTACTCGATCGAAGTGGAAGCGCCCGAGGTTGCGCGGCACTGGCAGGCCGGCCAGTTCGTTGTGCTGCGTCCCACGGCGGAGAGCGAGCGCATTCCGTTGACTCTGGTCGATGGCGACGCGGCCCGCGGCACGATCCGTCTGATTTTTCAGGCTTGCGGGAAAACGACGCGTGTGCTGGCTTCTCTGAAATGTGGCGATGCGCTGGCGGACCTGCTCGGACCGCTCGGCACACCGGCCACATCGGAGTACTTCGGTACCGTCTGGTGCCTCGGCGGCGGCGTCGGCATTGCGGAACTGCTGCCGGTGGCACGAGCTTTGCGCGAAAAAGGCAATCGCGTCGTGGCGCTCGTCGGCGCGCGTTCCGCTGACCGCAGAATCCTGGAGAAAGAGCTGCTCGAAGTCGCCGACGAAGTCCAGTGGGCCACCGACGACGGCTCCATCGGGTTGAAGGGCACGGTCGTTGACCTGATGCGCTACTGGCGCGAGCATTCCGGCGAGGCTCCACAATTCGCGCACGTCATCGGCCCGATTCCCCTGATGCGCTTTGCCTCCCAACTCACGCGCGAGTGGGGCGTTAAAACGGTAGCCAGCCTGAATCCCATCATGGTGGACGGCACCGGAATGTGCGGCGGCTGCCGCGTCTCCGTAGGCGGCAAACCCGTGTTCGCCTGCGTCGACGGCCCCGAGTTCGACGCCCATCAGGTGGACTTCGACCTTCTCACTCTCCGCAACCGCGCTTACGCCGCCGAGGAAAAGCTGGTGCTCGAGAAGCACGTGTGTTTGGTCGGGCTGGGCGGGTAGACTAGGGCTTCGCTTCTTTTGGGGGTTGAGCGGCTGCGGAAGTCATTTCCGGATTGCCGACCGACCGGAGGATGATCCAGCCTCCTGACCTGGACGGCTACGGCGCATCGTGCGTCACTACAATAATGGACATGCGGCTCATCGGGTTAGCTCTTGTGCTGGTTTGCAACGGATGGGCGCAAACCGACTCCCGATTGGCGGCGCTGCATCAGACCTTGCAGTTATTGCATGCTCAGGCTGGCGTGTCTGCCGTGAACCCGGGCGGCGGACCGAAACTCACACTCGCAAAGCATCAACTACGAGATTGGATCGAATCGCAGCTCAGCGCCGTTGAAAAGGAAGGTGACGAGACAGAAGCTTCGGGAAGAATTAACAAGGCATTGGAGAAAGTCAGCGTCGCACCTCCGAAGGATGATCAAAATTTACTCGGTTCCATTGGCGACGTGGACCTCAGGTGGGAATCGGGACTCCTCATCGTGATCACGCGAGTGGGAATCGTCTGCGAGCAGGACGAGTCCGTGTACGGCTACAAGCGAATCGATGGCAAGTGGCAACGGATCTGGGAATCAGAACAGAACGATTACCAAAACTACACTCCACAGCACATCAACGCGGTGCACATATGGCAATCCTATGAGGACGGAAAACAAATCGGACCAGTCTACGTGCTAACGCTCGGGAACGAATGGGGCTGCGCCTCCGCGTGGCACCGGGTCTACTACCGGATCTGGCGGGTGGATTCATCAGGCGCAAAGAGCCTGGTTGATCAATCTGGTGATGGTTACCTGCGCGGTCAGAGCTACATAGTGGGGAGCATTGTAAATTCACCGATGCACTTCAGCGGGCCGGTGGATGCCATCATAGAATTCACACAGCGCAGCGTTGATGCCGGTGTGCACAATCGTGAGGCTGTCCGCCACTTCCTTATCGAAGCAGATCGAGTTCGTCGTGTTGCCCCGGTGGCTCTGAGTCCACGAGATTTCGTGGATGAGTGGATGACTCACCCGTGGAGCGAGAGCCAAGGGTGGTCTTTGTCACCAGATCTGTCCAAGTGGCATCAAAAACTGCACGCCGACTTCGTCGGAGGCGATTTTCTCGGGGACACAATGCACTGTCAGACGCCGGATCTTTGGCAAGTTGGATTCGAGCCGCATGATGCCAAGAGGAATTTTGAGCCCGAGCCAAGTGTCTATTTCCTGATTCGTTGGACGCCGCCTTATAGCTTTGGGCTAGCGGGCATCAGCGACAATCCGTGGCCTCGATGTACGCAGGCAGATCGGGAAGCAGACACATGGCGAACGCTGTTTTCTGCTCAGGATTGGCGCTGGTAGCGCAACTATGCCTTCTCTCTCTCCTGCGCATCCACCACGGCAATCGCCGCTACGTTCACGATGTCGTTCACTTCAGCGCCGTGCTGGAGCACGTGGACGGGCTTGCTCATGCCCATCAGAATTGGGCCGAAGGCTTCGGCGCCGCCGATGCGCGCCAGCAGTTTGTAGGCGACGTTGCCCGCTTCGAGGTTGGGAAAAATCAGAACGTTGGCCCCGCCCTTCAGCGTGCTGAAAGGATAGTCGCGCTCGATGATCTCGGGCACCACCGCCGTATCGGCTTGCATCTCGCCATCCACCATCAGATCGGGAGCGCGTTGGCGCAGCAGCGCGACGGCGCGCGCTACCTTCTCCGCCAGGGGGTGGCGCGTGCTGCCGAAATTGGAGAACGACAGCAGCGCCACCCTTGGTTCCTGTCCGAAACGTCGTGCCATCTCTGCGGCGCAGATGGCAATCTCCGCCAGGTCTTCGGAGGAGGGATCGATGTTGACCGTGGCGTCGGCCAGGAAGTAGATATCGCCCCGCGGCGTGATGAGGACGTAAATACCGGAAACCTTGCGCAGGCCGGGGCGAACCGAAATCACTTGCAGCGCCGGCCGGATGGTATCGGGATAGTGTTTCGTCAATCCGCCGATCAGCGCGTCCGCCTCGCCGCGGCGGACCATCAGTGCACCGAAGACCGTGCGGTCGAGCAACATGTCTTCGGCTTCGCGCTGCGTGATCCCTTTCCGCTGCCGGAGCCGGTACAACTCTTCGGTGTAACTTGCACGGCCGGGCGCGTTCGCCGGATCGAGGATGCAGCTCGAACAGACATGAAGATGCAGGTCGGCCATGCGCTTGCGAATCAAAGCCTCGTTGCCCAGAAGAATGGGTGACGCGATCTTCTCGTCCACCAGGATCTGGGCGGCGCGCAGAATCTTTGGTTCTTCGCCCTCCGGGAAAACGATGCGCTTGGGCGCGCGCTGCGCCTTGTGGATCATCACGCGCATCACTTCCCGAGCCTTGCCCAGCCGTCGTTCGAGCTGCTCGCGGTATTCCCCGATATCCAGGACTTGTTGGGCAACCCCCGTTTGGATGGCGGCTTCCGCAATGGCCGAAGCCTCCCACACGAGCACGCGAGTATCGAACGGCTTGGGGATCAGATATTCGCGGCCGAACTCGAGCCGCTCAATCCCATAAGCGCGCCGCACGGAATCCGGGACGTCTTCTTTCGCCAGGGCGGCCAGCGACCGTGTCGCCGCGAGTTTCATCTCTTCGTTGATGGTGGTGGCGCGCACATCCAGCGCGCCGCGAAAGATAAACGGAAATCCCAGAACGTTGTTTACTTGGTTGGGATAGTCCGAACGCCCCGTGGCGACAATGGCGTCGGGCCGGGTCGCGCGCGCAGCTTCGTAGCTGATTTCGGGATCGGGATTGGCCAGCGCGAACACGACGGGATTCTTGGCCATGTTCCGCAGGAGTTCGGGGGCCACGCAGCCGCCCGATGACAAGCCGAAAAATACATCCGCATCACAAAGCGCGTCGGCCAGCGTGCGCGCCTGCGTCTCCACGGCGAAGAACTGCTTGTACGGATTCATGCCCTCTTCGCGCCCGCTGTAAATCACGCCCTTGGTGTCGCACATCAGAATGTTTTCGCGGCGCACGCCCAGCCGCATGTAGTGCTTGGCACAAGCGATGGCGCTCGCCCCCGCGCCGTTGAACACGATGCGAACATCCTCCATGCGCTTGCCGGCAAGCTCCAGCGCATTGAGCAGAGCGGCTCCGGAGATGATCGCCGTACCGTGCTGATCATCGTGGAAGACAGGGATCTTCATGGTGCGCCGCAGCTCTTCCTCGATGACAAAACATTCCGGCGCCTTGATGTCTTCCAGGTTGATGCCCCCGAAGGTAGGTTCGAGCAGCTGGCAGGTGCGGATGATTTCTCGGGGATTCTCGGTGGCGAGCTCGATATCGAACACGTCGATATCCGCGAACCGTTTGAAGAGCACTCCTTTGCCCTCCATCACCGGCTTGCCTGCCAGCGGTCCGATATTGCCGAGGCCAAGGACGGCAGTGCCATTGGTAACCACCGCCACCAGGTTTCCTTTCGAGGTGTACTTATAACCCAGGCTCGGATCGCGATGGATGGCCATGCAAGGAACCGCGACACCCGGCGTATAAGCCAGGCTCAAATCGCGTTGCGTCAGGCACGGCTTGGTGGGACGAACTGAAATTTTCCCCGCGGGCGCCGCGGAATGGTACTCGAGCGCGTCTTCATCGCGCAGTTTCATGGAATCTCCTCGCGAGCGTCGCGGCGCGAGGCGGCGCTGCGACTATTCGGTATCGGCCGTGCTCACACTTTTGGTGTCGCCGTACGATGCCCATTTAATATATGCGATCACGTCGGCCAGCTGTTGGGCCGTGTATCCGGCGGACTCCGGAGGATGCTTCCAGGTGGCGTTATCGCCGGCAGAAGCAATGTCGGCTTTCTCCACCTTCTTCAGCGCCGGTGGAGTTGCGCTCAAGTCGTAATACTGAACCGTGGTGCCTTCAGCCTTCGCGCCCGGCATGCCGGGAAACTCTTTGCCGTCCTTCAGCTTGACCCATTGCACGTACTGCGTGCGCGTGGCGCGAATGGCCATGACGATGGCGCGCGCGTTCAGGTGCGCCAGCCGCGACAGATCCGGTCCAACGGCCGTTCCCTTCTGCGCCAGCGCGTGGCAGCCGCCGCAGTGCGTGGCCGTGCTCTCATCGAAGAAAGCTGCCTGGCCTCGAGCGGCCTGAGCCGGCGGCTTAGCA
>Ga0335079_10002524_pt1 | contig 21149 bp, 14 predicted proteins | sample Lox_Sample_33_FD_206719 | JGI IMG/M metagenome (GOLD analysis project Ga0335079, IMG submission 206719) | Soil microbial communities from Loxahatchee National Wildlife Refuge, Florida, United States - Lox_Sample_3.3 | ecosystem: Environmental > Terrestrial > Soil > Wetlands | place: USA... | reverse complement strand
TCAGCCGGCAAGCCGCGTTGCTCGCGTCGACCGGGAAATACGCTGAAGCCGAACCGTTGCTGGTGCGGGTGCTGGAACTGCAGGAGAAGGCGACTGGCCCTGAGGATTCCAGCCTGACGGCGCCGATCAACGCATTGGCGACGCTCTACAGGGCGCAAGGGCGGAACGTGGAAGCCTGGAAGCTCTACAACCGCTCGCTGGCGATTCGCGAGAAGGCTTCGGGCGCGAACAGCCTGGAACTGATTCCGGATCTCCGGTCGATCGCCCGCGTGAATGCCGCCATGGCGCAGAACGGTCCTGCCGAACTGGCCTACCTGCGACTGATCTCGATCCGCGAAAAGGGCCGAGGCCCTGACGACCTCGATCTGGCCAACGACTGCCTGGAACTCGCCAACTTCTACGTGGGCCGGAAGCGCTACCAGGTGGCCGAACCGAACCTGCTCCGCGCCATGCGCATCATCGAAAAGGCGACCGACCTGTCCGCGCCCGCGCTGCTGCCGGTAATCGACTCGCTGGTCTCGGTGTACATGAAGGAGGAAAAGTACGGCTCCACGGAGCCGCACCTGCGCCGCGCCATCGCCATCGAAGAGGGCATCTACGGCCCGATCAACGAGAATGTAGCGGCATACCTCGACAAGTTGGGGTTGGCGTTCTATATGCAGGACAAGTTCGCCGATGCGCAGCCGATCTACGAGCGGTCGCTCGCGATCTGGGAGGCGGGATTGCCGCCGGACAGCCCGGAACTCGCTAATTCGCTGGATGCCCTGGCGGTTGTTTATGCCAAGCAACAGAAGTACGAAATGGCCGAGCCGCTGTATCGGCGCTCGCTGGCCATTCGCGAGAAGGTCACAGTGGACAGCATGAATAACATGGGCTTGACGCTGGAGGGGAAGGGCGACTTTCCGGGCGCCGAGGCGATCTACAAACAGGCCGTTCCGCAGGCGGAGCACATCCCTTCGTTAAAAGGCCGGGAGAACGTCAATGAAGTTGCCCTGCTCGGTGACACGTTGCGGAATTACGCGCTTCTGCTACGGAGTATGAAGCGCGAGGCGGAAGCAGCGAAGCTGGAGGCGCGGCGAAGAGTGCTGCTGAAACTTCAGTAGCTCGGACCGCTCGCGGGCAGGGATCACCGCCGACGCAGCCCAGACGCAGAGTTGGAGGGAACTCCGCGTCCCTGCCTTCCCGGCGCTCTGGGGTTTCCGCGAAAACGATCGAAGGTAAAGCTCTCTCACCGGGATCGGCCGCCAAGAGTGCCAAGAACACTTGGGTGGCAATGGGAGAGGGCAGGCAGGCTCTCAGCCCGGGGCAGCTCTCCCGTCTTGCGACTGTCTACGCAGTGTTGGCTGCCTGGAGGGAACACTGAAGGTGCGACTGCCGGCGCACGGCCGGAAGTATGGGGCTCACCGCGCCCTCCCTTGATGCGCCGACTGAAAACTGCTTCTTCGGATTTCGCGAGTACGTCTCTCCCTGGGTCTTGCGCGCTTTGAAATACGGCTCCAGCCGCTCGATGGCGCGTTGCATGCTGGACGTGATGTTTTCCCGCATCGCGGCCGCGGCAGCCTGGCGGTCACCGCCAGCACTTCCATCAGTTCCTGGTGCCGCCTCGGCGCGGAGCCGCTCGAAAAGGCCCGTGCCACGCAAAGCCAGGTAGACGAGAGCGCCCGAGTTCGTTCAATGGCGTCGCACAGTGCCTGGCAGCGGGCGCATTCGGCGATCCGGTGGTGCAGTTTCTCGTGCGATGTCAGGTAGTGAAAACGATTCGTCTCGGGCTGTACCGACATGGCATCGACGCGGGCCGCCAGCTTGATCAGTTCGGTTCGCTCCTCGGCGGTTGCCGTCGCGCAGAAGAGCCTGGCGGCTTCCACCCCCAAAGCGGCTCGCACCAGATAGTGCCCTCGGACATCCTCGCAGATGGGGATCCGCACTCGTGTTCCGGCCCGCGGGCGGCTCTCAGCAGACCCTCGAGTTCCAGCCGCAGGGACGCCTCGGAGACCGGCAGAAAACTCATCCCCAGTTCCGCGGCGATCTTGCAGCGGGAAATGACATGGCCGATGGCTACTGCACCGCGCAGAATGCGTTCTCGAATGACGACGTACGCCTCTCCGGCCACGTCGGAAGCGCCCCTGCGGTCTCTCATCGATGATTCAGCATACTGATCTTAGTCACCGCCAAGTCCTGGGCTTTCTATCACTTCGGGGACCGCCAGGCGCCTTCTGGTTCGGGGACTTACTGCGGATTGCAGGCGTCCCGAGCTGTAACAAGTTTTTGTTACTCAAGACAGACATACTCTTGGATTTCCCATCCGGCTGCCACCTTACTTTGAAACTCGTGGTTGGGGGGCGCTTCGAAACGAGGGACCTTCCCGAAGCGCACAGTGCTGCCGTACGCACCGCGCCGCCGCTTCGCATGGTTTGTCCCTCTATAGCGGGCCGGCAGAAAGGAATCTACATCGATCTACATTTGCTCCCTGCCACTATTAGGATATCGCGGACTGGGGGGCTTGCGGCAAGACCAGGGTCGTGCCGCATAATCGCCTGCATAGCCAAAACCGACGGAAAGGGGAGTCACGAAATGCAGCAAGTTGTGGTCGACTGCCGGCCGCGCGGGGGCGCCGAACCGATGGCCGGACTCATGGCGCAGCCTGAAGGCCGGGGAATGGCATAGCCGGTCGCAGCCCGCTGTGTCGGCCGGACCGTGGAGATTTTGAGCGTACAGGCTGTGGCAGAACCACGTCCGAGCCCATCCTGGCGGGCTGGACCGGCGAACTCGCAGGACCAATCCACCATGACCGAGAGTCGCGGGCATCGTTCAGGACGATGCAGTGTGATCGATAAAGCGCTGCTTGAGCAGGATGGGTCTCGGGTGAGACGCTGCGGCGTCCTTACAGAACTCAGAAAGGGAGGAAGGGATGGGCTGCTACGTATTGGATCTCCAGGAGATCGACCGGACGCAGGCCGCGATCGTTGGCGGCAAGGGCGCGCACCTGGGAGAACTTTCGCGGATCGCAGGACTTCGCGTGCCGCCCGGGTTTTGTGTGAAGACGGACGCCTTCCGGCGGATCATGGCGGAGGCGCCGTCGATCGACAATCGGCTCGATCGGCTGTCGCGCCTGAAGCCGGACGACCGGGAGGCGATCCGCGCCCTCAGCGCGGAGATCCGCAGGACCCTCGAAGGGATCGCCATGCCCGACGATCTGGCGGCGGAGATTACCCGCCCGCTCGCCCGGCTCGGCGAGCAGGTGTCCTACGCGGTCCGATCCAGTGCGACGGCAGAGGACTTGCCGATGGCCTCCTTCGCGGGCCAGCAGGACACCTACCTGAACGTCGTGGGGCCGGCTGCGATCCTCCAGCACGTCAGCCGTTGCTGGGCCTCGCTCTTCACCGAGCGGGCCGTGACCTACCGCCTGCGGAACGGGTTGGACCACCGGAAGGTCCACATGGCCGTGGTCGTGCAGCAAATGGTCTTTCCGCAGGCCGCCGGCGTCCTTTTCACGGCCGACCCAGTCAGCGGCAACCGGAAGGTCGCCTCCGTGGCGGCCGGCTTCGGCCTCGCCGAGGCCCTGGTCTCCGCGTTGGTGAACGCGGACGTCTACAAGGTGCGGGACGGCGAGGTCGTCGCCAAGGCGGTTGCCACCAAGCAGCTTGCCATCCAGGTCTCGGCGGCAGGCGGAACGCAGGAACAAGCGATCGAGCCGGAGCGGCAGGCGCAGCCGGCGCTGACGGATGCGCAGGTCGTGCGGCTCGCCGGGCTTGGCCGGCGGATCGAAGCGCACTTCGGGTGTCCCCAGGATATCGAATGGTGCCTGATCGAGAATGATTTTCAGTTCGTCCAGAGCCGGCCGATCACGACGCTGTTCCCCATCCCCGTAGCCGACGACCGGGATAACCATGTCTACGTCTCCGTCGGTCATCAGCAGATGATGACCGACGCCATGAAGCCCCTGGGGCTCTCCCTGTTCCAGCTAACGGCAGGCCGGCCCATGTACGAGGCTGGCGGGAGGCTGTTCGTCGACGTCACCAGTGGCCTGGCTTCGCCGGCGAGACGTGCAGGACTTCTGAAGGTCCTGGGGAAGGGCGATCCGCTGATTCGGGATGCGCTCGAGACCATCCTCGAACGCGAGGACTTCATCCGATCGCTTGCGGACGAGAAGCCCGGCGGGGCGCCGGCGAGCGGCGCGCCGGCCCCGATCGAGACCGATCCGGCGATCGTCGCCGAGCTGATCGGGCGCAGCCAGGCATCCATCGCCGCCTTGAAGCGCGACATCCGGACGAGGTCCGGACCGGCGCTGCTCGACTTCATCCTGGCGGACATTCAGGAGCTGAAGCGGATCCTGTTCGATCCGCAAAGCCATCAGGTGTTCATGACGGCGATGGAGGCCGCCTGGTGGCTCAATGAGCGCCTAGAGGCGTGGCTGGGAGAAAAGAATGCGTCCGATACGCTCACACAGTCCGCCCCAAACAACGTGACGTCGGAGATGGGGCTGGCGCTTCTGGATGTCGCAGACGTGATCCGCCCACATCCGGAGGTGGTGGCTTTTCTGCAGCACGTCGAGGACGACCGCTTCCTGGACAAGATGGCCGGGCTCGCGGGCGGGCTGGCCGCGCGAGACGCGATCCGAGCGTGGCTCGATAAGTACGGCATGCGATGCGTTGGCGAGATCGACATCACGAGGCCCCGTTGGAGCGAACGCCCGACTACGCTGGTGCCGCTGATCCTCGGCAACATCAGGAACTTCGAGCCGGGCGCCGGCAAACAGCGCTTCGAGCAAGGGCGGCAGGAGGCATGCGAGAAGGAACAGGAGCTGCTGGAGCGATTGCGGTCCTTGCCGGACGGGGCACGGAAAGCCGAAGACGCCAGGCAGATGATCGGCCGGCTCCGGACCTTTATCGGGTACCGTGAGTATCCCAAGTATGGCATCGTCAGCCGCTACTTCGTTTACAAGCAGGCATTGATGGAAGAAGCCGAACGCCTCGTCGAAGCCCACGTGCTCCGTGACCCGGAAGACATCTTCGACCTCACGCTCCAGGAGCTCCACGACGTCGTGCGCACACATCGTGTGGATGACCAGCTCATCCTTCAACGCAAGGACGCGTTCAGGTGGTATCAAGCGCTCACGCCGCCCCGGGTGCTCACGTCGGATGGTGAGGTCATCGCCGGGTCGTACCGGCGCGGCGATCTGCCGGCCGGCGCCCTGGCCGGCTTAGCAGTTTCCGCCGGCAAAATCGAGGGGCGCGCCCGTGTCATCCTCGACATGGCGGAGGCCGATCTCGAAGCGGGCGACATCCTGGTCACCGGCTACACGGACCCCAGTTGGACTCCCGTGTTTGTCGCGATCAAGGGCTTGGTGACGGAGGTGGGGGGCCTGATGACCCATGGCGCGGTGATCGCGCGGGAGTACGGCTTGCCGGCCGTCGTGGGGGTCGAGCATGCCACCCGGCTGATCCGGGACGGGCAGCGGATCCGCGTGAACGGAACGGACGGTTACGTCGAAGTGCTGGCCTAGCCATAGCGAATGCCGCACGATTTGTTCAGCAAATTCGACGAGGGTGCCTGAACTGCTACGGATTGCCTTGGCGTGCGAGAGTGGACGACTCCTTATGCCCGCTCTTCGTCGGAGATGGAAAGACCGACTGGCCTGCCGGTCGATTTTTCGCCTACGCCGTGATCTTCGGGGCTCTGGCGTGGTTCACCTGGAACGGCTTCCTGGCCGGATGGCGCCAGTCCTGCTTTTTCGAGGAGGCGGTGACCTTGAGCGAACTATCGAGGAGGATCGGACGCGCCGCCTGCCCGCCGGGGAAAGGGCCGTGCACGCGTTCAAGGGCATCGTTTACGGTGTGGTCCTGGTGCACTCTCCTGGGTATTGACACTTTGCTATCGGCGTGCTGGCGTCGGGCATTCGAGACCTGGCCGCCAGTGCCCGCCAGCCTCGTTGCCAAAAACGAGCCGGGTCGCTTGAGTCGCGCGTCATCCAGCGTGATGGTCAGTCGGTAACCGGGCGCTCGATGCGCTCCACGGTGTATACGGGCATGCTGTCCTCTTGCCGCTTCAGTTCGAGACCGAGTTTGCCCAGGACTGTGAAGATGGTGGGGAGGCCGGCGAAGGGGTTCACGGCCGGTGTGCCGTTCGGTGGCGGAGGGGGTAGCAGCATGGGGACCCAGCCTTCCGTGTTTACGGTGAAGAGCCCGCTGAGCGCCGTGCGGTTGACCACTGGCAAATCCGTCCAGTTCCCAATGTAGTGGACAAGGTCGTCCATATCGATGGCCTTTGCATTCAGGGGATGACCCAGGCCGCCAACAAAGTTGTGGCAAGCTTCCAAGCCGGTATCGAAGGTGCAGTCTTTCTCGGCGATGGCCGACTTCTGGAGTTTCGGACCTCCACCGGCTACCGTGAGAGCATATACTGACATCGTTTGTTTCTCAACCCGCATCACAAGGCTGAAACGATCGGCGAGCAGCCGGCGGATCATTTGCTGAATTCGCTTTCGCACTTCGCTATCGTGACGACTGGGAGGGATCGCGTTGGCGGGCGCTGTTGCTTCAATATCGTATCTCTCGCGAACGGTCCAGTCGGGAAGGGGGGAAAGAAGCGGCGAAGGGTTGACCGGCACGTCGTAAGCGTCGCTCAGAAGCCGAATTACAGGGACCGCGCTCGCCATCAAGTCACCGTTGGAGAGCACTTGCACGCGCGCGTTGCGCGGGTCGGCTGAGCGCGCTTGCCTGATGGTGACCGTTGCAAATGCTGGCGACTGAGCGACGGCAGGCAGCGCCACGAGGAAGCATGCGACCCCTGCGCAGGACACGGACATCATCACCCTCCCAAGCCGGATTCGACGCCGGTACCGCAGAGTTTGTTCCCGGCCGGCTCCTGGCGCACCGCCCACAAGATTTGATGCCTTTTTTCAGCAATTTCCCGGTGACAGCCCTGGCCGATTCTCCGCCTGCCAGACTAACTGACCTGGAAAGACGTGCGCAGGCGTCCCGGATTCGTTTCCGGTCGAAGCCCTGAAATGAGCCGTATGGGGCACAAATAGCGCATGGTCAATTTACAGGCCAAATTTACCTGCGATTCTCGCTAAGCATATTGGAGGAAAGGGTGGAGACTCGAGAGCGCGGAAAGCCCTGTAGCTCTGAGTTGGCGCACCGGGGCTGAGTTGCAGATCCAAACCGGCCGCGAAGTCCGGGCATCGCTCCGGCGGGTGCATGGGAGAGCCGGCAGGCCGTGGAAGTTGTTCGCAGGATCGGGCCCCGAGGGAAGCCCCGGCGCCCGCAGATCGCCAATCCAAAGGAGATTCATATGGGAATCAGATGGTTCGTTCTTGTCACTGCCGCGGTGCTTGCAGTCGTTGCCGCTTGCCTTTGGCCCCACAAGCCCGCTGTTGCCGCCACCTTGAATGGCGGCCCCTACTCCAACCAGCCGATCGCTCTGAGCCGGGACGACTCTACGCTCGCCGTAGCCAACCCCGACCTCAATACCGTGACGATTTTTCAGGTCGCCGGGGATAAAAACACCAAGGTGGCCGAAGTCCCGGTCGGCAAGGAGCCGGCCGGAGTGGCGTGGTCGGCCGATGGAACTACCCTCTACGTCGCAAACCAGGCCGATGGCACCGTCGCGCTGGTTTCCCAGTACAACGGAAGCTACCAGGTGACCAGCACCATTACAGTGGGGACGGAGCCGCATGGCATGGTCATGAGCGCCAGCGGCAAGAAGCTGTACGTCACCAATACCCGCTCCAACAACGTCTCGGTGATCGATACCACCCTGAACTACGTCAATTCGGTCATTAGTAACGTCGGGCCGGAACCGCGCGGCATCGCCATCACCCATGGCGCCAATGTCACCGATAACAACCAGGTCGTGTACGTCACCGACTTTCTGGCGCTGCCCGCGGGCAATGGCAAGCCGGATGGCTTTGACGACGCCAAGACGGGGTTTGTCACCGCCATTTCGGTAGCCAACGATGCGGTGATCGGATCCATCCAACTCGGCACGGTCGCGGATACCGGCTTCAAGGCCGCGGGCGATGCGTTGCAGCACATTGCGGCGCCGGCCAATCCCGCCACCACTGATTTCACCTTCACCACCGGCGCCTATCCCAACCAGTTGAACAACCTCGCCACCCACGGGAACTTCGCCTACCTGCCCAATACGGGGGCCTCTCCGAACGGGCCGGTTCGATTCAACGTCAACGTGCAGAGTCTCTTGAGCGTCATCAACGTCACCACCAACAAGGATGCCGGGCAGACCATCAACATGCAGTCGGCGGTGGGCGCGCAGACCAACCCCACCAAGCTCTTCATCACCCAGCCTTGGGCCATCGCCTTCAAGAACAATGCCGACACCGGATACGTGGTGAGCGCGGCCAGCAACATCGTGGTGAAGCTGTCGGTGGACCCCTCCACCGGCAAAGCCACGGTGCAGAACGACCCGTCGGATTCTACCCGCGTTCTCGAAATCCCGGTCGGCAAGAACCCGCGCGGAATCGTGATCAACAGCACCGACACCCGCGCCTACGTCTGGAACTACGTGTCGCGCGACGTTTCGGTGATCGACTTGACGCAGTCGCCCGAGAAGGTGACGGCTACGCTCGTCTCGGCCGCGCAGCCTCAGGCCGGAACTCTGGACGACAAGATCCACATCGGAAGGGAACTGTTTTTCACCTCGGTGGGCGTGTTCGATCCTCCCGCGGCCGGACAACCGGCCATCACCGGCCGGATGTCGAACAACGGCTGGGGTTCGTGTGGAGCCTGCCATCCGAATGGACTCACCGACAACGTGGTCTGGATCTTCGCATCCGGTCCGCGCCGCACCGTCCCGTTGCACTCCACCTTCCTGGCGAGCGACTCCACGCAGCAGCGCGCACTGAACTGGTCGGCCATCTTCGACGAGATCCCGGCATTTGAGGGCAACATCCGCAACGTTTCGGGCGGCCTGGGGATATTCGTCCAGTCCGACGGCATCACCCAAACGGCCGCAGTCCCGTCGTTTACCCTCGCCGCCGCAGGACAGAAGCAACTCACCGTGCGAGGTGTCGGCGGGTGGGACGCCATCACGGCGTACGTTCAGCATGGCATCCGGGCGCCGATATCGCCGCTGCCCAAGACCGACCCGGACGTTGTGGCCGGCGCCAAACTCTTCAGCCAGGCGAACTGCCAGAGCTGTCATGGAACAGGATTGTGGACCACCAGCCGGGTGCGCTTCACACCTCCACCGGACTCGAGCCTCGTTCAGAATACGGAATTGATCGGCGAGTTGCGGCCGGTAGGCACGTTCGACCCGAAGGCCCTGAATGAAGTGCGTGCCACCGCCGCTGCTCCGCTGGGCCCCGACGGGTTCAATCCGCCCTCGCTGCTTTCCATCTTTGCGTTCGCGCAGACCTTTTTCCACGGCGGTTCGGCTGCTTCCCTGGACGATGTGCTGGCCAACGTGGCCCATCGCTCCTCCGGCACCGGGACCGATACCCTGACCTCCGCCACGGCGCGCGCCCAGTTGGTGAAGTTCCTGAATTCCATCGATGGCTCCACGCCGCCGATCAATCCTCCCGCGGCACAACTCAATACCGGCGGGATCGTCAACGGCGCCAGCGGAACGTTCGGCGTCAAGGCTGTGGCGCCGGGAAGCGTTGCCGGCGTCTACGGGACAGGCCTGTCTCTCGTGCTGCAGTCCGCCGCTGCAGTGCCGTTGCCTAAGAGTTTGGGAGGCGCCACCTTCAACGTAGGGACGGCCCCCGCGGCGTTTTTCTTTGCCGCGCCCACCCAACTGAACGTGCAGATCCCTTGGGAAGCCCCGCTCGGCACGGTCACCGCGACCTCCACGGTGGGCAGCAGCACCACCACCACGCAAGTGACCGTCGCGCAGTTTTCGCCCGGCATTTTCACCACCACGCAAACCGGCAGCGGACAGGGAATCATCGTCGGGCCGAACGGCATTGCCGCGCCGTCCGGGGCATTCCCCGGGTCACAGCCCGTGAATCCCGGGGATTTCATCACGATCTATTGCACGGGGCTGGGGCCTGTTCAGAACCAGCCGGCCACCGGGGCGGCGGCGAGCCCCAGTCCGTTGCCGCAGACGACGGTCCAGGCCACTGCCACGATCGGCGGGCTCGCCGCCCCAGTGTCTTACTCCGGCTTGACGCCCGGGGGCGTGGGTCTGTATCAGGTGAATGCGCAAGTCCCGGCGGGAGTGACCGCCGGAAACGCGGTAGCGGTGACGATCAGCATCGGCGGCGTTGCCTCCAACAGCGTCACCATTGCGGTTGCGACGCCGGCTCCTCACGCTCACCAGTAAACGGCTGCCAGTTCAGCCGGCGATCAGACGGCGAGCCACCGCGACCGCGCTCGCGGCGTTGTCGCTGTATCCGTCAGCGCCGATGGAGTCGGCGTACTGCTGGGTGATCGGCGCCCCGCCCACCATGATCTTCACCCGATCCCGCAAGCCCGCGGTTCGGAAGGCGTCGATCGTGGTCTTCATGGCGGGCATCGTCACGGTCAGCAGAGCCGAAAGCGCCACCAGGCCCGCGCCCGTCTGAGCGGCCGTCTCAACGAAGCGCTCCGGCGGCACGTCCGCGCCCAGATCGACCACCTCGAAGCCGCCGCCCTCGAGCATTGCCGCCACCAGGTTCTTGCCGATATCGTGCAGGTCCCCCTTGATCGTCCCGATCACCACGCGTCCGATCGGCTCTCGACCCGCGGCCGCCAGCAGCGGGCGCACAAACTCCATGGCCGCCTTCATGGCTCGCGCCGAAAGCAGCATCTCAGGCACGAAGTACTCCTCGCATTCGAACAGCCGGCCCACTTCTTCCATGGCCGGGACGAGGCACTCGGTCGCGACCTCCAAAGCCGTCACACCGGACGCGAGCGCGGCCTGTGTCAAGGCAGCCGCCGCTTTCCAGTCGCCCTCGATCACCGCCGCGCGCAGCTTCTCGCGTTCAAGCATGCCGGGCTCCGTTAAACTCGTGCACCGCGTTCAGCATCGCCACGATGTTCTCCACTGGCGTACCGGCCTGCAGGTTGTGGATGGCGTTGAAAACGAACCCGCCGCCCGGCGCGAAGATCTCGCAGCGCCGCAGCACCTCTTCGCGAACCTGTTGAGGCGTCCCGAACGGCAAGGTCTTCTGGGTATCCACGCCGCCGCCCCAAAACACCAGGCGAGATCCGTATTTGCGCTTCAACTCGGCCGGGTCCATCCCGGCCGCGGAGCACTGCACCGGGTTGATGATGTCGAAGCCCGCCTCGATGAAGCTCTCGAAAAACCGCTCCACGCTGCCGCAGGAGTGTTTGAAACATTTCCAGCCCGTGTGGGAATGGACCCAGTCGTTGACCCGCTTATAGTACGGAAACCACAGTTCGCGAAAGGTCGCGACCGAACAGAAGGCCGAGGTCTGCGTGCCGAAGTCGGTGCCGCAGACGTACATGCAGTCCACCGCGTCGCCGATGCGCGAGTGGATGCATTCCAAGTTCGCCAGGGCGATCTCACACTGCCGTTCGAAAATGCGGTGGATAAAAGGGCGCCGTGTGCGGGTCGAGATGTACCACTCCGTGACGTCGCGAATGCCCTTCGGGTATTTCAGTGCGGGGCCCGGCACGTTCGCGATATCCCCGAACGAGGTCCCGCCAAAGCCCGCCGCCACACCCCAGCCGCCGGCCGAGACCGCGCGGACGGAGCGCTCGAAGTGATCCAGGTCCGCCTCGGAGACGGGGCCGAACTCCTCCAGGTTGTCGGCCGGATCCAGTTTCTCTTCGTCGATCTCGGGCTGCCTGACGATCACGTCGAAGAACGCGCTCCCGACCGGCATGCGTCCGCTGGGTGGCGCGTTACGGTCGCCCTGGGGATAAATCAGGATGTCGCCGTCAGGCCCGGTTGTGGCTTCGAAATTCCCCGGCACCAGCACATCCAGCCCTCGGAAATTCCATACCTTCCAATCGGCTGCGGGAACGCCGAACTTGCCGCTGCGAGGAAATATACCTGCCACATCCAGCCCCATCGCGGCGCGCAGGTCATCTTCTACCAGGCCCAACATCTGAAACGGTTCGTGCAGTTTGACAGGCGTCCGGGGGAGACCATAATAATCGCGCAGCGCCGCCACGCAACTCACATGGATGCCCGTTACCGTGGTGCTTCCGAAATCCAGCGGAATCCGATCCGGCTCGCGATGACTCAGGGCCGCACGCAACCTGTCTCGCGAAGAGGCCACCGTGCTCAAAACGCGATTTATAACACGAGAGCAAGCCTGCGCGCATGGCCCCCGCACATTTTAGCGAACCACTCCCGAGGCCCCATCGTATAGTGGGTATGCCCCGTCTGGTATCGGACCTCGTTTTTGCCCTGCGCAATCTCCGGCGCAGCCCGCTCTTCACGGCAGTGGCTGTGTCGTCGCTCGCGCTGGGAATCGGCGCCAACACCGCCATCTTTACACTCATCGACCAGTTGATGCTTCGCCTGTTGCCCGTGCAGGAACCCGAACGGCTGGTGATGATCTGGTCCACCGGCCCGCACCTCGGCAGCAACCGCGGCTACCGCATGGTCTCCTACCCCATGTACCAGGACTTCCAGCAGAAGGCCGAAGCCTTCTCGTCTGTTTTTTGCCGTTTCTACACCCCGGCATCCGTCAGTTTCGGCGGGCAGACGGAGCGCGTCAACGCCGAGCTGGTCTCGGGCAACTACTTTCAGGCCATGGGCGTAAAACCCGCCATTGGCCGCGTCTTCTCGATGGAGGAGGACGACCGCGTTTACAAAGGCCACCCATCCGTGGTCCTCAGCCACCAGTATTGGGTCACGCGATTCGCCGCCGACCCCGGCGTGATTGGCCAGAAAATCCTGGTCAACAACTACCCGATGACCATCGTGGGCGTGTCCGCGGCGGGATTCACCGGGCTCGATCCGGCGCGCTCGCCGCAGGTCCGCGTGCCGATCCAGATGAAGCCGTTGATGACTCCCGGCTGGGATGATATGAAGGACCGGCGCAGCCAGTGGATCCAGGTGTTCGGGCGCATGAAGCCGGGATTCACCGTGGAGTCGGCGCGCGCCTCGCTCCAGCCGCTGTTCCTGCAGATCCTCCGGGATGAGCTGACGCAGCCGGAGATGCGTAGCGTGACCGATTACAATCGGACGCGGTTCCTGGCGCGCAAGGTACAGATGGAGCGAGCCGCCGAGGGTTTCTCTGAAATGCGCCGGGATTACTCGACCGCCCTGCTGGTGCTCATGGCCATGGTGGGACTGGTGCTGGTGATCGCCTGTTTCAACGTGGCGAACCTGCTGATCGCCAAGGCCCTCGCGCGGCAGAAGGAAGTCGCCGTCCGGCTGGCGATTGGCGCCTCGCGCCGCCAGCTTCTGGGGCAATTGCTCATCGAAAGCCTGATGCTTTCGGCGGCGGGCGCACTGGCGGGACTCTTCCTGGCGGAAGCCATGATCCGTGGGCTGCTGGGCTTCCTGCCTCCGGGAGACATGCCGCTGATGCTGCGCATCACTCCGGATGTCCGCATCCTGGCGTTCAACGCCGCACTCGCCCTGATCACCGGCCTGTTGTTCGGAATCGCGCCGGCCTTTCAAGCCCTGCGGCTCGACCTTTGGAGCACGCTCAAAGATGTCGTGGGAGCGGTGACGGGCTCCGGCAGCTCGGTGAAACTGCGCAAGGGCCTGGTGATTGCCCAGGTGGCGCTCTCATTCCTCCTGCTCGCGGGAGCGGGACTTTTCGTCAGGACCCTTTCCAATTTGAAGCACCTGAACTCGGGTTTCCGATCGGCGGAAAACCTGGTCACGTTCCAGGTGGACCCGGCGCTGAACGGTTACTCGGTCGAGCGCCTGCTCGCGTTCTATCAGCGGGTGCTGGACACCATCCGCCCGCTGCCTGGCGTGAAATCGGCCGGATACTCCGTGGTGGCAGTGCTCGCCGGCAACGAGTGGGACTCCACCATGTCGGTAGAAGGGCACAAGTCGCGCGACGGCGAAGACATGCAGGCGTTCATGAATGCCATCTCGCCGGGCTACTTTCAGACCATGGGGGTGCCGCTGATCGAGGGCCGCGATTTCGACCGCCGCGACGAAGGCGGAAAGAATTTCCGGTCTGCCATCGTGAACCGCAAGTTCGCCAACCATTTCTTCGGCGACAAGAGCCCCATCGGGCGGCACATCGGCTTCGGCGACGGTCCGCAAACCAAACTGGACATCGAGATCGTGGGTGTGGCCGGGGACTCGCTCTACGAAGGGCCCCGGGAGGGAGTTCATCGCCAGGTCTTTGTCCCCCTTGCGGAAGGAGATTATCCGGCTTCGGTCTCGTTTTACGTGCGCACCTCCCTGGATTCGGCGAGCATGTTCGCCACCATTCGCCAGAAGGTACAGGAGATCGATCGCTCCATGCCGATCTACGAAATGAAGACGCTCGAGAACCAGCTCGATCAGACGTTGAGTACCGAACGGCTGATCGCTACCCTGTCGATGGCGTTCGGAGTGCTGGCGACGGTGCTGGCGGCGATCGGGCTCTACGGTGTGATGGCGTTTGTGGTGGCGCGGCGCACCAAGGAGATCGGTTTGCGCATGGCATTGGGCGCGCGGCAGTCCGCCGTGGTCTGGATGGTGCTGCGGGAGTCGCTGGTGCTGCTGGCAGCGGGTCTGGCCCTCGGAGTCCCCGTAGCGTGGTGGACCAGCCATTACGTTTCCTCACAGCTTTTTGGCGTAAAGTCGAACGACGTGTGGACCGCATTAGCCGCGCTCGCAATCCTCGGCGCGGTCGCAGCAGGGGCCGGCTGGCTGCCTGCCCGGCGCGCCAGTGCCATCGACCCGATCAAGGCCCTCCGGTACGAGTAGGATTGTGACCGGCGGGAGAAGGCATGGCGGGCGGGCCGGTATAACGCGCCCGGGGGCGGATCAGCTGGCCGGATGCGTACTCTTCCATGGCGTGAGCAATCCAGCCCGCGGTACGGCCCAATGCGAACAGCAAGAGCGGAGCGTGGTCGGGAAGCCGGTACGACCGCGCCATGGCGACCAATCCGAAATCCAGGTTGGGATGAGCTTGCAGCAGGCCGGAGCCGGCCTTCGCCAGGGCTTTCGCCAGGCGCCAGTCGTCGCGATTGCCCGCAGCCTCGGCGATCTCCAATAGCAGCGCGGCGCGAGGGTCGCCGGCAGGATAGAGCGGATGGCCGAATCCCGGCAGGTTCTCGCCGCGGCGCAGCCGGCCGGCGATCGCGACACGGGCGCGCTCCGGGCGGCCGGCGTCCGCGAACAGCGCGGCCAGCCGGTCGGTCGCGCCGCCGTGGCGGTGGCCTTTCAGCGTTGCCAGTGCTGCCGAAACGACATCGTATGGCGACGCCCCGGTCGAGGCTGCACAGCGGGCAACGAAGGCCGATGCATTCAGCTCGTGGTCGCCGCAAAGCACCAAGGCCATCCGAATGGCTTCGGCCGCGGCCGGGTCCTTCGGCGCCCAGAGAGCTTGCAGCATCTGGTGAATAGGTTGGTCCGAAGGACTGTTGGCAGCCACGCTGGCCAGGATCTTCAGCAGCCGCCCACCCGTCAGGCGCACGCCTTCCGGCCGCAGATCGCAAGCCGCGAGGTCGAGCGCGCCTGCCAGCGGCAAGGCCGTCTGCAGCAATGGCAGCGGGCCGTCCTTCGAGAAACTGCGGAGTCTGGTCAGATTTCTCCTGGAAAGCACCGCCGGCTGTTCGAACAGCAGCGCCTGTTCGCCGGGTTGTGCTTCCCACAGCAGCCCGGCGGCCTGCTCCAGGGTCTTCTCGCGCGCCAGCCGCAAGGCATCGTGACCCCGATAGTAGAGCTTGCCGTTTTCGATCAGCGTGATCCCGGACTCGAGCACGGGGCTGCCCCAATGCAATCCTTTTGCGGCCGCCTTGGCGGGGTCGCGGCGGGTTTCTTTGCCCTCCCGCAGGCGATCGATGTCCTCGCGGAGATACCGGCGCTCGCGCGGCTGCCCCGGCACGGGCTCCGAGCTCAATTGGCCGCGGCTGGTATAGGCATACAGTGTCGCCCGTGTAATCCCCAGAGTCTTCGCGGCCTCCGCGCTGGTCAGATAACGGCTCTCGGCTTGCGGCATTATATTGATTTTACTATCAATATTGACAATATTGATTCTAAAACGCAAGATGAAGGCATGAAGCAGGGATTGGAGGACGTGGTAGCCGCTTCGACGCGGCTCAGTCATGTGGATGGAGAGGCAGGCAAACTGACCCTCGCGGGCTTTGCCGTGGAGGACCTGGCGCCGCACGCGAGTTTGGAAGAGGTCGCTTACCTCCTTCTGAACGGAAGATTGCCGGACCGGGCGGAGTGCGCGGAATTCCGCCGGGAGTTGGCCCGTCGCCGGTCCCTTCCACCCGTTGCCATCCCCGTCCTGGAGGCCGCGGCGGCCGCCGCGCTGCCGCCTATCGATGCTTTGCGGATGGCGGCGCCTCTGCTCAGCCTTGGCCATCCGGAAGACCCTCGCGAGGATGCTCTCAGCGCCATCGCGAGCTTTCCCACGATCGTGGGAGCGTATTGGCGCATTCGCCATGGCAAGACGCCCGTGCCCGTGCGCGAGGATCTCGGCGCCGCGGCGCACTACCTCCACCAGTTGTCGGGCGCTGAACCGGAGGACGAGCGGTCACGCGGTATGGAGACTTACTGGAATACGGTTTGCGACCACGGGTTCAATGCCTCGACCTTTACCGCACGCGTAATCGTTTCCACCCGCTCCGACGTCATCTCCGCGATTTCGGGCGCGGTGGGAGCGCTGAAAGGACCGCTGCATGGAGGAGCGCCCGGACCCGCTCTCGATATGGTGTTTGAGATCGGCACGCCGGAACGGGCCGAGTCCGTAATCCGCGCCAGGTTGGAGCGCGGTGAGCGGCTCATGGGCTTCGGGCATCGCGTCTACCGCGTGCGAGATCCGCGCGCCGAGGTCCTGGCTCAGGCCGCCGAACGATTCTACTCCCGCGGCGGGGATCGGAGGCTCTACGAACTGGCGCGGGCAGTGGAGACCACTGCCGTTCGGCTGCTCCACGAGCGCAAACCCGACCGCCGGCTCGACACCAATGTCGAGTTTTACACGGCGCTTCTGTTGCACGGTCTGGGACTCGAGGCGGAACTCTTCACGGCGACTTTTGCCGTGGGACGCGTGTTGGGTTGGGCCGCGCATTGCCTGGAACAACTTCGCGAGGGAAGATTGATCCGGCCGCAATCCGAATATATCGGACCCACAGGGCTGGTTTACGAAAAGGCATTGGCCGGTGTGAGCTAGCGCCGCGACGTGGCGCAGGCACTCTTGCCTGCCGCGTCCCCACTCATGGGGACGCTTGTCGGGCTGCACAGTGCCAGTGGCGGCGAGGCCTTTTCGAGGCTGCCGCGTCTCGACTCCGTCGGCCGGCCGCACAGCGTCCCACCCGCCCTCATGGTCCGCATACGGACCGGAACAAACCATGCGGAAGATCACTCGCGACTTCGAAATCCATCCCCCGCGGGTAGCCCGGTCGATATAAAATAACCCGAGATGCGTGAGGTGTAACCGCAAAACCAAGGCATTTCACAAGGAGGGAATATGTGCGATCAGGATCATTTTGAGAAGGACCGGCAGGAGTTCGAAGCTCTCGGTTTGGTTACCAGAAAACAATTCGGCGTGATGCTGGGAGCGGGAGTGGCCATGATGCTGCCGCGGGTCGCGAACGCCGTCTCAGTAACCGAATCCGAAGTGAACGTAACCACGCCGGACGGCATCGCGGATTGCTACTTCGCGCATCCCGCGAGCGGCACGGCTCCGGGCGTGCTGATTTGGCCCGATATCTTCGGGCTGCGGCCCGCGTTCCGCCAGATGGGCAAACGGCTTGCCGACTCGGGGTACGCGGTCCTCGTGGTGAATCCCTTTTACCGCACCAAGAAAGCTCCTACCGCCGAAAACGGCGCCGCCACCCAAATCCAGCAACTGATGCCGCTCGCCCGAAGCCTGAATGAGACCACCCAGATGAGCGATGCGAAGGCGTTCATCGGTTGGCTGGATCAGCAATCGTCGGTCGCCAAGAACAAGAAGATGGGCACTCAGGGGTATTGCATGGGCGGCCCGATCGCATTTCGCACCGCCGCCGCGGTGCCCGGTCGCGTCGGAGCGGTCGCCTCGTTCCACGGCGGCGGCCTCGTCAACGACACGCCGACCAGCCCCCACACCCAGGCCGCGAAGACCAAGGCGCAATTCCTCATCTGTATCGCGGCGAATGATGATCAGCGCTCGCCCAACGAAAAAAACGTCCTCAAGGAGACCTTCGAGAAGGCCAACCTCCCCGCGGAGATCGAGGTGTACACAGGCGCCGCGCATGGCTGGTGTCCTCCCGATTCCCAGGTTTACAACGAGCCGCAGGCCGAGAAGGCATGGAGCCGTCTGCTCGTGCTGTACGGAAAAGCTCTGGCCTGAGCATCGGAAACTGGTTTACCGGCCCATCCGCGCAGCCGGATCGAGAACCAGAAACTTCCCGGAGTTGCTGACATAAATCGAGTGGAAGAGGCTGGCAGGCAGAACGCCGGCCTCCCGCATCGAGCCGTGCGGTACAGTCGCCGCGATGATGTTGTATGCGCGCCCGGCAAGGCGGAGCTTGAGGTCCCAGGTTCGCGAAACCACCCCACTGCCGGCGGCCGTGAACACCCTTTCTCCGGATCTCCCCGCCGGGTCGGCATACAGGATGGCCACCGCGGATCCCGAATCGATGACCAGTGTTCCCCGGTCGGTTTCGATCGCGGGGCGCCGATCGATCAGATTGAGGGTGATCCTGTTCCCGCCGTCCGGATGCGCTGCGCCGAATACGATCCGCCGGCCGGAGAAATCCAGCAAGTAGTCGAAGCGGGACAGAAACTCCTGCCCCAGGACGCCCTGAATGCCGGGCGAAAGCTGGTGGACCGCTTCGAGGCTTGTGATTAGGAATTCCTGGCCGGACGCTGTCGCCGGTCCCACCGTGACCTTTTCCACCCGGCCGCCTGCCGCCACGGCGCCCCCGGTGATGGTGTCGATCTCCGTCCGAAAGGTAGCTTTCAGCCGAATCTTCCGGGCGATCGACGCTTCAACCTGGTTAGACTCCGCGCCGGTGTCGATCAGAAACCGGAACGGCCCCTCGCCGTTCAGGTAAACACCATCCATCACCGGGCGCCCCGCGAGAACCGGCATCTTCACCGATCCATCCGCCGAAGGCAGTGACGCTGCATTGCCAGAGGCGACAGCCGAGGTTATGATGAGTGAGCCGCAGGCGAAAAGCCTTGAAAACGGGTAACGCATGAAGCCACAATGCGCGTTGAGCCCAATGCAAGTCATGATGGCTCGCGGATTTTCGCTTTCATCGGCGTGATGGATTTGTGATGGAGTCGCCGCGCAATGTTAAACGGTACCGTAACGTCCGGAGAACGCATCTCGTGGACAGCGGACTGACCGGAGATCCGGCACCCCTGGCCTGGAAATCCTGTGAACCGCTTGCCCTCGCGGTTGTGATCTTCACTTTCGCCGGCAGTATGGCGTGTGGAGTCCGCGGCAGCATACCCGCTGCCGGCGCAAGTGCTCCGATTCTCCTTTTCACGGGTACCGGAACGTCTCCCGGCGATGTCGCGGCCGTTGAGGCCATCCTGGACCGTGACCGCCTCGACTATGCAACTGTAAACTCCTGGCGGTTGAACCTCATGCCCGAATCCCGCCTCCGCGAATACCGCCTGCTGATTGTTCCCGGGGGAAACTTCGTGAAGATCGGCAACAGTCTGACTGCCACCGCCGCCGCGAACCTTCGCAGCGCGGTGCAGAACGGCGTAAACTACCTCGGAATCTGTGCCGGCGCCTTTTTCGCGGGAGACTCCCCCTACAACGGTTTGAACCTCACCTCGGGCGTAAGGTTCGGCTTTTACGCTGCCGAATCACAGGGCATCCATAAGGCTGCGGTGACGATTACCGGCGCGGGATCGACAACCCTCGATCAGTACTGGGAGGATGGCCCGCAACTCGCCGGCTGGGGCGAGGTTGTCGGGACGTATCCGGACGGAACCCCTGCCGTCGTGGAAGGAGAATTCGGACGCGGTTGGGTTATCCTTAGCGGAGTTCACCCCGAAGCCGCGGAGAGTTGGCGCCGCGGATTGACCTTTGCGACTCCCGTTGAAATGGACCACGCCTATGCGCTGACACTCATCCGTGCCGCGCTCAATCGAGCCTCGCTTCTGCATCCCTGACTCGAGCGGCGCTGGCCGGAAGACGCGCGCGGGGTACGCCTTCATTTTCCCGCTGCCTTCAGCATCCCCGAATCCGCAGTCTCTCCAGTTCGCGTCACGACTTCGAAATACAACTCGTTGCCGGCGATCTCCATGAGCCCGAAAGCCTGATCGGAATCGAACCCCTTCTCCGTGTCCGAGGAAGGCTTCAGGTTATGCGGCCTCAGTTGGCCGGAATTTCCCAGGACAAAGTAATGAATGCCGTTCCGCGGTGTCAGCCGCTCGTAGCTGTGATCGTGACCGCTCAGCACCACACTGACCCCGTATTTTTCGAACACCGGCTCTACCAGCTTCCGCAAATCGATGTCCGGGCCGTGATCTCTGCCGTGAGAGTACAGCGGGTGGTGAAAGTAGCAGATCTTCCACGTCGCTGACGATTCGGATAGGGCTTTCGTCAGCCAATCCAATTGCGCCGGATCCATGTAATTGCTGTCGAGCGCAAAGAATTCGGCGCTCCCGTGCTTAAAGCTGTAATACCGCTTCCCGTCCATGTGGAATGGCTGATAGAGCCTTTGGTTCGTGTCGTCGTGGTTGCCCAAGGACGCGTAAAACTTCACCCCCGCTTCCAACAGCGGCCGGTACGGCTCCTCGAATTTGCGCTTGTAATCCCCGGGCGTCCGTCCGCCGTAGATGTTGTCGCCCATCATGATCACGAACTCGAACGGAAACGTTTCGTGAACCTTCATCATCTCGCGCGCAGTCTCGAATTGCCGCGGCTGGCCGGTCCCACTGTCGCCGATCACCGCGAAGCGCACCGACTTGGGCTTCATCGGCAACTTCAGCTCGGCCGTGGTCGCCGCGGCCACGCTCATCAGGATTGCGAAGCTTGCCAGCCGTCGCATGACTCAAACAATCGCATTCCCGGTGAAATCGACGATCAGGCTCGCCTCCACATCCAGCACAACCAGATCCCTGCCAACGATCCGATACTCGACTTCCTTCGGGAGCTC
>Ga0335079_10002521_pt1 | contig 21152 bp, 14 predicted proteins | sample Lox_Sample_33_FD_206719 | JGI IMG/M metagenome (GOLD analysis project Ga0335079, IMG submission 206719) | Soil microbial communities from Loxahatchee National Wildlife Refuge, Florida, United States - Lox_Sample_3.3 | ecosystem: Environmental > Terrestrial > Soil > Wetlands | place: USA... | reverse complement strand
TGGCGATCAGGTATTCGTTAATCTCCGCCGAACGGTTCTGGAAGTGATAGTCACACACCAGCTCCACGAATCGTTGCAGCTTTGGCGCGCGCCGGAACTCCTGCGATTGCAGAATCCGCTGAACCTCTGTTCGCTGATCCTCGACAGACACGGCAGACCTCCTGAAAATCGGGGTTGTCGGAGCTTCCTCGGCCACTTAACACCGTTATTAACAGGGACGGCTACCCCTTGGAATGGCTCCTATATTGTCAGGGAATCCCAAAGGTGTCAATCGGGTCTATCGCCCTCGACGTCATTGACATCTTTAACCTTGACAGCTACATAGATCCGCGCGACCCTTGCCGAAAGCTCCCATCTTTCACAAAGGGGGAAAACCTGTGAGAATCCTGCTGGTCGAAGACGAGGTTCGCACCGCCAGGTACCTTCGCAAAGGTCTTGTCGAAAACGGATTCGCCGTGGACGTGGTCCGCCTCGACCCGGGCGGCTCCAACCTGTCCCGCCGCAACGCCTACGATCTGCTGGTCTGTGACGTGCCGCCCCGCGTCCTTCGCCTGTCAGACCTTCGGTCCAATGGCAACGAGCCGCCGGTCCTGTTCCTCGCCGAGCGCGATTCCATTCCGCCCGCCGCCGGACAGGCCGCCGAAAACTACCTGCTCAAGCCATTCGCTTTCTCCGATTTTCTGGCCCGCGTTCGCGCTTTGCTCCGCTGGGGCGGCGAGCGCGCCCCTATGCTCCTCCGCGTCGGCGGCCTCGAGCTTGACCTCGTGCGCCATCGCACCGCCCGCGACGGCCGGCGCCTCGACCTCACTCCCAAGGAGTTCCTCCTCCTCTCGCTCCTCATGCGCAAAACCGGCGAGGTCCTCTCCCGCGCCTACATCTCCGACCAGGTCTGGGAGATCAACTTCGAAAGCAACACCAACTTCGTCGACGTCCACATCCGGCGCCTCCGCTCCAAGGTCGACGACCCCTTCCCGGAAAAGTTGATCCACACCGTGCGCGGCATGGGCTACGTGCTCGAAGAGAGGTGACCGTGCGCGCCCACGTCGCGGTACTATTGCTGGCGATGCCCGCGTCCGCCCAGAACTACACCGCCGCGCAGATCGTCGATCACGGCGTCCCCATAGTCCGGCTCTCCGACGCGGCGCGCGGCGTCGAGGTCTCCGTGGCCCCCGGCATCGGCAACCGCGCCTACGAGATGAAGGTGCACGGCAAAAACATCCTCTACTTCCCCTTCGCCGACGTCGGTGAATTCGAGAAACGCCCCCGCCTCTGCGGCATCCCCTTCCTCGCGCCGTGGGCCGACCTCCTCAACGAGCCCGCCTTCTGGGCCAACGGCAAGCGCTACGCCTTCAACATGGACCTCGGCAACGTCCGCGGCAACATGCCGATTCACGGCCTTCTCGTCACCTCGCCCCTCTGGAGCGTCACCGCAGTCAAGGCCGATGCGCATTCCGCCCGCGTCACCAGCCGCCTCGAGTTCTGGAAGCAGCCCGACCTCATGGCCCAGTGGCCGTTCGCCCACGAGTACGAGATGACCTACAGCCTCGCCGATGGTGCCCTCGAAGTCCGCACCACCATCGCCAACCTCAGCGCCGACCCCATGCCCATCGCCATCGGCTACCACTCCTTCTTCCAGATTCCCGATATCCCCCGCGACGAATGGACCGCTCGCCTGCCCGCCCGCATTCACGTCATCGCCGGCGACCACAACATCCCCACCGGCGAGATGCGCCCCTTCGACATCCCCAATCCGCTCCCCTTGCGCGGACGTACCCTCGACGATGGCTTCACCGATCTCGAGCGCGATGCCGATGGCCGCGCCCATTTCTCCATCGAAGCCGGCGGAAAAACCGTCGAGACCCTCTTCGGCCCCGGCTTCCCGGTGGCCACCGTCTGGCTGCCCGCCGGTCCCGGCGGACAGCCCCGCGAGTTCATCTGCTTCGAGCCCCTCACCACCATCATCAGCGGCGTCAACCTCGCTCACGAAGGAAAGTACTCCGCGCAGCCAACCTTGCCCGCCGGCGAAAAGTGGACCGGCAGTTTCTGGGTGCGCGCCGCCGGATTCTGACGAAAACGTAATCTGAAAGTAATTCCTCGCCCGGCCGCCTTCCGTTATACTTGCGCCAGACTCACCGCTGGCAATCGAGGGGGGAAGATTTCCATGACCGCTCTCCGCTTCTTTCCATTCTTCTTGACGATGTGCGCGCTCTCGCCCAACTTGCGGGCCGATGTCACCGCCACCATTCTCGGCAACGTGCGCGATAGTACGGCCGCCGCGCTGCCGCACGTCAAGGTCACCGTCACCAACATCGAGACCAACCTGACGCACTCCACTCTCACCGATACCTCGGGCGAATACCGCTTCCTGTCCCTGCCGGTCGGAACCTATCGCGTGGAAGCGGAGCTGAGCGGCTTCCAGAGCTTCGTCGCCGGCAACATCGTGCTCACTGTCGATCAGCAGCGCCGCGTCGACATGACGTTGCAAGTCGGAAATCTCCAGCAGCGCGTCGAGGTCAGCGCCGCCGCCGCTCAGGTGGAAACCACCAATACCCAGTTGGGCACCGTCGTCGAAGAGAAAAGCATCCTCGGCCTGCCCTTGAACGGGCGCAGCTTCCTCGACCTCCTGACGATCCAGGCCGGCGTTGCGCCGGAATCGCCCTCGAGTCCGGGCCTCGTCTCCGTCAACGGCCAGCGCGAGGCATCCAATTCCTTCCTGGTAAACGGCGGCGATGCCAACGAAAGCCGCACCATGAGCGCCGGCGTCATCCCCAACCTCGATTCCGTGGCCGAGTTCCGCCTCATCACCAACACCTTCGACGCCGAGTACGGCCGTTTCAGCGGCGCCATCATGAACACCGTCACCAAGTCCGGCACCAACGGCTTCCACGGCACTGCTTTCGAGTTTCTGCGCAACAGCGACATGGATGCGCGCGGCTTCTTCGATACATCGGTGGCGGTTCTCAAGCGCAACCAGTTCGGCTACGCCATCGGCGGCCCCGCCATCAAGAACAAGCTCTTCTGGTTTACCGACTACCAGGGCACCCGCCAGCGCCAGGGCTCTTCCGGCAGCATCACGCAGTTGCCCAGCTCCGACCAGCGCAACGGCATCTTCAGCCCCAGCGATCTCAACGGCGTGGTCAGCGGCCCCTATTTCGCCCAAGTCCTCAGCCAGCGCCTCGGCTACACCGTGACCGCCAACGAGCCCTACAGCACGCCCACCTGTGCCACCACTGCCAACTGCGTCTTCCCCGGCGGCGTCATTCCGTCGCGCGCCTTCTCCCCTATCGCCGTCAACATGCTCAAGAGCTACATTCCTCTCCCCAACGCAGGCGGCAATAACTACATCCCCCCGAGCACCGTCAGCGCCCTCACCGACGACAAGATCGGCCAGCGCGTCGATATCAACGACCGCCGCACCGGAATGTGGAGCGGCTATTACCACTTCGACGACTCGACCACCACCAGCCCCGGCATTTACGGGGCCACCTACGGGAACTTCGGAACCTATACGCCCCGCCGCGTCCAGCAGGGCATCCTGTCCAACACCCACAATTTCGGCCCTTCCGCCGTCAACGAGTTCCGCGCCGATTTCACCCGCATCGCATCCGTGAGCAACCAGCCCACCGACCCGTCCGTCAGCCTCTCCAGCCTCGGCTTCGTCACCGGACCGGGTACGCTCGGCATCATCAACTCCGGCCCCGATTCCTGGCAATCCGTGCCGCCCATCTCGCTCAGCGGCCAGATCAATTTCAGCTTCGGCCGCACCATCAGCGCCACCGGCCAGTACGACAACACCTGGCACTTCTCCGACAATTTCTCCAAAATCTGGAAGACCCACACCTTCAAATTCGGCGGCGAGTACCGCTACCTCCAGATCAACGAGCGCAACATCTACGCCCCCAACGGCAACTTCAGCTTCGACGGCTCGGAGACCGGCCATGACGTCGCCGATTTCCTGCTCGGCGCGCCGGCATCGTACATTCAGGCATCCTTCCAGGTCCTCGATTCGCGCACCCGCTATGGTGCCGCATTCGCCCAGGACTCCTGGCGCGTCACGCCGAACCTCACCCTGAATTACGGCCTCCGCTGGGAAGTCAGCATGCCCTGGTACGACACCCAGGATAAAATCCAGACCATCGTGCCCGGCGTGCAGTCCACCGTCTTCCCGGGCGCCCCCAAAGGATGGCTCGTCCCCGGCGATCCCGGATTGCCCGGCGGAGGCAAAATCCCATCCACCCTCGCCCCCACCACCTGGCACGACTTCGGTCCGCGCCTCGGCCTCGCCTGGTCGCCGAACGTCTCCGGCGGCATCCTCGGCAAACTGCTCGGCGGTCCCGGCAAAACCAGCATCCGCGCCGCCGCCGGCATCTACCACACCGCCATCCAGGATGCCGGCCTCTTCATCGAGGTCGCCGACGCTCCCTACGGACTGTACTGGGTCAGTCTCGCGCCCGTCATGTTCGACCAGCCCTTCCTCACCCGCGCCGACGGCTCTTCGCAGACCCAGCGCTTCCCGTTCGTTCTGCCGGTACCGGGCTCCCCGTCCATCAAGAACATCGACTGGTCCGTCTTCCTGCCCATCACCAGTTCACCCGGCTACCAGCCCGGCAACACGCTTCCCTACGGCATGCACTACAACTTCTCCATCCAGCGCGAGCTCACTTCCAATACCGTCCTCACCGTTGCCTATGTCGGCACGCAGGGCCGCAAGCTCTTCGCGCAGTACGAAGCCAATCCCGGCGACCCCCAGCTCTGCCTCAGTCTCCGTGGCTCCGGCGTGGCCAAGGGCACGCTGCAATGCGGCCCGAACCAGGAGAACGCCATCTTCACCCGCCCCGACGGCAGTCTGGTCTACGGCACCCGCGGACCGCTCGGCTACGATTTCGGCAGCAACACCTACGAATCCACCAACGCCAACTCGTCCTACAATTCCCTCCAGGTCACCGTCGAGCGCCGCGCACGCGATTTCACTTTCCTCGCCGCCTACACCTTCAGTAAGTCCATGGACGACGCCTCCGGCTTCAACACCATGAACTACTCCAACTTCGCCCTCAGCCGCTCGCTATCCAGTTTCGATTGCACCCACAACTTCGTCTTCAGCTACACCTACAGCATGCCGTTCGACCGCCTCTTCTCCGGTGCGCCCAAGCGCCTGACCCAGGGCTGGGGCTTGAACGGCATCACCCGCTTCGCCACCGGATTTCCGGTCGCCCTCTCCCAGACCGGCGACCGCTCCCTCACCGGTGCCGGCGGCGTCGATCATCCCGACTACATCGGCGGCCTCGTGATCACGCCCGATGTCCGCGACACCCCCAATCACCAGTACTTCAACAAGACTGCGTTTACCTCGGAAAACCTCGGTGCCATGGGCAACGCCAACCCGCGCTTCTTCCACGGCCCCGGCATCAACAACTGGGACATGGGATTACAGAAGGTCACCAAGGTGCATGAAAGCATGTCGGTCCAGTTTCGCGCCGAGTTCTTCAACGCCATGGGCCACGCCCAGTTCAACGCCCCGAACGGCAGCTTCACCAGTTCCTCGTTCGGCCGCGTGACCAGTGCCAAAGCCGGTCGCATCGGCCAGATGAGTTTGAAGTTTATGTGGTAGATCCGAGCCGCCAGCGTAAGCGAGCGTTTTTACATCGAACTCGAACCCCTCACCATCGTGCATCGCCACCACGCGGTGTACGACAGACCCTCCGGGTGCTCCGGCGTGATGAACGCAATCACCGGACCGGCCGAGCGGATAAAGTGCGACAGCCGCTCCGCCGTCGGGCACTCGTCCATATCTACTTCCCGGCCTGCCTCTTCCATCGCACAAGGCTCAAACCGGTCCAGTGCCAGGCCGCACCGGTTCCCGGGAACGTGCAACAACCGGCGCGTCGCCTCCGGCCACGTAAACCCGTAAAAGGGGCATCTCACCACTGCCTGCGGCCGCGCGTTCCCAAAGTCATCCATCTCCGAGACCTGTCGAACTCTCCAACGGGCTACTGTGACCTCTGCACTGTGCCGCTCTGTGTGACGAACACCATCTGCGGCATCGACCGTTCGCAGCAGATCACATCCTCCGCTAGCCCGTTGGTTGTTTGTGCGGATCGGTACGCTGCCAATTCTGCTCGTAACCGCACCGCCAGGCAAGCCCCTTGGGGTCATGTAACCGTTACAGTAACGCCGTAAGCGTTTGACTTAAAGGGAGTTTTCATATATTGTAACTAGAGTAAAAGAGCCCCGCCCAAATCATGCTAACCACGCGCGGAACCTTCGGATCGGGGAGCGGAAGATACCAACAGGCCGACAGCGACGCCGTCCCGTTGGATGAGCTTGACCGCCAGTTGGAACGAATTCTCGCCAGCAGGGCCTTCGCCAGGTCCCGCCGTCTGCAGGACTTTCTCCGCTACACCGTGGAGCGGATCAAGACTGGCCGCGGCGAAACCATAAAAGAATACCTGCTCGCCGTCGAGGTCTTTGACCGGAAGCCTTCTTTCGATCCGCGCTTCGATTCCATCGTGCGCGTCCAGGCCTCCCGCCTGCGGGAAAAACTGGAGAAGTACTACGCCACCGAGGGCCATGGCGATTCGGTTCTGATCGCCGTCCCCAAGGGAGCGTATGTTCCGACCGTTCAACATCGCCACCATTCCCCGCGCCTTCCCAAACGCCGATGGCTTTGGGTTGGCGCTGCCGCGCTGTTCGGCGGAGCCTTGCTCTGGCTCGCCATATTCTATTCGCGTCCCCCCGGCCCACGTCCGCCGGTTCTCCGGCGGCTCACCAGTGACGCCGGCTTTACCGGTTACCCGGCGGTTTCGCTCGACGGCAGGTGGATCGCTTTCGCCTCCGACCGGAGCGGCCAGGAACGCCTTGCCATTTGGGTTACACCCGCTGACGATGCCTCCGCTGCTAGGCGGTTGACCGATGATGATGCCAACGATTACGAACCCGCATTTGCCCCGGATAACCGGCACATCGTGTACCGGTCCGATCGCAATGGCGGCGGAATTTACGTCATCCCCGTAGCGGGCGGCCAGCCCAGTCTGATTGCCGTCCGCGGACGCCGGCCTCGGTTCTCGCCCGACGGCTCCCGCATCGCCTATTGGCAGCGCGACGAAACCTGGGGGCCGGGCCGGATCTATACCGTGCCGGCTACCGGCGGCGATTCCACTCAACTGGTCCCCGATTTCGCCGATGCCCACTACCCGGTCTGGTCTCCGGACGGCTCGGAGCTCCTCTTCTGCGGCACCCGAAATCCCGACCAGGAACGCACCGCCGGCCACGATTGGTGGGTGCTCCATCTTTCCTCGGGTGAAGTCAAAAAAACCGGTGTGGCCGGCGTGCTCTCGCGGGCCGTGCCCCCGGCCGGACGCCGGCTCGCCGGATTCTCGGCCGATATCCTCGGTGTTCCTGGAGGCTGGATCGATGGACGCATCGTCTTCTCCACGCGCCTTGGAGATAGCGAGAACCTTTGGGAGTTCCGTATCGGACCCGATCGGCGAATCGTGTCGGTGCCGCAGCGCCTCACCTTCGGCGCTGGCATGGAAGCGCAACCCTCCGTGTCGGGCAACCTGGTGGCCTTTGTCTCTGGCGCGCTCAATATCAATGTTTGGATGACCCCGCTGGAATCCAACCGCGGCCGGTCGCTCGAAACTCCCCGCCGCATTACCAACGACTCCGGACCGTTCGCCCTCAGTCCGTCGGTTTCCCTCGACGGCGGCAAACTCGCCTATATCTCCACTCGCGCCGGTTCGCGCGACGTTTGGTTCAGGAATCTCGCTACCGAACGCGATGTGCCCCTGACCGCCACGCCTGTCGTCGAAGAAGGATATCCAAGTCTTTCGGAGGATGGCTCGCGGGTGGCCTACCGCGTAATTGATGGGGCCAGGCAGACCATCTATGTGATGGACACCGCGGGAGGTGCTCCCCGCAAGGTCTGCATCGACTGCGGCCTGCCCACGGACTGGTCGCATGACGGCCGCCGGCTGCTCTACGAGCCAGGCTCGCGCATCCCGGGCATCGGGCTGCTCGACGTGTCTACCGGCTCGACTCGCGAAATCGCGGTGCATGCCACGTACAAGCTGCACAGCGCGCGATTCTCCTCCGACGGCCGCTGGGTTGCCTTCCATGCGGAAACGTCGCCCGACGCACGGCGGATCTTCGTCGCCCGCCTCCAAGGCGATACCCTCGGTGGCGAATCCCAGTGGATTCCGGTCACCGCAGGCACCGACCTCGACATCGATCCCGTCTGGTCGCCCGACGGAAACCTGCTGTATTTCATCTCCGAACGCGACGGCTTCCGTTGCATCTGGGCGCAGCGCCTGCACCCCGCCAGCAGGACCCCGGTCGATCCGCCGTTCCCCGTCCAACACTTCCACACGGGCTCCCGCGCTTTGCTCACGAATTTCCGCGCCAACCCGTTGCAGATCGGGCTGTCCGCGTCGACCCAGGGCCTCGTCTACAGCCTCGAAGAACTTCGTGGGAACATCTGGACCATGGCCTTGCAGTGAAGCCTGTGGAGCGGACCATCGACTTGTGTGGTCCGCCCGCCGCACCGCTTCTATAATGGCAACCATGTGGACCCGGCCGGTCATCGCCGCCCTTTTCGCCCTGCAAGCATTAGGGGCACAAGCCTCATCCGGCCCGATGCACGGAACGCTCATTGCCGATGGCGGAGGCGGCACGGACCTGGTAAAGGACCGCTTTGTCTCGCTCGCTGGCGGAGTAGATGCCAACATCGTCGTGATCCCTACCGGCGCATCGTCGCTTCGGTTCGGCCCCGACAAAACCATTCTCGATCCCGACTGGCCGCGCGACCGCCCGGAGTGGGCTGCCTACCGCAAAGATCTCACGGCGTGGTTCGGAACCGCTCACATCACTATCCTCCATACCCGCGACCGCGCGGTCGCCGATTCCGAGGAATTTGCCAAACCGCTCCGAACCGCCACCGGAGTTTTTCTCGGAGCGGGCAATGCCGGACGGATTGCCCGATCCTATCTGGGAACGCGCACCCAGCAGGAGCTACAGGCCTTGCTCGATCGCGGCGGTGTCGTGCTCGGCAGTTCGGCCGGCTCGATCGTCCTGGGATCGTTCATCGTGCGCGGTTGGCCCGAGAAGCCCCTCCTGATGGCCCCTGGGCATGATCGCGGTTTTGGATTCCTGCGGAATGTCGCGATCAATCCGCACCTCACCGAAGCCAAACGCGATTACGAGCTGATCAATGTCGTGGATGCGCATCCGGAGATTCTCGGAATCGGTATCGACGAGCCGGCAGCCATCGTCGTCCAGGGCAATCGCTTTGAAGTTATCGGTACCGGAAAGGTGGCCATCTACGACAATCAGCCGCATCCTGGTGCCTGGTACTACTGGCTCAACCCGGGCGACCGCTTCGATCTGGCCCGCTGGCAAAAGATAGCGCCTTAGGGTTCCCCACATTCACCGCCGGGCAACCGAGTCGCTGTTACCATCGTCGTCATGACCACGTGCTTGACGGGTTTGGATCGCCTGTTTGACGATGGCATCGCCCGCTTTCGCGGCTTGCGCGTCGGACTCATCGCCAATCCCGCGTCGGTCGATCGCAGCCTTGTACACGCCGTGGAACGGTTTGCCCGCTGTCCCGCTTGGCGCCTCGCCGCGGTCTTCGGCCCGCAACACGGCGCGCGCGCCGACCGGCAGGACAACATGATCGAGTCCCCCGATGAAATCGACCCGCGGCTCGGCATCCCCGTCTATAGTCTCTACTCCCAAAACCGAAAGCCCCTGCCTGCCATGCTGAAAGATCTGGACGTCCTGTTTTGCGATCTCTTCGATGTCGGCACTCGTGCCTATACCTTCCTGTGGACCGCCATCCTCGCCATGCAGTCCTGCGCCGAGAATCAAAAGCGCTTCGTCGTGCTGGACCGGCCGAACCCGATCGGCGGGAGCCTGGTGGAAGGTCCCGTGCTAAATATGGGCTGGCGGTCCTTCATCGGCCTCTACCCGATTCCGATGCGCCACGGCTTGACCATGGGAGAGCTCGCCGCCTATGTCAATTCCGAATTCGGCATCGGAGCCGACTTGGAAGTCGTTCCGGCCGTGAATTGGGACCGCGAGCAATGGCTCGATGACACGGATCTTCCGTGGGTGATGCCCTCTCCCAACATGCCCACCCTCGCCACAGCCGCCGTCTATCCGGGAGCCGTCCTGGTAGAGGGCACCAATCTCTCCGAGGGCCGCGGCACAACCCGGCCGTTTGAACTGATCGGCGCGCCCTTCCTGGATGCGCACCGCATGGCCTCGCGTCTGAACGCGCTGAAGCTGCCGGGCGCGCACTTCCGCCCGGTCTGGTTTCGTCCCACCTTCGACAAATGGTGTGGCCAACTCTGTGGTGGGGTACAGATTCATGTGACCGGCCGGTCTTGCTTCCAGCCGTTCCGGACGGGGCTGGCGATTCTCCGCGCCGCCATCGAGCTGGCTCCGGGACAATTCGCCTGGCGGCAGCCGCCGTTCGAATATGAATATGAGAAATTGCCGATCGATATTCTGGCCGGCACGGACCGCTTGCGCCGCCGTCTCGACGAGGGCGCCCCTCTGGACTCGATCGAGGCGGAATGGCAGCCTGATCTCCTGTCTTTCCAGTCTGCTCGCGCGCGAAACTTGCTCTATCGGGCTTAGCCGCGCGCGCCTCGTCTGAGAGCAGCGTCGCGGTCGAATTCGTCTGGCAACCGGCCGCGGATGCCCCGGCTATTGTTGGACGTACATCGTCACGTTGCTCTGCGACGCAACACCGCCGACGGTTACCACCACGGACACGCTCCCGCTCGCGGCGCCGGACGGCACCACCGCGTTGATCTGATAAAGCCCCTGCACCGAGTTGGGAACAGCGCCGCTATACTGTACGGTCGCGGGCTGTCCGGCGATGGTCACGGCGACACTCGCGGCGATCGCCATGTCCGCCGTACCGAGCGCGCCGGTCTTGCCCGAGGGCCGTAGATTGCCGGCGCCCGTCACGTAAATCGCTACCGTCGAACCTTTCGCGGCGGGCGCATTCGCGCCGTTCACTACTCCGCTCTGGTTGATCACCGACGCCTGCCCGGTGCCGGTCGAGGCAGTCGTAAAGATCCCCGGAGCCGCCGGGCTGATCGCCTGCTGCGTCACCGGCGCCTGCTGCCCGTTATACGTGAATTGCACCGCCGCTTGCGTCTTGCCGGACACCTCGAACGGCACGATGATCCCAACCTGGTTGGTGCGGGCATACAGAATCGGGGCGGCCACGTTGTCGAAGGTGACGCCGACGCCGCCGAGCGTGGTGGCGAGCCCGGATACCAGATCCCGCGGCCCGATGTTCGCGCCGAAGATCGTCAGGATCGTGCCCGGAGCCACCGGACCCGCGACATAGCTGGCAGCGTTGACGATCGAGGTGATCGCCGGCGCCTGGCCGCCTGCCGGACCGGTTTGGACCGTCAGCGTGACTGCGACCCCTGCGGCCGTCAACCCGCTCGACGTCACGTCGATGCGCGCCGTGCAGTTGCCGCCCGTCGCGGGAGGCGTGGCGGTCACGGTCAATGTGCCGGGCGTGGTCCCCGATGCCGGCGAGACCGCGAGGAAGTTGCCGCAGGTGGAGCCCGAGACGCTTGCGGCGAACGCGGAGGAGCCCGCGGTGCTCGCCACCAGCAGCGTCTGGGTAAGCGCGCCCGTGCCCCCGCCCTGCGGACCTCCCCCGCCGAACGACGTCAGCGTCAGCGACGCCGGGCTCGTCACCAGCGACGGCGTGCTCACTACGCTCATGACCACTGGAATCGAAAATGGCGTGTTGCTCGCGCCCGATACCGCGATGCTGACTGTCCCCGGGTACGTTCCCGCCGGCATCCCCGCCGCTCGCGCCGATATCTGCAGGCTGCCCGGAAGCGTTCCGCTCGGCGCGCCCACAGTCAGCCACGAGGCCGACGTTGTGGCTGTGTTGTTCCCCGTCTTCGAATCTGAGAGCGACACTGCCACCGCCTGGCCGAAGCCGTCGTGGAGCCCGTGGTCTGGTCCAGGAACAACGACGTGGGCGTGGCGGAGATCGTCAGCGGCGTCTGGCCGTCCAGTCCAGCGCCAACGCGGTGAGGAAGCTGTCCACATCGATCAGGCTGTCGAGTTTGCCGGGAAGGTCCGCGGCCGCCGTCTGGTCGAAGATGCGGGCCAGTTCGATCAGGTCGGTCCAGTCGTTGGCGTCTTCGTTGGATTCCTTGCTGAAGAAGGATTGGTACGGCGTCGGGTCCTCCCCGAGGTACGCCAGGTTCGCGCCGGGGTCCGTCGCCTTGTAGAGGTTGCCCGTGTCGTCGTTTTTGGCGAAATGGTTCTTCAGAAAGTCGCCGTTCACGATCTCGCCGAGAATGTAGAGTCCCCAATACTCGCCATTGACATATAGCGCCGCGAAGTTGGAGCGGCAGGCCGCGAGGCCCGCTCCGGCGGCCATTTCGTAATACGGCTTCTCGCGCACGAAGCTCGGATCGTTCCAGGCGTTGCTCAGGCCGAACGACGACATACCGTCGATCTTCTGGCCCTTGGTGAATTCGTTCAGCTTGATGCGGAACGGCTTTTTCTTCGTGGTTGACCCGTAATAGGAGCTGTTCCCCTTGAACCGCACGCCGATGCTGTCGAACTTGTACTGGCCCCATTCGATCGAGGCCTCGGTGTAGGGCGTGTCGTCCGGGTACTTTGCGTAGTTGTCCGGTAGTTGCTCATACCAATCGGTCTGCTTGAAGGTCAAACGGATCTCGTGGACCGTATCCTTGTCGAACACGGCGCTGGTCGGCGGTGCCACCACTTGGGACGAGGCCGCGAGTGGAATTAGGAGTAGAAGGTGTGATTTCATCACTGTCAAAGGCCTTAAACGGCGCGGCGCCGCTCCTGGTTGCGTCCCGGGCACGCTCCTTAACAAATCTTTACGGCCGCGGTTGAAGCCGCGACACGGTTCCAAGCAGCCTCGGTTCGATTGATGCTCAACGAGGGTATCGGCTTTGAGCGATCCACCCCGCAACTCCGGTCTCGATGTTCGTTCCTGAACCCCCGATTGGTGCTAAGCCGCTCAGCGCCGGCAAAGCCATCGAGCCGATCGGGAATATCATGAGGAAGGTCGCAGGGCAGACTGCCCGGCAGGGATGGAAGGGAGGGCCCTCGAGCCGGCAAGGGTATCGCAGTCGAATTGTCGGCGAGAAGCAGTGATTCGATCAACAAACCGGTAGAACCGGGCGACGTTCTGCCGGACCGTCAAACGCCGCTGAGCCAAAGATGAAATGAAGAAAACGGATGTTCTGCGCGTGTGGGGACGCGTCCTGCGGGGACATGCTCCCTTTCTCTCGCTCGAGATCACCAGGGAGTGCCCGCTCAACTGCCCCGGATGCTATGCATATTCTCCCGACCACCTCGGGCCGCTGATCACCTTGCGGCAGCTCTCGGACTATCGGGGACAGGATCTGGTGAGGGCGGCCGCCGCAGTCGTCAGGCGGCTTCGCCCTGTCCATGTCTCGATCGTCGGCGGAGAACCCTTGGTTCGCTACCGCGAGCTTGGCGAGCTTTTGCCGCTGCTCGATCGGATGGGAGTGGAAGTGCAACTGGTCACCAGCGCCGTTCGGGCGATTCCGGAGGAGTGGAAGCACATCCAGTCCCTGCACCTGGTCGTCTCGATTGACGGCTTGGCCCCTGAACACGACGCTCGCCGATCGCCCGCCACCTACGATCGCATTCTGAAGCATATCGCTCCGCACCGCGTGATCGTGCATTGCACGGTTACCAGGCCGATGCTTTCGCGGCCGGGATACTTGAGTGAGTTTTGCAGGTTCTGGTCGGACCGGCCTGAGGTCCGGAAGATCTGGTTCAGCATCTACACTCCACAGGAAGGCGACAACTCGCCGGAGCGGCTGCGCGCGCAAGATCGCGAAACCCTGCTTCAGGAGTTGTCCGCTACAGTGCGTTTCCCGAAAGTGCATTTGCCCCGGATGGTGCTCGACGGTTACCGCAACCCGCCGCGCTCGCCCGAAGAGTGCGAATTCGCCCGGCTGACCACTTCCCTTTCGGCCGATCTGAGGACCTCCATCACGCCGTGCCAGCTCGGTGGGAACCCGGTTTGTCAGGAATGTGGCTGCATGGCCTCCGCGGGAATGCACGGTCTCGGAAGGCTGAAGCTCGGCGGTCTTGTTCCCCTCTCCACAATTTTGAATGCATCGATCCGGCTGGGTAAAGGCGCGCGCCCTACATCTCGGTTCGAATCACGACCGGCTCCGAGACTCCAGGCGTGACGGTCCGCGGACTGCGCCGCTGCAACCGTTGGCGTGATAAGATGGCGGCCGTCATGAAATCCTTGGCGCGCCATATGGAGGAGGCCGGAATCGGCGTGGCCCAACTCGTCGCTGTCACCGGATTGGATTCAAAATTGGTCAGGGCCATCGCCGGCGGCAACTACATCCCCAGCCCGTCGCAGCGCGAACGGCTGGCAGCCGCTCTGGGCATTTCGAAGGACGAGATTTCATGGGAGCACGCGGTTCCGGTTCAGCACCTGCGCGGCAACGGCCCGCAATCCGGGCGCACGACTTGATCGCTCGTCCTCGTACCCCGTGCCCCCCACCGGCAGCCGCCGCCTCACTCTCCGCGGGCGCGAGCGGCGGTTTGTTTGTACGCGTCCTGTGGTCTGGGCACGGCGCCGATTGAATAGTGCACCGCGGCAACTCGGGCGGCCTGACGATGTATGATACCTGAAAAGGACCCCAAACAGATGCCCGCATCCGGTTTGAAAGGAGGGGAACATATGTGCGAACGTCTTGCATCCCGGTACCCAGGCATGGCTCTTCTGGTGGTGCTCGCTTGCGGCAGTGCTTTCTCCCAAACGGCGGAGATCACTGGGCGCGTAATGGACGCATCCGGCGCAGTCATTCCACGTGCTACGGTCAGCGTGAACAGCATCGCCAGCGGCGCGGCTCGCGAAGTGCAAACCAATTCCAGCGGGTATTATACGGTCCCGCTGTTGCTTCCCGGCGAATACCAGGTGAGCGTTCAAAGCCAGGGGTTCAAAACGCTGGTTCGTTCCGGTGTCGTGCTTGCCGTCGATCAGCGCGCCGAACTCGATCTCACCCTCGAAGTGGGCGGCATGGCGGAAAAAGTCGAGGTTCAGGCCGCTGCTCCGCAATTGAATACTGTCGAGGCCAGCCAGGGCCAGGTGATCGCGAACAAGCAGATTGTCGATCTGCCCCTCAACGGCCGCACTTACGACGACCTCGCGCTGTTGTCGGCGGGAACCGTGCAGCCGCTGAGCAACGCCCGGTTTGTCGGATTCTCCTCGGGAGGCATGAGGGACACGCAGAATAACTTCCTGCTGGACGGCGTGGACAATAATCCCGTGGAACTCGCGGGCGCTCAGCGCCGCTCGGAAATGGTGCAGCCGTCGATCGACGGCATACAGGAGTTCAAGGTTCAGACCAACTCGTTTGCGGCCGAGTACGGACGCGCGCTGGGTGCCGTGGTCAACGTCACCACCAAATCGGGCACGAACGAGCTTCACGGGTCGGCCTTCGAGTTCCTCCGGAACGAGAAGCTCGACGCGGAGAATTTCTTCGCCCCGCCCGGTCCGAAGCCGCCATTCAAGCGCAACCAGTACGGCTTTTCGGTGGGAGGCCCGGTGTTCATTCCGAAAATCGTCCACGGCAAGAACAGGCTGTTCTTCTTCGGCGATTACGAGGGCACCAAGATCCGGCAGACCCAAATCACGGTAAGCACGATTCCCACACCGTCCATGCGCACCGGCGATTTCACGGAACTGAACGCGCAGCGCAAAATCGCGATCATCGATCCCGGAACCGGCAGCCCGTTCCCGAACAACGTAATTCCCAGCTCGCGACTCGATCCGCTGTCCGTCAAGCTGGTCAACCTGTACCCGGCGCCGATGACTTCGAGCGTCGCAACCAACTTCACGTTTCAATCGCCGAGTAACCAGGATGTGAACAAGTTCGATGTGCGGGGAGACGCCAACCTGGGGAGCAAGGACAATATGTTCTGGCGAATGAGCCAGCAGCACGCGACGCTGCCCGCTGTTTTCTCTCTCCCGGCCCCCGCCTACGGCGGCAATCCCTTCGATTCCTATATCGACGGCATCAACACGGGCGCCACCTGGAACCACATCTTCACCCCGACACTGATCCTTTCCGTGCGCGGCGGCTGGAACTACGGCTTCTTCGCGCGCGACAACCCGGCGTCTACGAGAGGCCAGTTTTACAATCAACAGCTCGGCCTCAATGGCGGGACCAACTCCATTCCGGGATCTTTCTCTAATTTCAATCCCACCGGTTACGCCTCGCTCGGACTTGGACCGAACAATCCGGTCTACCGCGATTCCCAAAATCGCCAGCTCACTGCCGATGTCACCTGGACTCACGGCAAACATAGCCTCAAATTCGGCGGAAGCCTGATTAAATCGCAGAACAACATATTCAACATCCGAAACGAAATCGGAGGTCCCTATGCGTTCAACGGCCAATACACCAAAGACGGCATGGCCGACTTTCTGTTGGGGATGGTGAGCGGCTTCACCTGGAACACCAGGTTGCAGGTCAATTTGAGAAGTTGGAACGACGCCGCGTTCATCCAGGATGACTGGAAGATCACACCCAATCTCACGCTGAACCTCGGCCTGCGATACGAGGTAGTGCTCCCATTTGTCGAGAAACGCGACCGCATCGGCGATTTCGATAACTGGACGAGCCCTTCGAACCCGCAGCTCGTGACGGCCAAGGGAGGTGGAAGCCGCTACGAGCGCGCGATGACTGCCACGGATAAGAATAACTTCATGCCGCGCGTGGGATTCGCCTATAAGTTGGGCGCGCGCACGGTGATCCGCTCGGGATATGGAATCTTCTATTCGTACATGGAACCGCTGGGCGACGCCGAGTGGCTAATCGGCAACCTGCCCTTCGCCTATGGCGTCACCTTGAATGGGAGCACCACCTCGCCCGCTTTTACGCTCGCCAACGGGCTCCCCCCGGGGGCGCTCGACGTCTCGAAAGCCACCGGCGTCCAACTCTCCAGCATTGAACGGCAAGCCATCAGCCCCTACGCGCAACAATGGAATTTCAATATCCAACGCGATTTCGGCGGAAATTGGCTGCTGGAAGTGGGTTACGCGGGAAGCAGGGGGACGCACCTCGAACGCGTTGCCGACGAGAACTATTCGCCTCCGGGACCGGGCGCCATCAACGCCAAGAGGCCGTACCAGACCGTTGCGGTCCCAGGCACGTCGATCGTCGCCGCTCTCGGACCGATTTACGGCTACCACTTCAACGGCAACACGAACTACAACGCTTTGGTGACGCGGCTCGAGAAGCGATTCTCGCAAGGTCTCACGCTGCTGGCGTCGTACACCTTCTCCAAGGCCATCGGCGACATTTGCGGCGCATCCGCCGCCGGCGACACCACGAATTGCGGTTACCAGGACCCCCGCAATCTCCGCAACGAGCGTTCCGTCGACAATATCGATATTCCTCAACGGTTCGTCGGCAGCGGAGTTTATCAGCTCCCCGTAGGCAGGGGACGCCACTTCGGGTCCGGCATGTCGCGAGTCGCCGATGGCTTCATTGGCGGATGGGCCTTGGGCAGCATCTTCACCATCGCCAATGGTATGCCGTTCAGTGTCATCTCGTCCGGCAATCCCGCCAATACCGGCACCTTCTCGGTCGTAAACCGGCCGAACGTGACCGGCGACCCGTATGCGTTCAACCGCACCGTCGATCAGGATTTCAATACCGCTGTCTTCGTCAATAATGCGCCATATACTCTCGGAACCGCCGGTCGTAACATCATGCGGCAGCGCGGTTTCTTCAACTGGGACTTCTCGGCGAACAAGGAGTTTGCGATTCGTGAGCGGATACGGCTTCAGTTCCGGTTCGAGTCGTTCCATTTCACCAATACGCCTCGCTTCGGCGTGCCCGGCGCGACGCTGGGAACCGCCGCATTCGGAAAGATCACCAGCGCCGACACGCCCCGTAACCAGCAACTCGGCCTGAAGCTGGTCTGGTAACGACTTTGGCAAGGAATAGAACCGGAATCTAAACCCATGAGCAGCAATCAATCGAACATTACCCGGCGGTCGTTTGCGTCGCAAGCCGCGCGCCTGGCAGCCGCGCCCCTGCTTGCTTCCGGACCGCTCATCAGGCCGGCATTCGCAGCGCCGGCGCGCAGGCCGAACATTTTATACATCATGACCGACGATCATGCCTCTCAAGCGATCGGTTGCTACGGCAGCAGGGTCAATCAGACCCCCAATCTCGACCGCATCGCCAAAGAAGGCATCCGCATGGACCGTGTCTTCGCCACCAACTCCATCTGCACCCCCAGCCGCGCCACCATCCTCACCGGCAAGTACAGCCACCTGAACGGCGTTCCGGTATTCAACCGGTTTGACGGATCGCAGCCCACCGTGCAGCAGAAGCTTCAACAGGCGGGCTATTACACGGCCATGGTGGGAAAGTGGCACCTGGGCAGCGATCCCACCGGATTCGATTACTGGAACATCCTGCCCGGTCAGGGAGTCTACAATGATCCGACGCTCTACGATAAGGACGGCTCGGTTGTTCATAAAGGCTACGCGACGGACATCATCACGGATATCACCCTCGACGCATTGAAGAACCGGCCCAAGGACAAACCGTTCTTCATGATGTCCCATCACAAAGCGCCTCACCGGGAATGGACTCCCGACGAAAAGCATCGCAAGCAGTTCGAGGGCAAACATATTCCGGAACCGCCGACGCTGCGCGATGACTATTCCGGCAGAACCGACGCGCTCCGCGAGCAGCAGCAATCGGTTTTCCGCGACCTGACGCGGCGCGATCTCAAGCTGATTCCTCCTCCGGGGTTATCTCGCGCCGAAGCGCAGAAATGGCTCTCGGAGAAACCCACGGAAGTGGAAGCCGTCGTCGACGGAGTCAATCGGAAATTGACCGGCAAGGCCCTGGAAGACTGGAAGTATCAGCGGTATATGCAGGACTACCTGGCGTGCGTTCAAAGCGTCGACGACAATGTCGGCCGCGTGCTCGACTGGCTGGACGCCAACGGCCTCAGGGAAAATACGGTCGTGATCTATACCAGCGACCAGGGATTCTTCCTCGGCGAGCACGGTTTGTTCGACAAGCGCTTCATGTACGAGGAATCGCTGCGCATGCCCTTCCTGGTACGCTGGCCTGGAGCGATCCGTCCGGGCTCGACCTCGCGCGCCATCGGCATCAACTGTGACTTCGCTCCCACCTTCCTGGACCTGGCCGGACAACCCACGCCCAGCGATATGCAAGGCCGGAGCTTTGTCCCTATCTGGCAGGGCAATACGCCGCGCGATTGGCGCCGCGCCATGTACTACCGCTACTACCACGATCCCGGGGACCACAACACACGCGCGCATTACGGAATTCGCACCGAGACTCACAAGCTGATTTACTTCTGGAGAAAAGACCAGTGGGAATGCTATGACCTCGTGGCGGACCCGCTCGAAATGCACAATATCTACAATGATCCGAAGGCGCAGAAGACCGTGGCCGCTTTGAAGGAACAGCTCTTCCGATTAAAGAAGGAGCTGAAGGATGACGACCAGTTCGCCAACGAGCAGCCGCAAGACTCGTCATACGTTCAGCCGCCCCCGTTGAAAAAGCAGTAGGCCGATGAATTGCAAATAGGGGAAGCACAGCGCAGTTGTATCGAGCCACTTCCGTTTGCTAGCTTGGCGTAGATGCCGGCGCCTGTGCCCGAACAACTCGGCCAGACCATTGAGACCCTTTACCGGTCGGAATCGAGCCGCGTTCTGGCCACGCTGGCGCGCCTCCTCGGAGATCTGGATCTCGCCGAAGAGGCCATGCATGAGGCATTCGCCGCCGCTCTGGAATTCTGGTCTCAGACCGGTATTCCGGACAAGCCGCGCCCCTGGCTGATTTCGACCGCACGCTTCAAGGCCATCGACGTGATCCGTCGGCGCGCGCGCTTCGACCGGGCACAGAGAGATCTTGTTGCCCACATGGAATCGCGCCTCAACCTCGCTCCCGGCGGAAATGAAGAGACCGGAGAGGAAGAGATCGAGGACGATCGCCTCCGTCTGATCTTCACCTGCTGCCATCCCGCTCTGCCTCCGGAGGGACAGGTTGCGCTCACTCTTCGCGAAATCTGCGGCCTGACCACGGAAGAAATCGCCCGCGCTTTTCTCGTGACGCCGGCGACGCTCGCCCAACGCATCGTACGCGCCAAGGCAAAAATTCGAGAGACGCCGATTCCATATGAGGTGCCGACGCCGCAGGAATTGCCGGAGCGGCTGGACGCGGTGCTTCAGGTCGTCTATCTCGTCTTTAACGAAGGCTATTCGGCAGCCGCGGGAGCGGAGGTAACGCGGGCCGAGATCACCGGCGAGGCGATTCGATTAGGACGTTTATTGAGCGAGCTCCAGCCGGAACCGGAAGTCATTGGGCTGCTGGCTCTGATGTTGCTGCAGGAATCCCGCCGCGCGGCCAGGACCTCGCCGGCCGGGGAGCTGATTTTGCTCGAAAATCAAAACCGCGCGCTTTGGAACCGCGAACAGATCGCGGAGGGAGTGGCATTGGTGGAAAAAGCCCTGAGCTCCCGCCGCTTCGGCCCTTACACACTGCAGGCAGCGATTGCAGCCGTTCATGCGGAGGCGGAATCGACCGCTGCCACCGACTGGCGGCAGATTCTCGCGCTTTACAACCACTTGGTGCGAATTCAGCCTTCGCCAGTTGCGTATCTCAATCGCGCCGTGGCCATTGCCATGTGCGACGGTCCCCAGGCCGGTCTCAAGCATATCGACGCGGTGTTGGATCGTGGTGAACTGGCAAATTACTACCTGGCGCATTCAGCTCGCGCCGAAATGTACCGCAGGCTGGGCAGGACCGCTGAGGCTCGGGCTTCTTATCAGAAGGCGCTGGGGCTGACCCGGCAGGAACCGGAACGGCAATTTCTGCAACAGCGGATTCGGCAACTGAAATAGAAATTGGAGTGCTGTCGATTTTCGGTCTCCCCAACGACTATAGGACAAAGGAACGATGAGCTACGGTTCCTGAGTGAGCAGGACGAGCCATACGAAACAAGGAGAAGAATTCATGCCTCAGTATTTGGTTGCTAACTACCTCCCAGACGACTTCGATCCGTCCGCCGTAACCGAAGCG
>Ga0335079_10002520_pt1 | contig 21157 bp, 24 predicted proteins | sample Lox_Sample_33_FD_206719 | JGI IMG/M metagenome (GOLD analysis project Ga0335079, IMG submission 206719) | Soil microbial communities from Loxahatchee National Wildlife Refuge, Florida, United States - Lox_Sample_3.3 | ecosystem: Environmental > Terrestrial > Soil > Wetlands | place: USA... | reverse complement strand
CCAGCACGAAGCTTCTCGACCGCGCTTTGATATTCAGCGATCGAAGCGCGTGAACCAAGGTGTGCATTGATCGAACCAAACGCTTTGTCACGCGCGTCGAGTGCGCCGAACAACTGCGCACCGATTGAGAATTGGCCTCGCGCTACATGTAAAATAGCAATATAGACCAGGTCCCTCGTAACCCACACCGAGGTTGTATAGGTCCGATACAGCGCGAGGCTCTCTTTGAAATGGCAAAGCGCCGGATCAAAATCGTTCTGACGCAGGGCGAGCCTGCCTTGGAGCCAGAGAGATTCCGCAATGCTGTTGCGGTTGCCGGCCCCGCTCACCAGAGCCAGACTCTGATCGAGGTAGGATTTGGCTGCAACAAAGTCGCCTTGCAGCATCGCCGCCAAACCTAGATTTCCGGCGCACCGCCCGAGCAACGTAGCATCGCCGCCAATCCGTTCGGCCTGTATCATGCCTTCACGCAGCGCCAACTTTGCCGCATAGTAATCACCGACTCGTTCGGCTTGCACCATGCTTTCACGCAGCGCCAATTTTGCCGCCTCGTAATCGCCAACGCCGATTTTGTACACGCCGTACCAAGCATAGGCATGCAGGGCGCCATACACGTGGTCGACTGCACGCGCGAGTTCTATGCTCTCCTCGAAATAGGGGACGGCGGTGCCGTCCAACTTCGGATAGTTCAGCCAGCCTATGAGCCACAGGGCATCGACTATTCCCTCCTTGTAGTCGAGCGACCGGGCGAGGCGCAGGCTCTCCTCTGCAAAACTCCGGGCCTGCGTCGGATCATAATAATTTGTGATGTGTCCGGTAACGAACAACGTGTCCGCGCGAAGTGGGGTGCTCTCTTCTGTACCCGATACCGCAAGGAGGCGTTTGCCCCAACCATTCGCCTCACGCCAATAGACGCGCGCTACCCAATAGCGGCGCAGCGCAGTGACGAGACGCATTCCATCACGCACTCGCGTTGGCGAGAGCGAATGCTCAAGCGCCGCGCGCAAGTTATCCAGTTCGACCTCGGCTTTAGCGTACCAGCGGACCTGGTCGGGGGCGTAGAAATAGGGCTCGAACGCCTCGGCCTGCCTGGCGAAGAACGTGAGATGCCTGTCGCCGATCTGTTCGACCTCTTTCGCGTCAACCAGCTTTTCACGGCTGTATTGTCGTATCGTCTCGAGCATGCGGTAGCGCGGCTCGACTGCCAGGTCGTCCAGGATGACGAGCGATTTGTCGACAAGGCGTGTGAGAGTATCAAGCACCTCCACTGCATCAATTCCATCACCCGCGCATACCGCCTCTGCCGCCTCCAAAGTCCAGCCGCCGGAAAATACCGATAGACGACGTAGCATTACGCGTTCAACCTGCGGCAACAGGCTGTGGCTCCAATCGATGGTCGACCGCAGTGTTTGTTGGTGGGGCAGCGCGGTGCGGCTCCCGCCGGTCAGCAGACGGAAGCGATCACCGAGACGCTGGGCAATCTGTTCGACCCGCATGGCCTTGACCCGGGAGGCCGCTAGTTCGATGGCAAGTGGGACTCCATCGAGACACCAGCAGATTTGCGAGACCGAGGGCGCATTGTCGTTTGTGACCTGAAACGAGGCGTTGGCAAACCTTGCGCGCTCGATGAACAGTCGTACGGCGGCAAATTGTGTCAGTTGCACGACGGATGTCTGCACCTTGGGATCAGGCGCCGGTAGCGGCGACACTCGCCATGCGAGTTCTCCGCCAATTGTAAGGGGTTCGCGACTGCTCGCGAGAATGCGTGTCTCATGGCTCTTTCGCAGCACCGAGTCAGCGAAGCTGGCACAGGCCTCGACCAGATGCTCACAATTGTCGAGGATGATCAGCAACCGCCTCTGGCACAGGAAGTCGAGCAACGTCGTAAGGAGTGGCTTGTCTGGCTCCTCCCGCAGACCCAAGGCAGTGGCAACCGCGCTCGGCACAAGCGCAGCGTCAGCCAGGGGCGCAAGTTCGACAAACCAAGCGCCATCCTTGAACCTGTCTAGAACGCTGGCAGCAACTTGCAGCGATAGGCTGGTCTTGCCAATGCCGCCGGAGCCAACCAACGTCAGCAGGTTCGTTGTCTCCAAAAGATCCCTGACCTGCGACACATCCTGGTCCCGACCGAGGAAGCTCGTGCTGCGCAGAGGCAGATTGTTGGGGATTGCGTTCAGCGATTGCAGGGCCGGAAAGTCTTGCCGCAGACCCGGTGCAACAACTTGCCAGAGGCGCTCAGGATTGATCAGGCCCTTGAGGCGATGCTCGCCCATCTCGCGCAGTGTCAATCCACCCGGAAGTTGATCGCGCAAGAGTTCCGCAGTGGCCGTCGACAACAGGATTTGCTGGCCATATGCGACGGACATGACGCGCGCGACGCGGTTGACCGTAGTACCAAAATAGTCGCCATCGCGCTCTTCGGCGGCCCCGGTATGCAGACCAATCCGGATTTTGATCGGTGTGTCACCCCAATCTTCAGCCTGCATGATGCGCTGCGCCGCCGTCGCCGCCGCCAGCGCGTCTGACGCTGTCGCGAAAGCCGCACAGAAGGCGTCTCCCACCGTCTTGAATATGAAACCGGAATGCGCGCCGATGACCTCGCGAAGCACAGCATTGTGACGGGCCAGCGCGAGCCTCATCGCGTCGGGCTGTCGTTCCCAAAGCGTCGTGCTTCCCTCGATATCGGTGAACACAAAGGAGACGGTCCCGGTCGGATGATGAGGCATGCAATATCTCAGCGAGGAAATGCTTTTCTACATTAAGAACAAACAAAATGCTGCTAGTAAAACGACACCTTGGGGGCAATGTCGCTTAATGGGACCGCAGATGTCTGCTGTTGAGGACGACGCACCTCCCACCCGCTCGCTGTCGCTCGCGGCGGAGGCGAAGGGTTGGCGGGACTCCCTCTCAGCGAGGGCTGTTGGCGCGCGATACGAACGCGATGATGCGCCGGCGGAACACGAAAGCGAGAACGGCCACGACGATCGCGCCGATCCAAAGCGCCTCCAATGAGCCGTCGCCGCCATCGGGTGAAACGCCGAACAATGTCTCAATGAAGTCCACGGATCATCTCCTCGGGCGAAATAACGTCGTCGCCAGTGGTCCTCGTTTCCTCCGCGCTGTCAAGCGGCCTCAGCCGCCCACATGCGCGATCCTGAGCTCGGCGGCCGCGGCGTTGATTTCCGCGATGTCGTGCGCCAGCAATGCGTCCATTTTCGCAAGCGCATCCGCGACCTTGGCCATGGTCTCGCGCGCGACCGCGTCGGCCTGCACGGTGGGCTCTCGATCCGACACGGCGGCGTTGTTGATGCAGTCGACCAGCGTGTCATCGAGCCCCGCGGGGTGGCGCAGCACGTCGCGGGGCGATTCCCGCTTCACGTCCACCAGCACGCCTTCGATTGCAAGCAGCCGGGCGACCGCGCTTTTGATCTTCTCCGCCAGGGCCGGGTTAGATGAGCTGACACTCTCGCCCAACGCGCCCAGTTGGCGTCGCAGGCGCCGGGTGCGGTTCACCGCCTGGTTCAGCCGCGAGAGGCAGTCCGTCAGCTCTTTCAGGAGCGCAAACTGACGGGCATGGGCCTCGGGCGGTGTCGTAACGCGCAGGTCGGCAATGATGGTGAAATCCGCGGCGCTCGCGGCCGAACCAGCGGTCAGCTCGACCCGATACGCGCCGGGGACCGCGAGGGGACCTGCCTGCCCCTCCGGCTCGGCGACCAGCGGCTTGTTTCGTCGCGTCACCAGCGCCGGATCGAGCTTGACCGGGCTCGGATGGCGGATGTCCCAGACATATCTGTTGAGGCCTGGGCGTGCCGATGGACGCCGCGCCGGCGGCAGCGACGCATCGTCGCTGCGCAGCGCAATGATGGCGGCGCCGGCCGAATCCCGGAAAGTCAGCGAAACCGAACCGGGAGCATCATCGCCGAGCCAGTAATAGACGACCGCGCCGGCGGGCGGATTTTCGCCGACGTCGAGGTGCTCGCGCACCTTGGTGCCATCCGGACGCTCGACCGTCGCAATACCGCCGCCAACACCCAGCACGAGGTTGAAGGAGACCGCGTTCCGGACCGCATTAAGCGCGCCGAACCGCATCCGCGTGCGCACGGCGGTCCGCGGCGGTATCAGTCGCGTCGCCGTGCCGCCGTCGGCAAGGGTGCGCAGCGGCGAGATATCGTCGAGGATCCAGAACGATCGGCCATGGGTTCCCGCCACGAGGTCAGTCCCCTTGATCTTGAGATCGTAGACCGGCACCGCCGGCAGACCAGAGAGGCGCGTCCATGCCCGGCCATCGTCGAGGCTGAAGAACACGCCGGTCTCGGTACCCACGAACAGCAGGCCCGGCTGCACCGGATCGGCGCGAAGGACGCGGGTAATCTCATCCACGGGAAAATCGCCGACAATCGCGTGCCAGCTTCGGCCGGAATCGGTGCTGCGGAATAGATAGGGCCGATAGTCCGAGAGCTTGTATCGGGTCGCCGCGAGATAGACCGTATCGGGGTCGTGCGCCGAAATCTCGACACAGCCCACATAGGCAAGCTCGGGCATCGAGGACGGCGTGACATTGTGCCAGGTAACGCCATCGTCGCGCGTTACGTGAACCAGGCCGTCATCGGTCGAAGCCCAAATCTCGCCCTTGCGATGGATCGATTCGACAACGCTGGCACAGGTCGCGTGCACCTCCGCGCCGGCGCTTTCGGGCGTGATATCGCCGCCGGAGTAGCCTTGACGCGAAACGTCGTTGAGGCTCAGGTCCGGCGAGATCGTCTCCCAGCTCATGCCCTCGTTGCGCGTGCGGAAAACATGGTTGCCGCCGGCATAGATCACGTTGCTGTCATGCGGCGAGAACACGATCGGAAACGTCCAGGCGAAGCGATAACGCATGTCCTTGGGTGCGACGCCCGTCGATTCCTCGGGCCAGACATTGACGAGCTGGATTTGCGCGGTGCGGTAATCATAGCGCTGCAGCGCACCCGCCCCGCCCGGGCTCGAGCCGATCGCGCCGCAGTAGACGATGTTGGGGTCGCGCGGATCAACCGCTATGAACCCGCTCTCGCCGCTGCCGGGATAACTGCAATCGCCCAGCGTGATCGCGCCCCAGACCGACCCCGAGGGCACGGCGACGCAGGAATTGTCCTGCTGCGTGCCGTAAACGCGATAGGGATACTGGTCGTCCACATCGATGCGATAGATCTGAGCCGTCGATTGGTTGTAGATCGAGGACCAGGTCAGACCGGCGTTGTAGGTGACCTGGGCACCGCCATCGTTCCCCAGAACCATCCGCCTGGGATCGACGGGATCAATCCAGAGATCGTGATTGTCGCCGTGGGACGTATTGATCTCGGAATAGCTCGCGCCACCATCGGTCGATTTCCACATTTGAAGATTGGTGACGTAAACCGTCTCGGAGTCTCGCGTGTCGGCAAAGACGTGGGTGTAGTACCAGGGCCTGTGCATCAGATCGCGGTTGGAGGACACGAGCGTCCAGCGCGCGCCGTAATCGTCGGAGCGGTAGAGGCCGGTTTGGTCGCTCGTCGTCTCGATAAGTGCCCAGACGCGGCCCGAGCGTGCCGGCGACACGCTGACGCCGAGCTTGCCCAGAGGGCCATCCGGCAAGCCGGGCGCGCGGCTGATTTCCTGCCAGGTGTCGCCGCCATCGACCGAACGAAAGAGACCGCTGCCGGGTCCACCGCTGGAAATATTCCAGAAATTGCGCCGTGTCTGCCAGAACGTCGCAAAGACGATGCGGGGATTGTTGGGGTCCATCGACAGCTCGACCGCCCCCGTGTCGGCGTTGCGATAGAGCACCTTCTCCCAGCTCTTGCCGCCGTCCCGCGTGCGGAAGACGCCGCGCTCCTCGTTCGGCCCGAAGATGTCACCCAGCGCCGCGACGAACGCGATGTCGGAATTGCGTGGATCGATGCAGATGCGACCGATGTGCTTGCTCGCGCGGAGCCCCACATTGACCCAGGTGCGGCCGGCATCGGTCGATTTATAGACCCCGTCGCCATAGGACACGTCGAGCCGGATCTCGGTTTCTCCCGTGCCGGCGTAGATAACATTCGAGTCCGAGGGCGCGACGGCGATGGCGCCCACCGCCGCGCTCGTCATGAACCCGTCCGAGACGCAGCGCCAGTAGATGCCCCCATCGACGGTCTTCCAGATGCCGCCGGCGCACGCGCCGAAATAAGCGACCATCGGATCGTTCGGATCGCCGGCAACGGCGACCACTCGGCCGCCGCGCGGCGGACCGATGCAGCGCCACTTCATGGCATCGAGGGTCGCGGCGAGGCGCGGCTGTATCGGCATGATGCGAGTTATTCCGTGCTTTGGGTTAGGCGGGACGCTTAGCCTAAATGCCGAATGCGTCTCGTTGCAACCACGACGAGAGGGAAACGGGACATCCGGTCTTCATACGATCGAGCCGTGCGGTCCCGAGCCCGGATGCCGCCGTCGCAAATCCGGTTGCCAGCGCCGGTCCGTCCGCGCACAGTTGATGCCATGATTCCCCGCTACAGCCGCCCCGAGATGAGCGCCATCTGGGAGCCGGAGAACCGCTATCGGATCTGGCTCGAAATCGAGGCGCACGCCGCCGACGCCCTTGCCGAGCTAGGGACGATCCCGAAATCCGCCGCCGCGGCGATCCGCGCCAGGGGCGGCTTCGACGTCGCGCGCATCGACGAGATCGAGCGCGAGGTCAAGCACGACGTGATCGCCTTCCTCACCAGCCTCGCCGAGCATGTGGGACCCGAAGCGCGCTTCGCGCATCAGGGCATGACCTCGAGCGACGTACTCGACACCTGCCTTGCCGTGCAGCTTAAGCAGGCGAGCGACATTCTGCTCAGGGATATCGACCAGCTCTTGGCCGCGCTGAAGCGGCGTGCCTTCGAGCACAAGATGACGGTGACGATTGGACGCAGCCACGGCATCCACGCGGAGCCGACCACGCTCGGCCTCAAATTCGCGGGACATTACGCCGAGTTCCAGCGCAATCGCGAGCGGCTGCTGCGCGCGCGCGCCGAGATCGCAACCTGCGCTATCTCCGGCTCCGTCGGCACCTTCGCCAATATCGATCCTGCGGTCGAGGCGCACGTGGCAAAGGCGATGGGCCTCGCGGTCGAGCCGATCTCCTCCCAGGTGATCCCGCGCGACCGCCACGCCTATTTCTTTGCGACGCTCGGCGTGATCGCGAGCAGTATCGAACGGCTCGCGACCGAAATTCGCCACCTTCAGCGCACCGAACTGCGCGAGGCCGAGGAATATTTTTCCCCGGGCCAGAAGGGCTCCTCGTCAATGCCGCACAAGCGCAATCCGGTGCTGTCGGAGAACCTGACCGGGCTCGCGCGGTTGATCCGCGCCGCGGTGGTGCCGGCGCTTGAAAACGTGACGCTCTGGCACGAGCGCGACATCTCGCACTCCGCGGTCGAGCGGGTGATCGCGCCCGACACGACGATCGCCCTCGATTTCGCGCTGGCGCGACTGACCGGCCTGATCGAGAAACTGGTGATCTACCCCGAAGCGGTCCGCGCCAACCTCGAACGGCTTGGCGGGCTGATCCACTCACAGCGCGTGCTGTTGGCACTGACCCAGGCCGGCATGAACCGCGAGGACGCCTATCGCGCGGTTCAGCGCAACGCCGTGCCGGTCTGGGAAGGCAAGGGACGCTTTGCCGAGCTGCTGAAGCACGACCCCGAGGTCGCGCGCCATCTCACGGCCGATGCGATCGACGCGCTCTTCGATGACGCCTATCACCTGAAGCACGTGGAGACGATCTTCCACAGGGTTTTCGGGGGCGGTTGACGCTACCCCACTATTTGCGAAGACCTGGCCCGCGCGATTGTGACGGGACGGCGGCCGCGCGCGCATTATATCGTGCGCCAATTGCTCCGAGACGAGACTGAAATCCGATGTGTACCGTCGTGACATTGCGCCGCCCCGGCGCGGACTGGCCGCTGATCCTCGGCGCCAATCGCGACGAAATGGTGGAGCGGCCCTGGGATCCTCCCGGGCGGCACTGGCCCGACCGCCCCGATGTCCTCGCCGGGCGCGACAGGCTCGCCGGCGGCTCGTGGCTCGGCACCAATGACACCGGCGTTGTGGTCGGTGTCCTCAATCGCCACGGCACGCTTGGTCCGGCGGCGGGTTTCCGCTCGCGCGGCGAGCTTGTGCTGGAGGCGCTCGACCATGCCGACGCGGCCGACGCCGCTCGCGCACTCCGCCAACTCGATCCCAAGGCCTATCGTCCCTTCAACATGGTGGTTGCCGACAACCGTGATGCGTTTTGGTTGCGCCACGCGGATCCGACCGGCACGCTCGCGATCGCGGTGACGCCGATCCCCGCGGGGCTTTCGATGCTGACCGCTGGCGACCTAGACGATGCCGAAAGCAGTCGCATCCGCCGCTACCGCCCGCTTTTCGCGGCAGCGCCGCCGCCCGATCCCGATCGCAACGATTTCCGCGCGTGGGAAGCATTGCTTGGCGATCGCTCCTTCGCGCCGGAGGATGGGCCAAACGCGGCCATGAGGTTCCTGACGCCGAGCGGCTTCGGGACGGTGTCGAGCGCCCTTATCGCGCTCCGCAAGCCCGGCGGCAACCGCCCGGCCGCCCGTTTCCGCTTCGCCCGATGGTCCCCAAAAGAGGAGCCTTGGCAAGAGGTTAGCGGTTAGACCAAAATCCAGCCGCGGTGTCGTTGTTTCGCGCTCGGCAGCTTGCTATACAGCAACCCCGATTACAGACATGCACGGCGCCGACCGGGGCTACGCCGCTCCACCCTGCATTCCCCGCAATTTGACGTAACAAGGTTCAGGCCATGTCGCGACGCCGCCAGATCTACGAGGGCAAGGCCAAGGTGCTGTTCGAGGGCCCCGAGCCCGGCACGCTCGTGCAGTACTTCAAGGACGATGCGAGCGCTTTCAACAACCAGAAGCGCGGCACCATCACCGGCAAAGGCGTGCTCAACAACCGCATCAGCGAATACCTCATGGTGAAGCTCGCGGAGGTGGGAGTGCCGACGCACTTCGTGCGTCGCCTCAACATGCGCGAACAGCTCGTGCGCGAGGTCGAGATCATCCCGATAGAGTTGGTGATCCGCAATTCTGCCGCCGGCTCCTTCGCCAAGCGGTTCGGCATCGCCGAGGGCACGCAGCTGCCGCGCTCGATCATCGAGTACTACTACAAGAACGACAGCCTCAGCAGCCCGATGGTCTCAGAGGAGCACATCACCGCGTTCGGCTGGGCCAACACCCAGGATCTCGACGACATGATCCAGATGGCGCTCCGGGTGAACGATTTCCTCACCGGGCTCTTTCTCGGCATCGGTATTCGGCTCGTCGATCTCAAGCTGGAATTCGGTCGGCTCTACGAGAACGATGAGATGCGGATCGTTCTCGCCGACGAGATCAGCCCGGACAATTGCCGGCTCTGGGACCTCAAGACCAATGAGAAAATGGACAAGGACCGCTTCCGCCAGGATTTGGGCCGCGTCGAGGAGGCCTATCAAGAAGTGGCGCGCCGCCTCGGCATTTTGCCCGAAGGCGGCCCAGCCGATATGAAGGGCCCGAAGACGATCCAGTGAGGCGGCGGCTCCAATGAAAGCGCGCGTGCATGTTACGTTGAAGTCGGGCGTCCTCGATCCGCAGGGGAAGGCCATCGCCCATGCGCTGGGTGCGCTCGGATTTACCGGGGTGAACGACGTCCGCCAAGGCAAGGTGATCGAGATCGACCTCACGGAAAGCGATCCCAAGCGCGCGGAGGCGACGGTCAAAGCGATGTGCGAAAAGCTGCTTGCCAACACCGTCATCGAGAATTACGCGATCGAGATCAGGGCGTGAGCCCGGCTGTGCCACTGAATCGCGGATGAGAGCGTCGGCCATCAGTGAATGCGCTGGCAGCTTATGGTGTGGATGTTGAACCGGTTGTTAGCGACGTTGGTTCCAACATAGCCATCGAGCGTGCCGCCCTTGAACGTCACGGTCGCGCCACCCGCGTCATAAGCGACTTGACCCGGGTGCGTGTTGTCGAGGCTCACGTATCGTCCACTCGCGTCAAGCCTGAAGCCGAGTCCGATCAGGATTTGCCCGCCGACGCCCACGCACGAATATTCCCCGGCCGCGAGCCCCGCGGCATTGGCTTTAGAGACGCCGACACAGGCCAGCATCAACGCCGCCATTCCGGCGGCGCGGATAAGGTATTGCGCTTTCATGACATCCCCCTTCGACCCCAATCTCCGCCACTTTATGGGCCCATCCCCGCGCGCGAAAGCGCGATAATCCGGCAATGCGGCCGCGCCGTCTTATATAGTGGCGCAACGCTTTTGGGAGAAATCGCACATGATCGCGGCTTGGAACAGCGTAATCGCGGGTTTGCCGGTGCTGCTGGCGCAGCTCGCGACGACCACCGGTATCTTCTTCCTCGGCCTCATCGTCTATTTCTCGCTCACGCCCTATCGCGAGCTGCAATTGCTCCGGCAGAACAACGTCGCGGCGGCGATCGTGTTGGTGGGCGAGATGTTGGCCTTGGCGGTGCCCCTGGGCGCAATGCTGGCGCATAGCGTGAGTGTCCCCGACATCCTGCTCTGGGGCGGCGTCACCATAATCCTGCAATTGGTAGCGGCGGCGGCAGTGGCGGTCGTGCTGCGCCATCTCCCTGCGGCGATCGAGCGCGGCGAAGTCGCGCCCGCGTTGGTGCTGGCGGGGGCACAGCTTTCGGCCGGAATCTTGAACGCGGCGGCGATGTCGGGATAGCGGCCGGGGTTCCCCACTCCCATGAACCGTCTCGATAAGGCCGTTATTATTGGCGTGTTTCTGCTTGCGGCTCTCGTCGCCCTTGGCCGGCACTCGATCGTCTACGACCCCGGCGCGGGGCGGCGCCCACAGCCTCTCCCCGAGCCCGTTCCGTTCGACAACACGGCTCCGCCGCCACGTTCGCTGACCCCGAGTCAGACGACCACGCCGCCCCAGCCGCCGCCCGTTCAGACCTCGCCGCAGCGCGTGCGACGCCCACCCCTCGCGCCCCCCAGCGCGCAGGATCCCGTGTTCGAGGTCGAGCCCGACGACGTCAAGAGCGGAACCCTTCTGCTCGGCACGGCTTTCTCGGTCGACCAGCGCGGCGTCTGGCTTACCGCGCGTCACGTCGCGAGCAGCCTCTGCCGGCAGCTCGCGATCTTCGCGGACGGACGTCCCGTCGCGACCTCGATAGCCTATGTCGATCCGGAAATGGATGTGGCGGTGCTGACCACCCGTGGCGGAGCGCCGGCCCTGCCGCTCGAGACCGCGACGCCGACAGTCGGCGAGACCGGTTATTCCTTTGGCTATCCCACGGGTGTGTTGGGAGCAACCCAAGACACGCTGATGGGCCGCTCGCGCATGCAAGGAAACGGCCGGCTTGCCGGTATCACGCCGACACTCAGCTGGGCAGAGGCGCGCCGTATTCCCGAATCGCTGGATTCCCTGGGCGGGATGAGCGGCGGTCCGATGCTGGACGAAAGCGGGCGCGTGGTCGGCAGCGTCGTCGCGGCGTCGGAGCGCCGCGGCCGCGTCCATACCGTCGCTCCCGAGGTGCTGAGCGAGACCGGGCAAACGACACGGTTATTCAGCGCCGCGACACCATCCGCGCCCGTACAACAGATCGCCGACCGATCCGAAGCCCTTGGCGACGTTGCGAGCGACCTAAGCGACGAATCCCGTATCACCAAGGTCTATTGCCGCGCGCGATAAGCACGCCGCGGTTGGCCATCAATGAAACGTGCGTTGCGCCGTCGCGCGAGCGACGCGATGTTTTGGAAGGGTTGATCGAACATGATGAAATTGCGGCTAATCGGAATCGTGCTTGCTTGCACGCTGGCGATGTCGGCGATTGTGCGGGCGGCCGGCCCACCTTCCCAGGGCGGCGGCCCGAGCACCAGCTCGGGCCATTGGGCGGGGCCCAAGGGATGGCAGGCGCATCCCTCCTGGGGTGGCGACATCCACCATTTCCCGCATGAAATCTGGCGCGGTGGCCACTGGTGGCACGGCAGATACGGTGGCCGGCCTGGCTGGTGGTGGATCGTTGGACCGAATTGGTTCTGGTATCCGGCGGCGATCTACCCCTACCCCGATCCGTTCACGCCCCCGGGTGCCGCGCCGGGCTTTTGGTACTATTGCCAGTTCTACAGCCAGTACTATCCCTATGTCGGCGTCTGTCCGAGCGACTGGCAACCGGTACAACCTTATTAAGGCTCGGCGCACCTCATCCCTTGAGATAGGCGTTGAGATCGGGGGTCGCGATCGAGCGATCAAGATAGCTGAAGGTGCCCTGCTCCTTGACCTCGCGCGCGGCCTCGATCACGCCGGTCATCGCGGCACGGTAAAGCGAGGTCGCGAGGCTGACGCGCTTGACGCCGGCCTCGGCGAGCGCCGCTACGGTGAACGATTTGCCCTTGATGCCCGCCATGAAGTTGTAGGGATGCTTCAATGCGGCGCAGACCTTGCGCACGGCGGCAAGATCGGGAAGCCCCGGCGCCATCAGCACGTCCGCGCCGGCAGCCTCGAATGCCCTAAGCCGCGCGATGGTGTCATCAAGATCGAGCCGGCCGCGAAGGAAATTCTCGGTGCGCGCGGTCAATGTGAAGGGGATCGGCAACGCACGAGCCGCCGCCACCGCCGCCTTGATCCTTTCGACCGCGTGGCCGAACTCGTAGATCGGCGCCTGGGGATCGCCGCTCGCATCCTCTATCGAACCGCCGACGAGCCCGGTTTCGCAGGCGAGGCGGATCGTCTCCGCCGCCGCTGTCGGCGCGTCGCCGAAGCCCTTTTCCAGGTCGGCCGATACCGGAAGATCGATTGCCTCGACGACTAGGCGACAATGGGCGAGCGCCTCGGCGCGCGCGACCTGGCCGTCGCGCCGCCCCAGCACTCCCGCCTGCGCCCCGCTTGATGTCGCAAGCGCTGGAAATCCGAGCCCGGCCAATATCCGCGCCGAGCCGCCATCCCAGGCATTGGCGATCACGAATGCGCCCTGCGCCTGATGCAGCGCGCGAAAGCGTTGGGCCTTATCGAGCTGAGTTGCGGTCATGGGAGCCTCCGGAATATCGATGCCAAAGACTACCCCAGCACGGCGGCGGCCGGTATGCCTTCCCGGTTTAGAGCGGCGTCCAGATCGCGCGAACGAATTGAAGCCGCATTCCGACGCGCTCCATATTGCGGTGGCTCGCGGAGAGAAACGCCGCACCGCTGCAGACGAACTCGGTGTCGGCTGCACGCGCGGCGGCCAAGCGGCACCCCAGCAATGCCGCATGAAGTCCACGGCCGCGAAACGCAGGGTCGGTGGCGGCATCCGCGAGGTACCCAACCCGGCCGGCGATGTAAAGCGTCGCGACCGCGGCGGGCCGTCCTTCAAACCGGCCGAGGAAAAGCGACCAGCGCGGCTCATCCAGCCATGGCCGCACATTCGCCTTGAAGCGAGCGCGATGCTCCTCCGGAATTTCCCACCCCGCGACATAGGCCGAAAGAAATTCGTCCATGACGGCTTCGCTGGCGACGGCCTCGATGGAGACGCCGCGCGCGGGAGCTACCGTCAGCCCCGGCGCGCCGATCAGCGAGGCATGGAAGCTCGATTGAAAATAACCATGCCGGGCCAGCTCCCGGCAAAGCTCTCCCTCGCGCCCCGGCACGATCTCGAAGCGCCCCCGTAGGCCCGCCTCGCGATACCATGCAATGAGCGGCTCGATCAGACTTTCGTCGCCCGGGCGCAACCCCGTCACCGAATTGAACGGCGGGGACGGCAGCTCGCGCGCCATGGACGCGACCCCTCCGCCCGCGAGAACGCGGATAGCAACGCCCAGGGGGTTGCCGGGCAAACGCGCCAGCACCTGTAGCCGTTCAACCCTATAGGCGGATTCGACCTCGATCGTGCGCTGAAGGCGGTCAGGCGACGGGAGCAGCGTCTCCATGCCGACGCGTGTAGCCGCGCCGGCCATCGATGTCCAGGACCTAGATCAGCGGCACCAAGCGTCCGATGGTTTCGGCGACCCGGGTCTGCGGTTCGAGGAAGCGCAGTCCGGCCACCCCGGCTCCTTCCCAGCTTACCTCCGCGTGAAAGGTCCCGAAGCGGTCGCAAGCGATTGTGAACGGGCCGCGCGACGGCACCTCCTCGTCGAGGCGGATACGGGCGCCGTCGAGAGAAACGTCGATGATAGTGCAGTCAAGCTTGCGCGCATTGGCGTCAAGCTGCCCCGCCCAAAGGACATTTTTGCGTACGGAGCGACGCCGCTCGCGCCCTTCGGTGCCGATACTCGCTTGGGCCATGACCATGCGCTCCTGCCGGTGCCAACCTCACGATATTCTTGGACTCGGGTCCTTAATGAACGGTTTACCGGGCGACCGGGGATGGCGGCAGGAGACGGGCCCTCGCCATCTCCAACCGGCATTGGGCATATTCGGGGCTGCCTGGCTTGGCGCCCCACGACACACAAAGGAAATGGTCGGCGGAGCAATCGCCTAAGTCACGCCTTTGTGCCTCGGCCGCGAGATTTGCATTGCCCTTATAGAGAGCTAATCCCCGGCAGATATCGTGATCCGAGAGCTTTGCCAATTGCTCCGGCGGGAGCGATACAATTTCGTCCGGGCCCATCGCGCTACACCCCTGGAGCAGCACGATCAGGATGAGCCCGAGTGCGCCCGCAATGGCGCTTGAATTTGGCGTGGCGTGGTAACGCGCGACCTGCGTGCGCACGGTGTCCCAATCTATTTCAGTCGCGCAATTTACACGCGGCAATACGAGATCAATCTCCGGTTACGGTATCGGAACATGACCCAAAATTTTCACTCTTCACCCAACACCGCGACATTAGCTTATGTATGTCGCTGCAGCATCGGGTGGAAGCAATGATCGCGACAGCAGAACGCGACTTGGAAGCGATCGCGCAGACATTGATCTCTCGCTATGGTTTGCGCGCGTCCGGTTTCGCCTCTCACGAAGCCCTGAAGGCTCGTGACCGTCGTCAGCCTCGTCAGATGGAGGCGTGGCAACTGATCGGCGACACAGTCGAGAAAATGCTCGCCGCCGAACCTTGATCGCAGCAAGCGACATCGAGTCGCCGCTGTTCGTGTCCACGGCACGAACAGTTCCTATCCACTTATTGGGAGGCAGATGGCGTGGTAGCACAGATTGAGGTCGGACAGCGCTATAGGAAGGCTGACGGAGCCTGGTTGGTCTGGGAAGTGATCGAACTCGGACCCCTGAGGGATGGCATCCGACATTATCGGGTCGCGGACGTAAGAGACCCTTTGAATGTCAAGCTCCTCTCCGAGCATACGCTGACCAATCTCAAGAGTTATCAACCGGTCCCTCGCGCCCGGTGACCTCTTAAGGTCGGGCGCGGATCGACGCGACTCGACCGGCGTCCTTGATCCGCCGCTCGGCTCGGGCTATCTGAGGCGGAGCCGCTCCTTTCGCGCGCGAGGCACATGTCCCATGCAGGCCGCCGTCATCGTCTTTCCGGGCTCCAATCGAGAATACGACGTGATTGACGCGCTGCGCCGGTGTTCCGCAAAGGAACCGCTCAGGGTCTGGCACGGCGAGAGCGAGCTTCCGAAGGCAGACCTGATCGTCATTCCCGGCGGCTTCGCTTATGGCGACTACCTCCGCTGCGGCGCCATGGCCGCCCATTCGCCGATCATGCGCGAAGTCAAGGCACGCTCCGAGCGCGGCACGCCCGTTCTTGGCGTCTGCAATGGCTTCCAGGTGCTGACCGAGGCGGGGATGCTACCCGGTGTGATGCTCGCCAACCGCACGCTCAAGTTTCATTGCTTCGACGTGCATCTTAGGGTCGAGGAGAGCCAGAGCCTCTTTACCTCGCGCTATGAGCGCGGGCAAATCATCCGCGTGCCGGTTGCCCACCACGACGGTAATTTTTACGCGGACAACGCCACTCTGGACCACATCGAGGATCGCGGCCTGGTGGCGTTCCGTTACTGCACCGAGGCAGGCGAGGTAACCGAGACCGGCAACGCCAACGGCTCCGCCCGCAACATCGCCGGCATCTTCAACGACAGCAAGACCGTGCTGGGGTTGATGCCGCATCCGGAGGATGCAACCGATCCGCTGCTGGGCTCGACCGATGGCCGGCCGCTGTTCGAGGGGCTGGTGGAGGCGCTCGGTTGAGGGCGCCACATTCGAGTCAAAGACGCATTCACTAAATGCCTAAGAAACCAACCGGCCGAGTCGGTCCAATTCAAGTCACTATCACAGAAGGGCGGGCGGATCTCCGTTGGGAAAACGTTAAGTTCCCGACTGAAAAAAAAGATATCGAGCAGCTAGTGGTAAATCAATTTATGGCGGCCATGAGCCGCACTGGCGCGCAAATCAAGGCTTCACAGAACTCAGAGGATGACCTTGATTTCACGCTAATCCTCCCCGGAGGCAAGATTAAGCTAGAACTTCGGGAGGCGTTTTACGGCACGGGAGCAAATTCGCCACCCTATGATTCAAGGGACATGCGAATCAAAAGCTTTAGCTATGCTGAGCAGATTGTAGCAGCGGTGAGAGACAAATCTCACTACGGCACTGCTATGCCAATTCACTTGCTCCTTTACATAACGCACTGGCGCTTCCTGCCGAGCGAAACAACAATCCGGCTCGCGCAGTATTTGCTCCAACAAGCGCGGCCGATGTTCGAGAATGTCTTCTTCCTATCTCCGATTGATCCCGGCCAAGCTGACCTTCGAGTGTTGTATCCCTCAAACAACCCGCTTCAGGGCAAGAAGCCGGAGGAATTTCGTGATCAGTGGTACCTTAATCTCGACCCGGCCAATTGGCAGCTGCAGCAGAGCAGATAGGTGATCACGCCCAACATCATCGCCGAGCATGGGCTGACCGCCGAGGAATATGCGCGCGCCTGCGCAATCCTGGGCCGAGCGCCGAATCTCACCGAGCTCGGCATCTTCTCGGTGATGTGGAGCGAGCATTGCTCCTACAAATCCTCGAAAAAATGGCTTCGGCGCCTGCCCACAACCGGCCCGCGCGTCATTTGCGGTCCCGGTGAGAACGCGGGGGTCGTCGACATCGGCGACGGCGAGGCAGCGATCTTCAAGATCGAAAGCCACAACCACCCTTCCTTCATCGAGCCCTATCAGGGGGCTGCTACCGGAGTCGGCGGCATCCTGCGCGACGTCTTCACCATGGGCGCGCGACCTATCGCCAACCTGAACGCGCTCCGCTTCGGCGATCCGAATCACCCGAAAACACGCCATCTCGTGGCGGGCGTGGTGGCGGGGATCGGCGGCTACGGCAATTGCGTGGGCGTGCCGACCGTGGGCGGCGAGTGCAATTTCCACCCCGCTTACAACGGCAACATTCTCGTCAACGCCATGACTGTCGGCATCGCGCGTGCCGACCGCATCTTCTATTCGGCCGCCGCCGGTCCCGGGAATCCCGTCATCTATGTGGGCGCCAAAACCGGACGCGACGGCATCCACGGCGCCACCATGGCTTCCGCGGAGTTCAACGCCGACGCCGAGGAGAAACGGCCGACGGTGCAGGTGGGCGATCCCTTCACGGAAAAGTTGCTGATCGAAGCGTGCCTCGAGCTGATGCAGGAAGACGCGATCGTGGCGATCCAGGACATGGGCGCGGCGGGGCTCACTTCGTCTTCGGTGGAGATGTCAGGCAAGGGCGGGCTCGGGATCGAGCTGGACCTCGACCGGGTACCGGTGCGCGAAACCGGCATGACACCTTACGAGATCATGCTCTCCGAGAGCCAGGAGCGCATGCTGATGATCCTGAAGCCCGGCAGCGAGGAGAACGCGAGGCGCATCTTCACGAAATGGGAGCTGGACTTCGCGCGGATCGGCCGCGTCACCGATACGGGCCGCTTGGTGCTGCGCATGCGAGGTGCCGTGGTCGCGGACATGCCGGTCGGCCCGCTCGTCACCGAGGCGCCGCTCTATGACCGGCCGTGGGTCCCCATATCCAAGCAGCCGGAGATCGATCCCGCGGCGGTGCCGCCGCCCGGCGACCTGCTGCAGGCGCTGCGCAAAATTCTGGGCTCGCCGGACGCCTGCTCCAAGCGTTGGATCTGGGAGCAATACGACCATCTCGTCATGGGAAACACGGTGCAGCGGCCCGGCGGCGATGCCGCGGTGGTGCGGCTGCCCAACAGCAAGAAGGCGCTGGCGCTGGTGGTGGATTGCACGCCGCGCTATTGCGCGGCCGATCCCGAGCGCGGCGGCGCGCAGGCGGTGGCGGAAACCTGGCGCAACCTGACGGCGGTCGGGGCCACGCCCATCGCCATCACCGACAATATGAATTTCGGCAATCCGGAGCGCCCCGAGATCATGGGCCAGTTCGCCGGCGCGATCGAAGGCATGCGAGCGGCTTGCCTCGCGCTCGACTACCCCGTCGTTTCCGGCAACGTCTCGCTCTACAACGAGACCAATGGCAGCGGCATCCTGCCGACCCCCGTGGTGGGCGGCGTGGGTTTGATCGAGGATGCCGCCCGCTCGATTTCCCTGGCGCTCAAGCGGGCGGATGACGCGTTGGTACTGATCGGCGAGACCAAGGGCCATCTTGGCAGCTCGCTCTATCTGCGCGAGGTGCTGGGGCGCGAGGCGGGCGCGCCGCCGCCGGTCGATCTCGCCGCCGAGCGCTGCAACGGCGATTTCGTCCGCGCCGAGATTTCCGCCCGCCGGATCGCCGCCTGCCACGATCTGAGCGACGGGGGCTTGCTGGTGGCGCTCGCTGAAATGGCGATCGCCGGCGGGATCGGCGCCGAGATCGCCTTGCCGCCGGGGCCGCCGCCGCACGCCGCTGCCTTCGGCGAGGATCAGGGCCGCTACCTCGTGGAAACCACGGATGGCGCCGGACTCGTCGCACGCGCCAGCGCCATGGGCATACCAGCCTTGCTGCTGGGGCGCGTGGCTGGCGATACGTTGACAGTGGCTGGCGTCGGTGCCATATCGACCCAGGAGCTCAAGCGCATCCACGAAGCGTGGCTGCCGGATTACATGGCAGTCCCCTAAGTCCTTGAAAGAGCACGGCGGAGCAACCCTTTGGCGATCGACGCGGCGACCATTGAGCGGCTCATCAAGGCGGGCCTTCCGGATGCCCAGGTAACCATCGAGGATCTGCGCGGCGATGGCGATCACTACGCCGCCCATGTGGTGTCCGCGCAATTCAAGGGCAAAAGCCGGGTACAGCAGCACCAGATGGTTTATCAGGCGCTCCAGGGACGCGTGGGCAACGAGCTTCACGCGCTCGCCCTGCAGACCAGCGCGCCCGAGGACTGACCGACCCCAGCATTCACCTGCTAGAATTCATCACCCCCCGAGGTTCCCATGACCGATACCGTGACCACCGACCGCATCCACCAGGACATTACCGAGAATCCGGTGGTGCTCTACATGAAGGGCACGCCCGTCTTTCCGCAGTGCGGCTTCTCCGCGGCGGTGGTGCAAATCCTCACCCATATGGGGGTCAAGTTCAAAGGCATCGACGTGCTCGCGGACCCCGCGATTCGCCAGGGCGTCAAGGAATTCTCGAGCTGGCCGACGATCCCGCAGCTCTACGTCAAGGGCGAGTTCGTGGGCGGCTGCGACATCGTGCGCGAGATGTTCGAGACCGGCGAGCTCAAGGAGCTGCTCTCGAGCAAAGGCGTCGAGACGCGGGCTTAAGCCGGCATTATTTCTGCGGAGGCGCGGCGCGGAGCCGCGCCTCTGTCACGACACCAGGCGCTGTGACGGAACTGCGGCTCACAGCGATACCTCATGAAATTTCATGCTCGGCGAGATGCGATACAGAAACGGCGGCTTCTTCTCTGAAAGAATTTCAATGACTTTATCGTAAGCACGAACGAAGTAGCGCAACTTCCACCAGCTATCGAGGCTCGCGCCGCACAGCGCGAACGCTGTTACAGAATGCATTTTTATCGCAGCGGCCTCGACGGCGATGCTGTCAAATTTCTTGTCGTGGCTGAACGCAACCCAATTATTCTTGCCACAGATTTCGAGCCACGCATCGTCCGCCATCCCCTGCGGAAATTTGGTACCGGGGCCATGGTGATACTCTACCGCAAAAGGCGGTCTCACTCTCGCAAGCGCCTCAGGAAGACGCTTGCCAAAATTCCGATCGAAGTAAAATGTCAGTGGGCCCACTTTTTTGGTTTCGCCAACGTGCGTGTGTAATCCTCGAACTGGACCGCGGCGCGAACCTCTTTTTCGGTAAGAGCCGTTCCGGAAAGTTGTTGAGTCGGTGGAATCAGATGTGATTCATTGTCGAGCACCCGAATCGATGCAAGGGGTGCTCGATGTGGACGCCACGACATCGCCGCGCGGCGGACCGCCGCGGCCTGCGCTATCCGAGCGATCTGACGGATGCTGAATGGGTTTTGGTCGAGCCGCTGATCCCGCCGGCCAAGCGCGGCGGCCGGCGGCGCGAAGTGAATGTCCGCGAGGTGTTGAACGGCATCTTCTACGTGCTCTCGACCGGCTGCCAGTGGAACGCGATTCCCAAGGACCTGCCGCCGAAGAGCACGATCTACGACTATCTCGATCTCTGGGATTGGGATCGCACATTAGAACGCATCCATCACACACTCTACCTCGCTGTGCGCGAGCAGGCTGGACGGGAGGCGAGCCCCAGCGCGGCGATCATCGACGCGCAAAGCGCCAAGGGAGCGCAAAAAGGGGGGCCTCGATCGATCCGCAGGGCTACGACGCGGGCAAGAAGGTCACGGGCCGCAAACGGCACATTCTTGTCGACACGCTCGGCCTCCTGCTGAACGTCGTCGTCCACCCCGCCGATGTGCAGGACCGCGACGGCGCGCGCCTGGTCCTTGATCGTCGTACCCGCCGCCTGTTCCCCTTCATCGAGCACATCTTCGCCGACGCCAACTACCAGGGACCGAAGCTGGCCGCCGCCATGATCAACACCGGGACTTGGACCATCGAGGTCGTCAAGCGTAGTGAGCTGCATCGTTTCGTCGTTCTCCCCAAACGCTGGATCGTCGAACGCACGCTCGCCTGGATCAGCCGCTGTCGCCGCCTTGCCAAAGACTTCGAGCGTCATGCCCGCAAGGCCGTCGCCTTCATTCGGCTCGCCATGATCCGACTCATGCTGCGCCGGTTGACAGCACCTTCATCCTGAATCGAAACTTCCCGGAACGGCTCTTAGACCAATAGCGCGAAGAATG
>Ga0335079_10002518_pt1 | contig 21165 bp, 13 predicted proteins | sample Lox_Sample_33_FD_206719 | JGI IMG/M metagenome (GOLD analysis project Ga0335079, IMG submission 206719) | Soil microbial communities from Loxahatchee National Wildlife Refuge, Florida, United States - Lox_Sample_3.3 | ecosystem: Environmental > Terrestrial > Soil > Wetlands | place: USA... | reverse complement strand
GGTGTGGAAGTAGTGTTCCAGCGCGAGGTTGGCTTGGGGCACGTCTGGCCAAAGGGCATAGAAGCTAAGATCTGGGCGTTCTTCCAGCATCACACTCGGCCATGAAAATGTCGCCCCGCATTTGCAACCTCCCGCCTCAAGCCTGTCACTAACCGCCAGCGTGTCCTCGGCTAAAATGTTCGAGCTCAGTCAATTGGCTCGCGATGAGATACGGCTTTATCATCGATAACCGCAAATGCATTGGCTGCCACGCCTGTACGGTCGCGTGCAAAACCGAGAATCACGTTCCACTCACGGTGAATCGTACCTGGGTGAAGTATGTCGAGAAGGGGACCTTTCCCAACACCCGCCGCATTTTTCAGGTGACGCGCTGCAATCACTGCGAGAATCCACCGTGTGTGACGATCTGTCCCGTGACCGCGATGTATCAGCGCCAGGATGGCATCGTGGATTTCAGTTCCGAGCGCTGCATCGGGTGCAAGGCATGCATGCAGGCATGCCCGTACGATTCCATTTACATCGACCCAGACGAGGGAACGGCGGCGAAATGCCATTTCTGTGCGCATCGCACGGAGGTCGGATTAGAGCCGTCGTGCGTGGTGGTGTGTCCGGAACACGCGATCATCGCCGGCGATCTGGACGCCTACGATGGCGAGATTTCGCAATTGCTGGCGCGCGAACCGGTACGAGTGCGCAAACCGGAACAGGGGACGCGTCCGAAACTGTATTACATCGACGCGGATGAGAGCGCGATCGTTCCCACAGCGGCGCGGCACGAGTCAATTTACATGTGGGCCCAGCGCAACGATAGCTTGCATGGCGGTGGTGCGCTGTATCCGGCAGGCAGTCCACTGCTGCAGAAAAATGCACTCGCGGCCTATGACGTCTCCCACGCGCGCCCGTGGGGATGGCAAGTTCCGGCGTATTGCTGGACGAAATCGATTGGATCGGGGGCGCTGGCCATTCCTGCGATTGCCATGCTGTTTGGGCGCGTCGGAGCAGATCGCGTGCGGGACCTGGTATTGGCGACGATCGCCCTGATCTTTACTGCGATTACAACAGGATTGCTCGTGTGCGATCTGGAACATAAGGCCCGCTTCTTGCGAGTAGTGTTTACTCCGCAAACCAAGTCATGGCTGGCGCGCGGAGCCTTTATCTTGATCGGGTACACCGGCCTGGCGGGATTGTTCTGGCTCGCCTCGTTGTTGAGTTTCGATTTTGTCGCCTGGTTCCTGTTGTGGCCCACAGTCCTGACCGGTTTCTTTGCGGCTATGTATACAGCGTTCCTGTTCGGGCAATGTGAAGGACGAGATTTGTGGCAGACGCCGTTATTGCCCGTGCATTTGGTGGTCCAGGCGCTGATGTGCGGAGCGGCCGTCCTTTGTCTGTTACCGGGCGCTTGGGGCGGATCCGGTCCGGCCGCGGTAGCGGCGAAGGTGGCGCTGGGCGCATCTCTGATCGCACATTTGTTGATTGTCGCCGCCGAATTTTCGATGCCGCACGCGACCGACAATTCCGCGTACGCCGCCCGGCTCATCACACATGGACCTTTCAAGAACTGGTTCTGGTGGGGAGCTATCGTTCTCGGGGGAATCGTTCCTCTTTGTTTGCTCGGTCCAGTCTCATTCGATATTCACAACTCTGCAATCGCCGCTGTTTTGGCCTTGCTCGGCTTGCTGGCGTTCGAGTGGTGCTTTGTAATGGCGGGCCAGAGCGTGCCCAATAGTTAGCGGAGACATCCATGACGGAATTTAAACGTGACGGAAGCCATCTGGCGTATTGCCCACCGGTTGAAAAGTGGGATGACTGGGTGGAACTCGACGCCGACGCCTGGCCCAAGCGCGTTGAGAGGCACTACCAGCTCGTTCCTACCATTTGCTTCAATTGCGAGTCTGCCTGCGGGTTATTGGCCTACGTCGACAAAGAATCCGGCGAGATCAAGAAGTTTGAAGGCAATCCGATGCATCCGGCCAGCCGTGGGCGTTTGTGCGCCAAGGGTCCGGCCACGATCAACCAGATTCAAGATCCTGACCGCGTGCTGTATCCCATGAAGCGCAGTGGTCCGCGAGGGGCGGGGAAGTGGGTCCGGACCTCATGGGATGAAGTGCTTGAAACCTTTGGCACGCGCATCCGCAAAGCGATCCAAGAGAGCCGCGGCGAGGAAGTGATGTATCACGTCGGACGGCCTGGGCATGACTTCATTATGGAACGCATGCTGCAGGCGTGGGGCATTGACGGGCACAACTCGCACACCAATGTCTGTTCGTCCTCCGCACGTCTGGGCTATCTGCTCTGGCATTACGCGGATCGGCCATCGCCTGATCATGCCAACGCGCGCTTCATTCTGCTGCTGTCGGCGCACCTCGAGTCCGGACATTATTTCAATCCGCATGCGCAGCGCATCATCGACGGCAAAATGGCGGGAGCCAAGCTTGCAGTCATGGATCCGCGCCTCTCGAACACCGCCAGCATGGCCGATTACTGGATGCCGACGTATCCGGGGACGGAGGCTGCTGTACTGCTTGCGATGGCCAAGGTCATCCTCGACGAGAACCGGTTCGACACGAAGTTCGTGAAAAATTGGACGAACTGGGAGGAGCTCGAAGTCGACGGCTTTCGCGCGCAGGGGCAGAGTTTTGAGGCGACGATCGAGGCCTTGAAGAAACATTATGCGCAGTTCACTCCGCAATTTGCCGAGAAGGAAAGCGGAGTAAAGGCCGAGACCATCGTCAAAATTGCGCGCGAGATTGCCACGGCAGGTAGCCGTTTTGCTTCCCACTTGTGGCGCGGAAGCGCATCGGGGAATCTTGGCGGGTGGCAGCCTGCGCGAGCGTTGATGCTGTTACATGTGCTGACGGGATCGGTCGGGACCGAAGGCGGACACAATTTGAATGCCTGGAATAAATTCGTCCCGAAGCCGTTCAAGGTCCCTCCACCGCAGAAAAAATGGAATGAACTGCTGTATCCGCGGGAATGGCCGCTGTGCACGCACGAGATGTCGTTTCTGTTGCCGCACTTCCTGAAAGAAGGACGGGGGCGGATTGAAGCCTACTTCACTCGTGTGTTCAATCCGGTGTGGACGTATCCCGACGGGTTCTCGTGGATCGAAATGTTGCGCGACGAAGAGAAGGTCGGACTGCACGCAGCCTTGACTCCAACCTGGAGTGAGACCGCTTGGTTCGCCGACTATGTTTTGCCGATGGGATTCAGTTCGGAACGCCACGATTTGATGAGTCAGGAGTCATATGCAGGGAAGTGGATTGGGTTTCGTCAGCCAGTGAATCGTGTGCTGCGCGAACGTGCCGGCGAAAAGTTCGAATACTCGTATCAGGCCAATCCTGGCGAGGTTTGGGAGGAAGACGAGTTTTGGATCAGCTTGTCGTGGGCGATTGATCCCGACGGCTCGATGGGCATCCGCCAATACTTCGAATCTCCGTATCGGACAGGACAAAAACTGACCGTCGACGAATACTACGGATGGATCTTCGACAACTCGGTTCCGGGTTTGCCTGAGGCAGCGAAGAAAGAGGGGCTGACGCCGCTTCAGTACATGCGGAAATATGGCGCCTTCGAAGTAACACGAGACGTTTACAAGCAGAACGAAAAAGACATTCCCACCGTCGATTTAGCGGACGCCCAGGTCGAAGCCAATGGGGTCGTGACCAAAGCTGGAAGGCCGGTTGGTGTCATGGTGGAAGACAAGCCGGTTGTCGGCTACAACACGCCATCGCGCAAGCTGGAATTATTTTCGAAGACATTGGCTGATTGGAAGTGGCCGGAGTTTGCGTTGCCAGAGTATTACCGCAGCCATATTCACCGGTCGGCCCATGGAGCTTCGGAAGGGCTCCCGGGCGAAGGATTCGATCCAACCTACATGCCTGTCGTGGAATGGCCCAAAGACGCGCGAGGAGAAATTTATACCTTGCTGCCGATTTTCCGCTTACCGAACCTGATTCACACCCGTTCGGGCAACGCCAAATTCCTCTACGAGATCTCGCATAAGAATCCTCTGTGGGTCAATCCCGTGGACGCGAAGAAACTTGGCGGCGTCCGCACAGGCGATCTGATGAAGGTACACACGGAAATCGGCTACTTTGTGCTGCACGCCTGGGTCACCGAGGGATTAGCGCCTGGAGTCGTTGCATGCTCGCACCATCTAGGACGCTGGCGCATCAACAAAGACGATCAAGTCGAGCGCATGTCGAGCGCGTGGGTCGATCTGAAAGAAGTCAGCAAAGGCCAGTGGAAGATGCGGCAGATCGAAGGTGTCGATAGTTACAAGACCAAGGACGCCGATACGAATCGGGTCTGGTGGAGCGACGCCGGCGTGCATCAGGATATTACTTTTCCGGTGCATCCGGATCCCGTGAGCGGCATGCATTGCTGGCATCAGTTGGTGAAGGTGGAGAGAGCAGGAAAGGACGACCGGTATGGCGACATCTTCGTCGACACCAATTTGTCGCATGCGGTGTATCTGCGCTGGAAGGCGCTCGCGAGGCCTGCGCCGGGACCGGGGGGATTGCGGCGTCCGCTATGGATTCCGCGTGTGGTGCGTCCGCAGGACTCAGCGTATTACATCAAGGAATAGTCGCGATGAAGAGAGCCTGCGAGCGATTGTCGAAGTCCGTTCATATCATTTCTTTTCTGTGCCAATCTGCTGAGTGAATTCGAGCGCTCCGGCATGGGAAGCAGAAGAGGATTCGCGTGCGCGGTGCACGACATCTTGACGGTGGCCAATTCGAAGTCGCGAAATTCGCCGCCCTGATCGCATATATGTTATTCGAATTCTTTCTCAAAAAACTCTAGCGACGGGTCTGGGTCTCGATCGGGATCACGACTCCAAAGGAGGTCGCCGTCTTTTCCAGCGGCAGGCTGAAGGAAAAAACCGATCCGCTCCCCATTTGGCTGACCACGCTAATGGATCCGCCATGGGCTTCGACAATGACCTTGGCAATGGCCAGTCCCATACCAGTGCCGGGGGCGCTATAGCGTTGATTGCGGCCCCGATAAAACTTTTCAAAGATGAGGGACTGTTCGAAAGAGTCGATGCCCGGACCATGATCTGCGACGCTCGTGACCAGGCGGTCTCCCTTGATCTCACTAGTGACCCGAATGGAGGTGCCGGGATCGGAATACTTTCCGGCATTTTCCAACAGATGCATGAGGACCTCTCGAATGCGTTGCACGTCCATCTTCACTCGTGGCAAATCCCTTGAAATATTGACTTCCAGCGGATGGTGCTCGAGTGTCGCCTTGGCATCCTGAATGGCGGGTTCGAGGGCGTCGTCGATCGCATGCGGCTGCAGGTCGAGCTTGAACATACCCGAATCGAGCTGCGCCATTTCGGCGGCTTCGCCGACAAGACGATTGAGACGATCGGTCTCTTCATCAATCACGGTCAGCAAATCCCGGCGACCTTCTTCTTGCAAGGCCGTGCCCGATAAAAGTGTCGTAATGCTGGCCTTGATGGAAGTGAGGGGGGTGCGAAATTCATGGGCGACGGAGTCGAGCAGGGCCGAGCGCAAGCGCTCATGCTCCTGTTCGGCTCGATTCGTGCTCAGCGCTTGCAGGGCGCGGGCGCGCTCCACGGCCAAGCCGATCAAGGTTCCCAACGCGTCCAGCGTTTGCCGGGAGAGTTCGTCTCCGGCAATGGCCAACGAGCCTACGGTACGCATTCCGAGGCGTAAGGGAACATAGGAGACATCATTCTGCGTGATGGGCTCACCCCGCAAGAGAGTCGAGCGCAGGACGCTTTCTTCGAAATTGGCATCGATGGACGAGCGATACACCGTAGAGTGATCAGGGGCAAGCAACGCTACGCTGCCCACGGAAAATGTTTCCTGTACGTAAGAGGGGAGGGAATTGAGCAGTTCGACCACATTGTCGGACGCAAGCAGGCGCTGGCTCAAGCTATAAAGGCGTTCCACCTCACGCCGCCGTTGCTGCGCACCCTCGGCCTCTCTTCGTGCACGTTCGGCTAGATTGCTGGCCACGAGTGCGGTGACCAAAAATGCAAACAACGCGACCCAGTTCTGCGGATCCGCAATGGTGAATGTTCCGACCGGGGGCAGGAAAAAGAAGTTAAAGGCGGCGGTTGCCACGACCGCCATCAAGACCGCATACCGCAGGCCCCAGTATGCTGAAGTCAACAGAACGGTCACGAGAAACATCAAGGCGACCGTCGTCGAATTGACCTGCAGACGATGGCCGATGGTCACGATGATCGTAACGCTCGCCAATACTGCGATGTAACGCAGTGCCTGTGTTCGCACCCCGGTTTTCACCCCCGCATTGTACGATGGAGATGACAATTTTAAGGTAACGAAAGAAAATACCAGCGATGGCCAAGACGCCCGAAGAGTGGCTGAACGAAGTCTCGCCCGGCAAGCCGCGCGGCATTTTCAAGTTATTTCTCGGCTACGCTCCAGGTGTCGGAAAGACTTACAGCATGCTGAGCGAGGCCATCCGCCGCGCCAGTCGTGGCGAAGACGTTGTGGTGGGAGTTGTCGAGACCCACGGGCGCAAGGCAACCGCCGAACTCGCCGGAAAACTCGACCGCATTCCGACCCGCAGACTCGAATACAAAGGGACTCTTTTCGAAGAGATGGATGTGGACGCCATCCTGGCGCGCAAGCCTTCAGTGGTGGTTGTCGATGAATTGGCCCACACAAACATCGAAGGCAGTAGACACGCAAAGCGGTACGAGGACGTGATGGATCTCCTGGAGGCGAAGATCGACGTCCTTTCAACCATGAACGTGCAGCACGTGGAGAGCATCGGTCCCACGGTCCTGCAGATCACCGGGGTGCAGGTACGGGAGACTGTCCCGGACTGGGTGATGCAGCGGGTGGATGAGATCGTTCTGGCCGATCTCACACCGCAAGCGTTGCAGAAGCGCATGGAACGCGGGGATATCTATCCGGTCGATCGGGCGCAACGTGCTTTGTCGCACTTTTTTCGCCCAGGCAACCTGATTGCTTTGCGCGAATTGGCGTTGCGGCAGGTGACCGGAGTTGTCGATCGCAGTCTCGACGCTTATCTGGAAAACGACGGCACGCAACCGGCCCATCAGGTGCGCGAAAGAATCGGCGTTTGCGTGAGCTCGAATCCGGCGGCGCAGTACCTGATCGCCCGCGGGTCACGGATGGCGCAGGCCATTGGCGGAGAGTTGTTCGTGCTTTATATCGATGTCGGCCGCGACACTCGTCCCGAAGATCAGAAGACTCTGGCCGAGAACATCCGGTTTGCCGAGAATTTGGGCGCAAAGGTGGTCCGCACTTCGGGGAGAAGTATCGCGGACGGCATCGCGCACCTGGTTCGCGAGAATCACATCACGCAGGTCATCTTTGGCCGTTCGGCTCGCACGGGCTGGCAGAGATACCTGTACATGTCGGCGATCCAGCGGTTCCTGCGGGATTCTCCTTCAGTGGACGTTCACATCGTGACGCAGGAGGCGCGCTAAATGTCCGATCCGGCGCATATCCTCGTAGTGGATGACGAACCGCAGATTACGCGCGTGCTGCGAACCAGTCTGTCCGCGCAGGGCTACGACGTTCGCGTCGCGAACAGCGGTGAAATGGCTTTGGAGATCATGAAAGACTGGTCGCCAAGCATGATCATCACCGATCTATCGATGCCGTCGATTGACGGTCTACAACTCTGCCGGAAAGTCCGGGCGGTCTCCCAGGTTCCGATCTTGGTGTTATCGGTCCGCGATAAAGAACAGCAGAAGGTTGAAGCCCTGGATGCCGGGGCCGACGACTACGTTACCAAGCCTTTCGGTATGCATGAACTGCTGGCTCGCGTGCGGGCGAATCTGCGACGTGTGCCAGCTGAGAATGCCGAAGATCCAGTGATTGAGGTGGGAGACTTCCGAATCGATACCGCAGCTCGCCGGGTCTTTGTGCGACGCGACGAAGTCCGCTTGACACCGAAGGAGTTTGAATTGCTGGTGTACATGGCGCGGCGTGCTGGGAAGGTTATCAATCACCGCACCTTGCTGGGCGCGATCTGGGGCGGACAGAGCACCGAGCAGGTCGAATACCTCCGAGTGTTCGTGGGCCAACTGCGCAAGAAGTTGGAGCCGGAAGCATCTTCGCCGCGCTATATCGTGACCGAGCCCTGGGTCGGATACCGCTTCGAACCGGGCGAGTAGGCCCGCGACCATTTCTGCCCATTCCTGACCCATCGAACTCAATCCGCTCGATTACACGGCCTCGCTCTTGTGTTGATTCTCTTACGAACATTCTACGAAGTCTTTATTTAATCCTTATGCCGATTGCGATCAACTCTTGGTGGAGGATGAAAGAACTATGTGGTCCATTCAAGATGTTTCTCCGGAAGAGTTGGCAAAGCTTTTCCATCATTACAAGGGCGCCCTTGCGCACGACTTTGATTGTCGAGACAGTGGAGCCGCGAGCTCCTCTTGGGATCGCACGCCGCACTCCGAGCGCAAACTGATGGTTGCTGCCGCCCGTCTCGCCCTCCTCGAACTCGCCGCTGAGCAGGTCCAGCCAGCAAGCCGCCCGTATTTCGCCAAGCCTGGTGAAGCGGACTGGGGTTGCTAGTCCCGGCAATCCTTACGAAATCTTTATGAATTCCTGATCCCCTTTTTACGGCCCGGGATATCCAATAGCTCAGCAAACTCAAATTTATGAACGTTGTCTTTGGAGCGTTGTGCGCCGGCGCAGCGATTTTTATGCTACGCGTGCTGGTTGCTCTGGTGCGCGAAGCGCGGAGGCACGCAACGCGGCCGAGGCAAGTTTATTTGGCGAAGTTCGCTCCAGTAAGAACGCCAGGAGAACTTATCGTGATGAAGAAAGAAGTGTCGCGCCCCAAGTCTGCAGTCGATGCGACTCGCCGTGCGGCGCTGGGTTTATTGGTTGTCGTCAGTATGACCGCGGTAACTCACGGCCAGCAGATTTCCGGCCCGGCTGTTTCAAACAATGGCACGACGGACACAGGCGCGTCAGTAGACAAGCAGACCAACAAAGACGTGCTGCAAGAGTTGGAAGTCATGAAGCAGCGGATCGCCGAACTGGAGGCGAAACTCAAGGAGCGCGATAGTGCAGTCGACGCATCCGCCCCTGGCGCAACTCAGCCTCCGGCGTCAGTTCCGATGATCAGCAGTGCGGTCACGTCTGCAGTAACCGCGAATTCCTCCCCCGCCCAGTCCGCGGCCGAGGAAAAGAAGGCTCCGGCCGAGCCCTTTGCTTTTGCCGACTGGAGTTGGCTGAACGGCAATCCGCGCACCAAGGAACCTGCGTTTGATTCGAAGTTCTTTACTCCCGAAATCCGTGCGGATGTCGAATATACATACGACTTTAATCATCCCCAGGACGACACGATTGGCGGCTCAACTGAAGTCTTCCGTTCTAATGAAATCGGGGTCACCCAGTTAGGCGTAGGCGGAGATTTTCACTTCGATCATGCGCGCGCGCGGCTCATGACGCAGTTCGGCATGTATTCCCAAACTACACCCCGCAACGATGCCAGCTACTCGCGCGGCCAGTGGAACCTGGCGGATGCTTACCGCTATCTGTCGGAGGCGTATGGCGGATATCACTGGGACGCCCTCCACGGCGTGAACGTCGATGCTGGCATCTTTATGTCGTACGTTGGCCTGTTCAGCTACTACAACTTCGATAACTGGGCGTACCAGCCGTCTTATGTGTCGTCGAATACACCGTGGTTCTTTACCGGAATGCGTATCCAGGTGTTCCCCACGGAAAAGCTGAAGATTGAGCCCTGGATCATCAACGGGTGGCAGTCGTATGCACGTTTCAATGGCAGGCTCGGTTTGGGCGGGCAGATTCTATACCGGCCAACGAGTTGGATGTCGCTCATCTCGAACAACTACGGTGTGGGGGCAGACGCCCTCGGTATACCGAATCGCACCCGTTATCACAGCGATAACAGTCTCGAGGTCAAGTACTACGACCGCCCAGAACGGTTCCTCGACAAGATGGCATTTACACTTACCGGCGATATCGGCTGCGAATCGGGCGGTGGCGTGAACTGCACGACCAATAAGAAGGATCCGTCTGGGAAGATTGTCGATTACAAGCAGAGTTTTCTCGGCTACATGGTCTACAACCGTTGGTGGTTCAAGAAGGATCGCTACGCCGTTACAGTCGGCGGCGGCGAGATTAACAATCCCGGTCGCTATCTCGTTTTGCTACCGCCCATCAATGGTACAACCGCCACGTCGGGCACTCCGTACTTCACTGAAAATCCTGGCGATCCGTTTAAGGCCTGGGACATATCCGGTACGTACGACTACATGCCCAGCCAGTACATCACGTTTCGCTGGGAGTTCAATCATCGTCACGCCAGTGTTCCGTACTGGAGCGGCCCCGGCGGAGTTACGCCTCCGGGAGGGAACACGGGTGCGCCCGGTTCCATCGTGAGCGGGTGGTCGCCCGATCTGCGGAAGACCGAAGACCGCGCGACAATGGCGATCCTGGTGAAGTTCTAGTTCCTCAGGGTTGCGTATCTTGGGGGCGCGTCCCCCACCGCATGGCAAAAGCGAGCAGGGGACAGAAAGGTTCGGAGGAACATGAAGTCCTATCTCGCGGGATTGCTGCTAATGCTCTCAGGTTTGGCGGGAGGTCAAGCTCAGACGGGTGCCGATCGTCCGGCCGAGAATGACGCCTTGAAACAGCGAGTGCAGCAACTGGAACAGGAAGTGTCAGAACTCAAGCAAATGATGAAGGAGCTACAAACAGCGCAAGGCACAACGAACGCGGCAACGGTCGTGCCACCCGCCGCGATCGAGGGTGATCCCGGTTCGCACGGCAGTGCTCAGCCTGTTTCCAGTGCGCCGGCTATTCTCAGTTCTGAAGATCGTAAGACGCTGGACGCCCTCCACTCCACGACTCTCAATGTCGGAATCGACGGCTATTACGGCTACAACTTCAACAATCCGGTAGGCCGCGTCAATCTGCTGCGGGCTTACGACGTGCTGAGTAACGAGTTGAGCCTCAATCAGGGAAGCTTGGTGCTGGAGCATGCGCCGGACGTCAGCACCGGACATCGTTGGGGCGGACGCCTTGACCTCCAGTTTGGCCAAGCCACCGACACATTGCAGGGGAATCCCTCGAACGAGCCCCGTCCCGATATTTATAGAAATATCTTCCAAGCCTACGGTACTTACATGGTGCCCGTTGGGAAGGGCATCGATGTCGATTTCGGAAAGTGGGGCAGTTCGATTGGGATCGAGGGCAACTACACCAAAGACCAAATGAATTACTCCCGGGCCTTCTGGTTTGATTTTTTGCCGTTCTATCACATGGGCGTCCGGGCCAGCTACCCCGTGAACGATCGCTTCACGCTGAATTACTGGGTTGTGAACGGGACCAATCAGGTTGAAGCGACGAACGGCTTTAAGGATGAACTATTTGGATTTGTAGCCAAGCCTGCGAAGAATGTTTCGTGGACTGTGAATTATTACCTGGGGCAGGAGCATCCAGATCGAACTCCAGCAGCGAGTTGTGGACCGATTCCCGTGCAACCAGGGCTCTGTTTCACCGCGATTACGCCTGCGCCCAACGGAAAGACGCACATCTTCGATACGTATGCGACGTGGCAGCCCACGTCGAAGCTGACGTTGGCCCTGGAAGGGGACTACTACATTCAGCGTCTCTGGCAAACCGCTGCGCCCGGTGAGTCTTCCGCCCCCGCTCGCACGGACGGCGGCGCGGCCTATGCGAAGTACCAATGGACACAAAAGATCGCGTTGGCCACCCGCTTCGAGTACCTGTCTGATAGAGGGGGATCGTTCAGTGGCCTCACGCAAGCACTGAAAGAAAACACAGTCACGTTCGACTACAAAATGGCCGACGGATTTTTGATGCGCTACGAGTGGCGCCACGACTATTCCAACCAGCCATCGTTCCTTTCGAGCACGGAAGGCCTGCTCAAGAAGGGCCAAACCACCGCCGAGGTGGGGCTGATTTGGTGGTGGGGGCGCAAAGAAGGAGCCTGGTAGTAGCAGGCATTTGGGAGCTTTGAATATGCAAGACGTTCTTTGGATCACTGTGACAATCGGTTTTTTTGCGATTGCGATCGCGTACGTCCATTTCTGCGATCGGGTGAAGTAAGCCTATGGATACTCAATCTTGGATCATGCTCATCATCAGTGCAGTAACGATTGCGTATTTGTTCTACGCGCTGCTGCGGCCGGAGAAATTCTGATATGACACTCAACGGCTGGTTGCAAATCACCGTTTTCCTGGCACTCATCTTCGCGGTAACGAAGCCTCTTGGAGTCTTCATGGCCCGCGTTTTTGAGCGGCAGAAAACATTTCTCGACCCCGTGCTTCGTCCTATCGAGCGCCTGCTGTATCGAGTTACAGGTGTCGACGAACAGCATGAGATGCGCTGGACGGAATACGCCATTGCAATGCTCCTCTTCAGCGGCGTCTCCATGCTTTTCCTGTACGTGATTCAGCGCGTGCAGGGCATGCTGCCTTTCAACCCGCAGCATTTCGCGGGAGTCGCGCCGCAGCATCTCGCGTTTAATACGGCGGCGTCGTTCACGACCAATACGAACTGGCAGGCTTACTCCGGCGAAGTAGTCATGAGTTACTTCACGCAGATGGCCGGTCTCGCGTATCACAACTTCGTTTCGGCCGCCGTCGGGATCTCGCTCGCCATTGCTTTCATCCGTGGGATTGCCCGGCGGCAGATGCAGACCATCGGAAACTTCTGGGTCGATATGGTTCGCGCCAGCCTATGGGTCTTACTGCCATTTTCGATCGTAGGAGCTGTGCTGCTGGTCTCGCAGGGTGTCGTGCAGAACCTCAAGCCTTACGACACGGTGAAGCTGGTCGAGCCGCAACCGGTGCAGCGTGTGGGCGCGGACGGCAAGCCGGTCATGGACGCCGCTGGCAAGCCTGTGATGGATACGGTCACGACCCAAACCATCGCCCAGGGGCCGGTGGCCTCGCAGGAAATCATTAAGGAGTGGGGAACGAACGGCGGCGGTTTCTTCAACGCGAACAGCTCCCATCCCTACGAGAATCCAACTCCCCTGTCAAACCTGATCGAGATGTTTGCGATCTTTGCCGTTTCGGCCGGGCTGACCTACACACTGGGCAGCATGACAGGATCGCGGGGGCATGGTTGGGCTGTCTGGTCGGCTATGGCGATTCTGTTTCTTTGCGGGGTCACAGTGGCGTACTGGGCCGAATCCCGCGGAAATCCACTGTACCCGTCAACCGTCGCACAACATGTGACCTCCTCGCAATCGGGCGGCAACATGGAGGGCAAGGAGACGCGTTTCGGCATTGCGAATTCGGCTTTGTTTGCGACCATTACCACCGACGCCAGTTGCGGTGCCATCAACGGATGGCACGATTCCTATACTCCTCTCGGAGGCATGATCCCGCTGGTGAACATCATGCTCAGTGAGGTGATCTTCGGCGGTGTTGGTGCGGGTATGTACGGAATCCTCATCTACATTGTTCTGGCCGTCTTTATCGCAGGCCTAATGGTCGGACGAACCCCAGAGTATCTCGGCAAGAAGATCGAAGCCTACGACGTGAAGATGGCCATGCTGGTATCGCTCGTCTTTCCGTTGGTCATCCTGACGCTGTCCGGCATTTCGGTGGTGAAGGGATTTGGCACGGCAGGGATAAGCAATCCCGGTCCACATGGCTTTAGCCAGATTCTGTATGCGTTCGTCTCGTCGGCGGGGAACAACGGTTCGGCCTTCGGCGGGCTCACCGCGAGCACTCCGTGGTACGACGCTGCGACCGGTTTGACGATGCTGATTGGCCGGTTCTTCATGATCATTCCAATGCTGGCCATCGCCGGCAATCTGGCGCAGAAGAAATATGTGCCGCCGTCACTGGGGACGTTTCCGGTGACGACGCCTTTGTTCACATTCTTGTTGATCAGCGTGATTTTGATCCTGGGTGCCCTGACCTTTTTCCCAGCATTGAGTCTGGGGCCGATTCTCGAGCACCTCCTGCTGTACGCGGGAAAGACTTTCTAGGAACGATATGGCAAGCCATCGCAAATCGATTTGGGATATCAATCTGGTTCGGAGCGCAGTATGGAGCTCCGTTGTGAAACTCAACCCGAAACACATGATGGGAAACCCCGTCATGTTTGTGGTCGAGATCGGCAGTGTGATCACGACCGCGCTTTTGATTCTCCGCCCACATGAAGCTTTTCGTTTCAATTTGCAGATTACTCTCTGGCTTTGGTTCACCGTGTTATTCGCGAACTTTGCCGAGGCCATGGCTGAAGGCCGAGGCAAGGCGCAGGCCGACACACTGAGAAAGGCGCGTTCCGAGACGATGGCCAACCGCCTCGGCTTGGACGGCAAGATCGAGCAGGTTGCCAGTGCGAAACTGCGCGTCGATGATCTGGTAGTGGTCTCTGCCGGCGAACTGATTCCGGGCGACGGTGAAATCGTCGAAGGCGTCGCTTCCGTGGATGAATCCGCGATTACCGGTGAATCCGCTCCTGTCATTCGCGAAGCGGGCGGTGATCGATCTGCCGTCACAGGCGGCACTCGCGTGCTTAGCGATCAGATCAAGGTGAAGATCACATCGAACCCTGGAGAAACCTTCCTCGATCGCATGATCGCGCTGGTCGAAGGAGCATCGCGCCAAAAGACGCCCAATGAGATCGCACTGAACATTCTGCTGGCAGGTCTGACCATTATTTTCCTGCTTGCGGTAGTAACGCTGCAGCCCTTTGCCGTTTACGCAGGGTCTCCGCAAACGGTGTTTGTTTTGGTCTCGTTGCTGGTCTGCCTGATCCCCACGACGATTGGCGGCCTCCTCTCGGCCATCGGTATCGCTGGAATGGACCGACTGGTGCAGCACAACGTTCTGGCCATGTCCGGTCGCGCGGTGGAGGCGGCGGGCGATGTGAACACACTTCTTCTCGACAAGACCGGAACGATCACCTTCGGCAACCGGCAGGCAACTGAGTTCCTACCCGCGCCAGGCGTCAGCGAAAGCGACATGGCCGATGCTGCCCAACTTTCTTCCTTAGCCGACGAGACTCCGGAGGGGCGTTCCATCGTCGTCCTCGCGAAGGAACGATACAAATTGCGTGGCCGCGAGTTTGCCAGTCACGAAGCGGAGTTCATCCCGTTCACCGCGCAGACGCGCATGTCGGGGGTGAATCTTGACGGCCGCGAAATTCGCAAGGGTGCCGCAGATTCCATTGCCCGTTACGTCGAGCAGAACGGCAATGGCGCGATGCCCCAAGAGGTGCGCGCCACAGTAGAACGCATTGCGTCTTCCGGCGGCACGCCGCTGGTTGTCGCCCAGAATCAGAAAGCGATGGGCGTAATCCACTTAAAGGACGTCGTCAAGGGTGGCATTCGCGATCGTTTTGCGCAGTTGCGGTCTATGGGCATTCGCACGGTAATGATCACTGGCGACAATCCGCTGACGGCGGCTGCGATCGCGCGCGAAGCGGGCGTCGACGATTTCCTCGCTCAGGCCACTCCGGAAGACAAGCTCAAGCTCATTCGCAGCGAGCAGGCCGGCGGCAAACTGGTCGCGATGACGGGTGACGGCACTAACGACGCTCCTGCGCTCGCTCAGGCCGATGTCGGGGTTGCCATGAATACTGGCACTCAGGCTGCCAAAGAAGCCGGAAACATGGTCGATCTGGACTCGAATCCGACGAAACTGATCGAGGTCGTCGAAATCGGCAAGCAATTGCTCATGACGCGCGGGGCGCTGACGACGTTCTCCATCGCCAATGACGTTGCCAAGTATTTCGCGATCATCCCGGCTATGTTTGCCGCCACCTTCCCGGTACTCAATGCTCTGAACATCATGCGGTTGAAGACGCCTGAGTCGGCAGTGCTCTCGGCGGTGATCTTCAACGCTCTCATCATTATTGTGCTCATCCCGCTGGCGCTGCGCGGCGTGAAGTACCGCGCCATGAATGCCGAGGCGCTGCTGCGCCGTAATCTTCTGTATTACGGCGTTGGCGGCCTGATTGCGCCGTTTGTGGGAATCAAGCTCATCGATGTGCTGATTACAGCCATTCATTTGGCCTAGGACCTGTTATGAAGAAGAACCTGATTACCGCTTTCCTGATGACGATCGCCACCACCATCCTGCTAGGGATTGTGTACCCGCTCGTGGTGTACGGCCTGTCACAAGGCATATTTCGCGACAAAGCGAATGGACAGATCATTGTTCGTAACGGCGAAGCCGTGGGATCGCGGCTCATCGCGCAACCGTTTACGGGGGCAAAGTATTTCCATCCCCGGCCCTCGGCGGCAGGGAACGGCTATGATGCCACGAATTCAGGCGGGACCAACCTTGCATCGACAAATCAGAAACTGATCGACCGCGTGAAGGCCGATGCCAAATCGCTGCATGACGAAAATCCGGCAACACTCGTTCCGGTTGATCTCCTGACCACTTCGGCCTCGGGTTTGGACCCGGAGATTTCGCCCGCCGCGGCGGAGTTTCAGGTCCCGCGAGTCGCACGTGAGCGCGGCCTGACCGAGACGGCAGTGCGCGATCTCGTGCAGAAGCACACGCGCCAGAGAGATCTTGGATTGCTGGGTGAACCGAGAGTGAACGTGCTCGAACTGAATCTGGAACTGGACGACGTCAGCGCGAAACACTGATCTTCCGAAGTAGAAGCCCTCTGCCGCCAACGGAGCGCAGAACTTTTCTAAAATCCGGCGTGAGATAATGGGCCAGCGGCGCGTTCGCGCGATGCTGGCCCCGTAGCTCAGATGGATAGAGCAGCGGTTTCCTAAACCGTTGGTCGGCAGTTCGACTCTGCCCGGGGCCCCCAGTTTCGCCAAGCCTCTACAGTTCAGACCCTCTCGCAAAAGAAAAGCCGCCGAGCTTGTTCGCCCGGCGGCTCATAGCTGTATGGCAGGCGCGTTGTGAACGCGCCCGCCATGGTTGTTGTTACTGTCCCTTGCCCGTCAGAGCCAGGGTCTGTGGGCTGCCCACCGAGTTGTCGAACACCTTGTAGCTGGCACTCTCCGTGGCGGCCTTGCTCGGATCAAAGTAGACCGTGATCTGGCAGGTTTTGCCCGGCAGTAACGGGTTGGTGGCCGTGTTGTTGCACGGCGCGTTGTCGTTGTAATTCACGGCGAAGTCCGCGCTGTTTGTGCCCGACAGTTCGGCGCCCGTGAAGAATACGTTGGTCGTGCCGACGTTCGTAATTGTCACCGTCGACGACACCTGCGTGCCGCGAGTCACCGTGCCAAAATTCACTGTTGTTGGAGTGAATTTCACGCCCGTGCCATAGCCCTGCAGTTGGACGCTCTGCGGGCTGGTGACGTCGCTGTCGGCAATGCTGACCGACCCGAGAGCAAATCCAACCGCCGTGGGTTTGAACGTCACGTTGATGACGCAAGTGCCGCTCGCAGCAATCACCAGCGAATTCGTGCAGGTGGTTGAGGTGGCGTTGCTGAACGGTCCCGTCATCGTGATAGCAGGATTGCCCAGTGTGATCGAGGTTCCCGTATTATTGGTGAGCGTGATCTTCTGTGCTGTACTGGCGACGCCTACTGCTGTGACCGGGAAGCTGATCGAGCCTGGACTCAGCGATACGTTGCTGGTTCCGGTTCCGGTCAAGCCGATCAACTGCGGCGAAGAAGGATCGCTGTCGTTGACCACGACCGATCCCCGCTTAGCCCCCGTCGACTTCGGATTGAATGTAACGCTGATGGTGCAGCTTGCCGCCGCATTCAGGTTACTGCCCGAGGCCGGACAGGTATTGGCCGAGATGGTGTAGTCGGTGGTTTCGGTCAGGGTAATCGTCCCCATCTTGATGGCAGTTGTGCCGTTGTTCGTAATGGTTACGGTCTTGGCTGCGCTCGTGGTCTTTACCAGCTGATTGCCGAAGCTCAGCGGCGCACCGCCCAACGAGATGGCGCTTCCCAGGCCGGATAGCGTGACGGTGTTGACCTGGCTGAAGAAGCCGTTGTTGTTGATGGTGACGCTGCCGTTCAGCGTTCCAGAGGCAGTTGGTACGAAGTAGACGTACATCGTACAGGTGCTGCCGTTCGTCAGGCTGGCCGGGCAATTGTCGGCTTCGCTGAAGTTGGTGCTGGTGGAGATGTTCGAGATGGTTACCGGGCCGTAGGCGCTGACTAGGAACTGCTGCGGGGAACTGGTCGATCCCACGCTGGTCAATCCGAAGGCGAGGCCACCCACGCTAGTGCTGACAGCCGGGAATGCGGAGATCATGCGCACGCGGCCATTGTTGTAGTCGGAGACAAGAATGTCGCCGGAGGAATCCAGGACGACACCTGTCGGTTCATACAATGTTGCGAGCGTGGCTAGTCCGCCATCCCCGCTATAACTAGCCGCACCGGTTCCCGCGATGGTCGTCATCAGGCCTGCGGGGCTTACCCAGCGAACGCGCTCGGAGTAATCGGAAATGAACAGGTTGTCGTTGGCATCCACCACGACGCCTTGCGGATACTCCACGCCGTTTGAGTTCGCCTGTCCGTCTCCGGTGAAGGCGCAGGTGCCATTACCCGCGACGGTGGTGATGATGCCAGTCGTGGCATTGATCTCGCGAACCCTGCAGTTGTTCGTATCTGCGATGAACACGTTGCCTGCGGTATCGACTGCGACGCCCTCAGGTTCGTACAGAAGCGCCTGCGTAGCAGGACCGCCGTCTCCACCGAACCCTTGGATGCCCCCGATTCCTGCGATGGTGTTGATGTTTCCGCCGGAAATCTTGCGGACTACGTGTTCGGCTTGATCGGCGATGTAAACAGCGTTCTTGCTGTCGACCGCGACTCCATATGGATAGTAGATCTTGGCGCTCAATGCCGCGCCACCGTCGCCGGTGTAGCCGCACTGCGGATTGCCACTGACCAACAATCCGGCGAACGTGTTGATCGTTCCCGCAGTGTTGACTTCGCGCACCAGGCAGTTATTGGTATCGCCGATGTATACGTTGCCAGTGCTGTCCACGCCGACACCGTAGTCATAGGCCAGCTCTGCGCTCGTTGCGGGTCCGCCGTCGCCCTTATACCCGTAGGTCCCGTTTCCAGCGAAGAATGTGACCAGATTCGATGACTTCACCAGTTTGCGGACCATGAAGTTATGGCTGTCGGCAACGTAGATGTCCCCCGCAGAGTCTTTCGCGATTCCGAACGGGTAGTTCAGTTGCACGCCTTGGGGAGGTTCATTGTTGAGAAGGGTTTCGGTGTTATAGCTGTGGTTTCCAGCGAAGACATTCAAATTGCCGCCGACGGTAAAGGAATCGACGACGTAGTTGCTATTGTTGGCGACATAGATAGTGCCCCCACTGTTCACCGCGACGCCAACCGGATTGTAGAGTTCCGCGCTCGTCGCAGCACCGCCTTCACCGCACACGTTGCTGCCGCTGTCCTGGCACGCTGTGCCGTTTCCGGCGACCGTATTGATCTTGGCGCCGACCGTGAACTGCCGGATGCGCTGGTTGTAGTAGTCGCCGATGGTGACCAGCGTGCCGCCGCTGTTCACGGCGATGCCGAAGATCTGGTTCATCTCGGCGCTGGTGGCAGCCGCTCCGTCACCGTTGTACCCGCAGGTGTGATTTCCAGCGATCGTGCTGATTTTCTGAGTGGATTTGGTGACTTCGCGGATCACGCAGTTGCCGCTGTCCGCGATGAAGAGATTTCCTGCGCTGTCGGCCGCGACGCCCGAGGTTGTGCTCAGCTCGGCGGTCGTCGCAGATCCGCCATCACCGGTGTACCCGCAGGTATGGCTGCCCGCGACGGTGCTGATGGTGTCGGAGGAAAGAACGACTTTACGCACGACGCAGTTCTGGCCGTCGCCAATGAACAGGTTGCCGGAACTATCGACCCCGACGCCTTGCGGATAGTACAGTTGCGCCGCGGTGCCTTTGCCGCCATCACCCGAGTATCCGCAAGAGTTCGGCGTGCCAGCGATCGTAGTGATCGTGCTTGTCGTATCGACCTTGCGCACAACGCAGTTGTATTGATCGGCGATGTAGACGTTACCCGAGCCGTCCACTGCCACGGCAAAGGGACGATACAAGCTGGCGTTGGCAGCGCCGCCCGTCACGCCGTCTCCGTAATAGCCTTGTGCTCCGCTACCGGCAACGACGGTGAGTGTTCCAGCTGTGCTTACTTTAAAGACGCGATTTTGAGTAAACGCGGCGATGTAGACGTTTCCTGAGCCGTCTACGGCGACACCGTAGGGGCTATACAGGTTGGCATCGAGAGCCGGAATTCCGTTGGGACCACCTCCGATGAAGGTGGTGATGATGTCCTGCGACAGCGCGGGAAGACTCACCAGCAGCGCGGTCAGCAGCAGTGCAGCGAAAATCGTGAAGCGACGCATGTTTTTCTCCTCGAAATAATTGGTTCGGACTTGTACCCTCTGGAAAGGACCAGGGCGCCTATTCAGCGGTGCTCGCTAGCTGGCGATGGCTCAGTTGAGCTCCCATTTGCCAGGTTTTGCCCCGGTTGTCTTGAAACAGGATGACCAGATTGGGCTGTGCCGGGGGCCGCATCCACTCGCTGAATTCGCGCTTGGTGACGGTGAATTCCTGGCTCATTTCGAGGAATTGCTGGTTTTTCCACACCTTCACGGCCGGGAAGTTTCCGCGGAAGGTCATAGCCGGAGAGGAGTCGATCAAGGTGACGATGACACTCTTTGCATCGGCATCACTGTGGTTGAAGAGCTTCACGTGAAGCGTGACCTGGACCAGGTCGCCTTGCTCGTGCACTCCGCTGAAATCAAAGTAGCCAGAGAAACTGCGTCCATTGTGCGCGGACGCGGATACGGACAACAGGAAAACGGTGAGCACCGCAAATAACTGCAATGCTCGGGAAGGGCGCGGGAACTGCATGATGTCCTCCTTGGGAATATCAAAAACATTCGCACGCTTTCCCGCGCACGCTGAGGCCGCGCCAGGCGCGACCTGCACTTGCGAGGGACAAACGCAAATTGTGGTTACGGGGCCGAAAAACCTGGAAAAACGAACTCTCTGGAAACCGTACTTCTTCTAGTTTTAACTGGACAGCCAGTGCCCGATCGTCGATGGGGCGACGACTACGGAGAGTGCACCACACAATGCCCTCCCCGAGGCGCCGCAATTGTCAGCCCGCTTGAATTCATTGTCAAGATGAACAGGTTTGCACAGTAGCAAGATCTGCACGGTCCCCGTGGTGAAAGTTCTAGATCGATT
>Ga0335079_10002517_pt1 | contig 21166 bp, 22 predicted proteins | sample Lox_Sample_33_FD_206719 | JGI IMG/M metagenome (GOLD analysis project Ga0335079, IMG submission 206719) | Soil microbial communities from Loxahatchee National Wildlife Refuge, Florida, United States - Lox_Sample_3.3 | ecosystem: Environmental > Terrestrial > Soil > Wetlands | place: USA... | reverse complement strand
CTTGTGGCGCGATGCATACGGATTTGCGGGATTGCAATTCGATCCGGATGCGCTTCGCAACGGTACTCTTGCACTCACTCACGCGCGCGGCTTGTTTGCCGACGGGTTGGCTTTCGATTTTCCGGGTTCTGACCCGGCGCCCCAACCGCGCGATTTTTCGAGCTTGTTCTCGCCCGTTGCCGACCATCTAACAATGTATCTTGCAGTTCCGGTGGCCGTCCCTGATGGAAAGAACACAAGCCTGAATGGGGAAAGTGCTACCCGGTACCTGGCTTCGGAAGAGAAGTTTCCCGACCTGAACACAGGCATGGACGAGCGGGCGATCATCATCGGCCGAAAGAACCTCCAGTTGCTTGCAGAGTCAGAGCTCTCAGATAGATTCGTTCACCTGCCACTGTTGCGCGTGGTGCGCGATGGAACTGGCCGGTTCGAATCTGACCCCACGATGATCCCCCCCTGCCTGAGTTTGAATGCCAATCGCAGCCTTACGGGGATTCTGCGCCGTCTGATCGATATTCTTGACGAAAAGAGCACCGTGTTCACGCAGGCGCAGGAGCAACGGAATGGAGTATTTCAGGCAGGAATGTCAGCTCGTCACGTTGCACAATATTGGTTTCTGCATACTCTGAACACGTCCGCACCCGCACTGCGCCATTTCATGCTCTCCCAGCATGCGCATCCGCAACAGTTGTTTCTGGAAATGTCTCGACTGGGTGGTGCTCTATGTACCTTTGGATTGGATGTGCACCCTCGATCTTTGCCGTCCTATGATCACTTGAATCTCGGCGAGTGCTTCCTCGCTTTGGACGATCATATTCGTCGCCACCTGGAAATCGTGATGCCCTCCCAGGCAATCCGTATCAACCTTCAACCGGTCGAGACGTACCTCTATCATGGGGATATCAAGGACGAGCGCTGTGTAGGACGCAGCCGGTGGATACTTGAGATTCGTTCACGCATTGGAGACGCTGATCTGATTGCCAATGTCCCGAAGCTGGTAAAGGTCTGCTCTTCACGTTTTGTGGTTGAACTGATCAAACGAGCCGTTCCCGGATTAGTCCTTCGGCACCTTTCCGTTCCGCCTCCGCAGATCGCTGCGCGTGTCGAGAGCCAGTACTTCTCCATTCAGCGCGAAGGTCCATGCTGGGAACACATCATGAAGACCCGCCAGGTCGGCGTCTATATTCCCGCCGAAATCCCTACCCCCGAGGTCAGCGTGATCGTGCTCCTCGATGAGTAAGCAAATCCCTACTCCAATCTGCAGTCTAAGTGCGATCCGTCAATCCCTCAATCGACCTGATATTTTCTATTCACAACGTATTGAGCAACATCCTCCTTCCTGGATTTTGCAGATAATTTCTCCCTCCCGGCGCACAATGAAATAGCTTACCCGTTGTATGCCGGTGCCTCTCGGGATCCAGCAACCTGTATACCTATTTCAAGGTCGGTTAACCTCTTTAGAATCAATATCAGAGAAGCTAAGTTATTTTGTAGCAAATATTTACAGCGATGACGTCTCGTAAGCGATTGAAAACAAAGCGTCCAGCGCTTCAAATACCCGGGGGGAGGGGTATCCAGCGGGCGGACAGATCGGGAACCTATCTGACATGTGGGACCGGGACATTGCTGCCCCGATTGGGATTTGCTATCGGCCTAAAGCGCTCAACTCCGCTGGCGTCGTGGAATTAGCGAAAGATCAGTAGCCAGAGGACAGTGCCGACAGTCCGGTGTCCGTCGGCAATGTGCTTTGCCAACGGCCACTGTAAGAGCATGAAATTCATTGAAAAGCCGCGCCCGATCAGATACGGAATCGGCGGCGAATGCACCTCGTGTAAGCTGCACCAGGGACTCATATCCTTTGCGATTCTTCCCTGGGGCAGGCTCGATAAGTTGGTGCCGAACGGCGATGCGGCGCAAGTATTCATCCGCAACGGGAACCGAATGTCCCAGAGCGTAAAGCAAGATGGCGTCGGCGGTCTCCGGACCGACACCTGGCAGATCAAGAAGTTTGGCCCGAACAGTACAGGTGGGTGAAGCGGCCAGCTGATCGAGTGAACCGCCAAATTCAGCATCGAGCATCGCAACAAAAGCCTTGAGAGCAGGTGCCTTGCGGGTATAGAAGCCCGATGGACGGGTGAGCCTCTGCAGTTGCGCAACTGTGAGTTTTCGGATCCCGTCAACGTTGAGTGCGCCAACCCGTCGAAGGTTCGCCAGCGTAACCTCGACGGCTTTCCACGATGTGTTCTGAGTCAGGTAGGCGCCCAGGACAACCTCGAATGCGGTGCGGGCGGGCCACCATTGCTGAGGGCCATATTCCTGCACCAGCAGATCGTGCATGGTGCGCAACCTCCGGGCCGCATCGCTGGTGACCTTCGTCTTCACGAGACGTCCTCCGGTTTCGAAGTAGATTGGAGCTGGAGCTTCCACTCGAGAACCCGCGCTTTCGCCGCGGCGGCTTCGGCCTCCGGGATATGGCCGGCCTGCTGCAGTGAGATGGAGAGCGCAGTGTGAGCAAGGGGATCGTTCGGCGTGAGACCAGTAAGCGCCAGGGCCGCTCCGACGGATTGCTCAAAACGCCCGGCATCGCGCAATGCCCGAACCAATCCGTGATGCGCCTCGAAATATTCGGGATCGGCGGCAATGGCAGCACGAAAACTCTGGACTGCGCCGCCAGCATCGTCAGACGCAAGCAGATTCAGCCCCTGCTGTGTATGGGTTTCAGCGGCGTTTTTATTCGACTCGATCACGTCATTCTTTAGGATAAAGGTTGAAGTGCAACTGCTGCTATGGAGTGGAAGATGCCAGGAGCCGAGATGAAAAGCTATACCGAATACTTGACATTCGAAACGCGAAAGCGCCGCGAGATGGTGCACATTACCGACCAAGTGGAGCAGATCGTAAAACGCAGCGGCGTGAAGGATGGGTTATGCTTTGTTTCGCCGATGCATATTACCGCCGCTGTTTACGTGAATGACCTGGAGAGCGGACTTATTGATGACATCGGGAAATGGCTGGAGGAACTGGCCCCCGCGAGGCCGGACTATAAGCACCATCAGACCGGCGAAGACAATGGAGACGCGCATTTGAAGTCGCTTCTGCTGCATCACGAGACTACATTGCCCGTCACGGACGGCCAGCTGGACCTGGGCACGTGGCAGCGAGTGTTCTACGCAGAGTTTGACGGGCAAAGACGTAAGCGGGTGATTGTGAAGGTCCTCGGAGTGAGTTGAGGAATCTAGGGGTCAATAAGTCTTCGCCAGCCGGCCTTGTTATTGGGATTATCGGTATCGGGCAGGTCCAGAAATGTGTGCGGCACTACAACCAGATCAACGCGTCGATTTTCTGCACGGCCTTCTAGAGTTGCGTTGTCGGCAACCGGGTGATATTCGGCGTAACCAGTGGCGGATAGCTGTGCAGCCGGGACCGCGTTCATCGGGATCAACATTCGTGCGATGCGGGTGGCGCGAGCCGAGGAGAGTTCCCAGTTGGAGTCGAACTGGGAGTTGTGTATAGGCACGTTATCCGTGTGGCCCTCGACGCGCAGGTCGTAGGAAGTTCCGCGGATCGCCTCGGAGATCTGCCGCAGAGTTTGCGAAGTTTCCGGCCGCGGGCTGGCTGCGCCGGAGTCGAAGTAGCCCGCCTCGCGCAAGCTGATGACAAGGCCATCGCGGGAGAGCTGAACGGCGACGATTTTTTTCGAAATCAGGTGGACAATCTCTGCTGAAGATCGCGGCGCATGCTTTCAAGATCGGCGTGAATCTCCGCCGCCGAGAGTGAGCGGGAGATGAGAGGTCGCGATTGTGCTGCATAGCGCCATCGTGCGATGCCGACTGTGCTCTTGGTCGCGGGTGGAGTAATGCTGAGCGATTGAAATCCCGCGTCGATTGCGGAAGATACCTGCTGTTGTCGCCTTCCGTCAGTCTTTGAGAAGGCATAGAGGACGACAAAGAACGCGAATAGCAGCGTGATGAAGTCGGCATAAGAGACGAGCCATCGCTCATGACTGATCCGGGAGCGATGACTGCGAGGAGTCATGCAGCGGCCTCGTTTTTGGAGGACTCAGATTGTTTGAGGAAGCCCGAGAGTTTCGACTCAAGCATCCGCGGATTCATTCCCTCAAGAATCGAGATCACTCCTTCGAGCATCATCTCGCGGCGTTGCTGATCTTCTCTGAGATAGATCCGAATTTTCCCCGCGAAAGGAAGAAAGAAGAGATTGGCAATGCCGACACCATAAATTGTGGCGACAAAGGCGACGGCAATCCCGCGACCCACCTCCTGGATGTTGTCGAGATGCTGCATGACTTGGATGAGCCCGAGCACCGCGCCGAGGATCCCAATGGTGGGCGAGAAGCCTCCGGCCGATTCAAAGACCATCGGAAGCCGCTCTTCGCGCTCAGAGGCGCAATCGAGAGCGACCCGCATGATCTTGCGAAGTTCTGTCGGTTCGGTACCGTCGACTGCGAGCATCAGAGATTGCTTAAGGAAGGGGTCATGAATCGATCCGAGGTCTGCATCGAGTGAGACGACACTTCACGACGCGCTTTGTTAGCGAACGAGACCAGCTGGTCGATCAATTCTTCGTTGGGTTTTCGTGGAGCGACAAAGACGTGCGCCATGCTGCGGAATGCCGCCCCCACGGCGCAGAGGGGAAACTGGAGCAGGACAGCCCCCATCGTGCCTCCAAAAACGATAAGGGCAGCGGTCGGTTGAAGAATCTGTGAAAGCTTTCCGCCCTCGATCAGGAGGCCTGCGAAGATTCCCGCGATCGCCAGGATGACTCCGCCAATGCTTCCTTTGTCCATGCTTCACCTCGCAGCTGGAGCTTCCGCGGTCCGGCGCTCTTCAGTCAGGATCTGTTCGGAGGATTCGCTGAACCCGAGACTGGTCAGGGAAGCTGCACGCGTGAGCGGATCGTCGGATGAAAGTCGGCGCGCAACACTGTCGAGCAGCTTGGCGCGGTAGGCCAGGACCCGCTCCATGACTTCATGCAGTTTCTCGCTGACAATGAGCTTTTCGCCGTTAATGAGAGTCAGCATGGTATCGGGCGATGCTTCCGCGGTTTTGAGTAAGTCGCTGTTGAGTAGCATGGGTGTGCCATTGAGTCGTGTGAGTTGAATCATGAATGTCCTCTCCGGACCGCTTCCTTCGTTATCGGCACGAGGCGCCAGAAAGATGATTGGAATCGGAATTGCCGGGAGATGTTGAAAATATCCCTAAAGTCCCGCGGGGACGCGCCGATGAATGCAGTGGGAAACGTGGTTCCTTCCACAGGGTGGTCCGGGGCCAACAGCCGATACCCGGTCAGGCACTCGCAGCAGGAACTCACTGGATCAATTCAACCGGAATAAGGAGAAATTACATGTCACTGGGTGTTCTGAATAACATCTCCGCAATTTACGCACAGAATAACCTGGCGAATACCCAGGCTTCGTTGTCCAAAACTCTACAGCAGCTGTCTTCGGGGTCACGCATCAATTCCGGCGCCGATGATGCGGCTGGGCTTTCACTGGCCAATGGATTGCAGGCAGCGGCCACAGCGCTTTCGCAGTCGGCCAAAAACGCTTCGGAAGGTGTGGACATGCTCCAGGTGGCTGATGGAGCAATGGCGCAGATCACAAATCTCCTCAATCGCGCGGTGACCTTGGCAACAGAAGCATCGAATGGCACGATGAATCAGTCGCAGGTCGACGCGGCGAACGCCGAATACACGAACATCCTCGGAGAGATCGACAATATCAATGACAACACGGAATACAACGGCAATACGTTGTTTGCCGGGAATCCATATGCGATCTACACGACCGATGGCACGACCAGCCAGACGGATAATGCAACCGCGCTGACCGCCGTGGACTCTGGAACGTTGGGATTGACAGGAGGCGGATGGACAGATGCTGGATCAGCTCAAGACGAACTTGCACTGATCACAACCGCCATTGGGACTATTGCAACAGATCGCGGCGCGGTGGGAGCCACCATCAACACGTTGACCCCGGTTGGAAATGTGATGAGTACCGAGTCAACAAACACGCTGGCCGCACAGAGCGACGTGACGGCGACCGACTATGGCCAGGCGACCTCGGACATGTCGAAGTACCAGATCCTGAGCCAGACAGGTATTGCTGCACTGTCGCAGGCCAACCAGTCGCAGCAGTTGATCACCAAACTTCTCCAATAGCAGTGGAGATTTCGCTTAACCGGGAAGTGCGGCGGGAAGGGCAGATGCCACTTGTCTTCTCCGCCGTGCTGTCCCGCCTTCTACGGACATTTTTGCTTTCCTTATCTTTGTGGGCGCCAGGTGGTATCGAATCCGATGCAGCATGAATCCGGAGGAATGAAATGGGTACCGTTGGACTGAACTTTGGCTCGGCTACCAGCGGGCAGGGTTTCGATGTTACCAGCACGGTCAACCAGATTGTTACGAACCTGCAGGCCGTGGAAACCCCATGGAAGACTCAACTGGCAAGTCTACAGAGCCAGGACACGGCGCTATCCAGCCTGGGTACCCAACTCTCGACATTGGCAGCCGATCTCCAGAGACTCGCCGATTTTCAAGGAGTGTTGGCCGGCAAGACAGGGTCCAGTTCCGACACGGATGTGCTTGAGCTTTTGTCGGCGAGTTCGATGGCAGTTGCTGGCACACACACGCTCACGATCCAGAATCTGGCACAGACTTCGTGTGCGGTCACGGATGCGGTGGGCGCCGGAGACGTTCTGACCGGCGGGATCACGCTCAAGGTCGGTACAGGTTCGTGGCAGACAGTGAATGTGGGAGCCAGTAGAACGGCCAAGACGTTATCGGGGCTTTCGGCAGCCATCAATGCGCGGGCATTGGCGTTCGAGCCGCCGTGCTTACGGATGCGAACGGCTCCCAGAGACTGTCGATGGTGAGCCAGACGCCGGGCGCTGCCGGTGAGATTACGATAGCGAATTCCACGAATCATTCTGCAAGTCCGACTTCGCTTGCGGACTCGACCACAGAGGATGGCAATATCGGTCTTGGCCTGACGACGATTCAAGACGGAATTGATGCCAGGTTTACCGTGGATGGGGTGCTGCTCACGAGCGCCTCCAACACTGTTTCCAATGCGATTCCAGGAATTACGTTTCAGCTCCTCTCGACCGGAACTTCGGGGTCGAGCCCCGAACTCGTGCAGGTTGTGGTGGCCAACGATACTGCCAACGCCGTGTCTGCGATCAATACGTTCGTTTCGGATTACAACGCACTTATCCAAACGATTAATGCGCAAGAGGGGAAGGATTCATCGGGGAATGCCGAGCCTCTCTATGGAACCTCGGTCCTCGCGGCGCTTCAGCGTGGCGTCCTTTCGGCTCTGAGCACGATATCGGGCAGCGGCTCGATCAGTTCGCTAATGTCCCTTGGTATTTCTGCTAGTTCCTCGGACGACGGGACTTTCTCGCTCGACAGCAGTGCTATGAACGACGCTCTGGACAATCATTTCGAAGAAGCTGTTTAATTCTTTCAGGATTCCGGCAGTTTCGGATCAATCTTTACTCACACGTTGAATGATCTGGGCAACAACACCGGGGCTGGCGGAGCGATTGCGCTGGCGCTGAAGGAGAATAGCGCCGAGGAGCAGACGCTCAATGACGATATCAGTGGACATGAGACGCTGATCGCGACACGAAAGTCGACGCTTACCGCGGAACTAAACTTGGCCAACCAGATTCTGCAGTCTATCCCGGAGCAGATCAACGAGGTGAATGAGATGTACAGCGCGATCACTGCTTACAAGCAGAACAGTTAGGAGTTTCAAATGGATATGTACCTGGCCCATTCACTTGAGGGAGCGTCGGGCGTAGAGCTGACGATTGCGCTGTATGACGGGATCATTCGCTTCCTGCATAAGGCGATCAACGCGGTTGAGCGGAATGACCCCGGTGCACGGCGCGCGGCGGTGAAGAGGGCGATGGACATTGTGATTCATCTTCAAGCCACACTGGATAGAGAAGTAGGTGGAAAAGTGTGTGAAACCCTCTCTCAGTTTTACACGGCGATGTTTGCGCTCATGCTTCAGGCTTCGCAGGCAGACTCGAGGGAGAAATTTGAGCAGGTCATCGCCAATGTGCGGAACGTGAGGGAGACGTGGAAGCAAGTCGCGGCTGAGTCGAGTTCAAAGCAGCCTTCGACAGGAATAGAGGATGGCGCTGGCACAGAGATGTCATGGGGAAGAACGAATCAGGGACTTTGCGGTGCATCTTGGAGGGCGTAGAGACTCGTCAGCTCGCCACGGTGAGCTCTTCTTCCAATTGCTGCTTCTGGTAGAGGCTGGCGTAATAGCCGTCGCGGGCGAGGAGATCGTCGTGGCAGCCCACTTCGACGATTCTTCCGTGAGCGAGGACAGCAATCTGGTCAGCATTGCGCACGGTGGAGACGCGATGTGAGATGAGGATCGTGGTTGCCGTCGAGGTGTAGCTGCTGAGGCCACTGAGGATGCGCTCCTCGGTGTAGGTGTCGACGCTAGCGAGTGCGTCATCGAGGATGAGGATGGCGGGATGGCGCAAGAGAGCTCGGGCAATGGCGGAGCGCTGTTTCTGACCGCCGGAGAGCGTCATTCCTCGTTCGCCGACCATGGTTTCGAGTCCCTGGGGAAATTCCTCGAATTCACGTCGGATATGAGCGGTTTCCGCAGCTTCGAACAGATCCTCGGCAAGAGAATCGGGCGAGCCGAAAGCGAGGTTCTCGCGGATAGTTTCGCTGAAAAGGAAGGTCTCCTGCGGCACGATTCCCATGTTGCGGCGCAGCATTTCGAGCGGGTAATGACGGATGGGGCGACCATCAATAAAGAGCGAGCCTTCGGGTGCTTCGTAGAGGCGCGAAACGAGGTTAACGAGAGTGGATTTGCCCGAGCCGGTCGGACCGACGATGGCCAGGCTTGATCCCGCAGGAACCTTGAGTGTGATATTGCGCAGAACAAGTGCTTCCCCGTAGCTGAAGCTAAGGTCACGGAATTCGATTTCGCCACTGAGAATCGCATTGGTGGGGATCGCCGTATCGGCGTCGCGGTCGTCAATGCCCGGCTCGGCGTGCAACAACTCGTCGATTCGTTTAACGGAGGCGGTGCCGCGCTGGAAGAGATTCACCACCCAGCCCACAGCGATGATTGGCCAGATCAGCAGAATCATGTAGGTGTTAAATGCCACAAACTCTCCGGATGTGATGCGGTGCATGATGACTTCGTGCCCGCCTACCAGCAAAGTAATGATCATCGCGATGCCCAAGATGAACTCGAGCGTGGGCCAAAGCATGCCCATCAACTGGACCAATCCAAGCGCGCGGGAGATGTATTGCCTGTTCAGCTTTTCGAACAGGGACATCTGCGACTGCTCGCGGCCGAAGGCACGGACGAGGCGAGCGCCGGTGTAGTTCTCCTGGGCCTGCGAAGAGATCTCGGAGAAGCTTTCCTGAATTTTTTCGAACCGGTCGTGGATCTTCCTCCCGAAATATTGCACAAGGATGCTGGCGAGGGGCATGGGGGCCCAGGCCACGAGCGTCAGCCATGGACTGATACGAAGAAGGTAGTAGAGCGCTCCAATGGTGAAGAAGACGGTATTGGCACTGTACATCAGAGCCGGGCCCAGCAGCATGCGAACCGCGTTGAGATCATTGGTCATGCGGGCCATGATGTCGCCGGTCCGATATTTCTGATAGAAGGCGGCGTCCTGTCGTTCGAGTTGCAGAAAGAGGTCGTTGCGGAGGTCGAATTCGATCTCGCGGGAGATGCCGATCAGGATCCAGCGTTGTGCGTAGAGAAAAACGCCCTTGATGAGATAGATGGCGACAAAGACACCGGCGAGGAAGACGATTCGCTCACGCGACACTCCCCGCTCCAGTTCATCGATGGCCTTCCTGAGAATCTGGGGTCCCTGCACCGCGGCAAGGTTTGTGGCGATACATGCAAGGGTACCCCACAGGTATCCCCAGCGATAGCGGCGCATGTAGCTGAAGAGCGGGCCGAGGTCGCGAAGCATTGTTCCATTCTACGAGGTGACGAGGCGAACGTTGATGGGCCCCCCTCCCCCCTCGTACCCGGTAGTTTTAACCAATTAATAGATGGCTCATGGTTTAACTGCGTGCGGTATGGGGTGATTCAGAGAACGCGGGAGCGAGGCCGCGGTGGGATCTGGCGCTGAGGCTGGGAGCGAGGTCTCACATTCGCCCAGAGACTGCATGGCGGAGGGGCTCAGTATATTCGCGAGGAATTGCTCCGCCTGTTCCATGACCGCCTGGTGAAGCTTCTGTTCCTCGGGATTGAGGAATTGCGGTGCCCGATTGCAGGATAGTTCAGGTTCGCAGCAGTCGTGGAGAGGAGCGATATGGGGTCCGCCTCCATCGCCGATAAACCTGGAGGCGAGTTGGAGACCGAAGAGCAGAGTCCCGGCCTCGCTGCGTTTGATACGGCGAGAGCCTACGGCCTGAAGAACTTCGGAGACCGCGTGGAGAAGGCTGCGGCTGTCGTTGAATTCGGGTAGAACGAACGGCGAGGTTTCGGCAGGGCGCTTTCGCGGACGGTGGTGGCGGCACAATGTGCTGCCGATCACGGCGGGGGCTTTGCATTTCTGGCCGGAGGGAAGGACGTGTGTGCATTCGTGAGACATGAGTTCTCCTTTGGACTGTGATCAGTCCATGTTTTGCGGTTGGTGGCTGGTGGAAAGCGGAGTTAGCGGAGCTAGCGATGCTAGAGCGATTTCACTTCAAATAGCAACATCTTGAATGCGCGCCAGGCGGCTTTTTCTTGAGGAAAAAGCCGCTCAGCGGTACCGGTTCTGTTCACACTTGAAGTGAAACCGCTGTAGCGTGCGCCGACGCGCACGTTGGCGAGCCGGCGAAGCCAGCGGAGCGATTTGATGTGGAGATTGATTGCAATACCATTTTGCGTCCGCGAGGGGAAATTACCTGCAAAGAGGCGGAAAGAATCTTCTGAATGGAATGTGCTATTTACGGCTTAAAGCGGAGTTGAAGGGATTGACAGATTTTGACGCAACACAGAAGAGGGTGGTTTGACCTTGGACACCCCGCCCCCAGGAATACTCAGGATGACAGGCTGTTGGAACGTCAGGGACACGAACGCTTTCAACCGCTTCTACGGCGATTCCTGAGTTGGTGTGTCCTTTTGTCAGATCTCAGGTGGGCGTGCGAAGCAGCAGGTAACCGCCGGTAAGGCCAAAGAGGACGTCCGGGGACCATGCAGCCAGGGCGGCGGGGAGGTAGTTGACATTGCCCATTGCGCCGAAGAGGGCATCGATCACCCAATAGGCCAGCGCCACGGATATCGCCACCGCTATGCCGGTCAAAGAGCCCCTTCGTCCCATTGACAGTGCGAATGGAATCGCCAGCACTGCCATGATGATCGCGATCAGGGGATAGGAAAGCTTGTGCCAGAGTGCCACTCTCAGACGCATGGTGTCGAAGCCGCTCTGGCGAAGGTCGCGGATGTAGGCTCCGAGTTGTTGAAAATTCATCTCCTGAGATTGGAGGTTCTCTTTTTTGAAATAGCCGGGGTCTTCGCGAATCTCGGAAAAAGTTGTGTTCCCAATTTCAATGTATTCGGAGTTGTTGCCCTGGATGTTTCTTGCCCAGCCGTTTATGAAGCGCCACGAACCAGCTTGATCATCCCAGACAACTCGAGATGCAAAGATTCTACGGGTAAGCGCGAAAGTAGATGGGTCGAATTCAAAGACTGAAAGATTGGCGAACGCATCGTCGTCGCGATCGAAGAACTGGTAATAAAAGATGTGATCTGGTTCGCCGGGCTCGTGCTGGCCGAACATCCATTTCTCTTCAGGGTTGAGGAAGGTCTGTGGGGGGTGGCCCTTGATGGTGCTGCGAAGGGCCTCCTGCCGCCGGTTTGCCGCAGGCAGATAGTAGTCATCAAACACGAAGAGAAAGATAGCAAGGATGGCTGCGATGGAGACTATCGGGATAACCAGGCGATAAAGGCTGATACCTGTCGCCTTCATGGCAACGATCTCGCTATTGCGATTGAGAATTCCAAAGGTCACCAGGACGGCAATCAGAACAGCAAGCGGTGTGATTGCGTAGACCATGCTGGGCGCCAGATTGAAGAGATAATCTCCCACCGTCGCCAATGCGATGTGGTTTCGGATGATATCGCCGACGAGTTCAAAAAATGTGAAAACCAGCATCAACATCACGAAGCTGGCGAGTACAAGCAGAAACGTACCAAAGAACTCTCGTACCACGTAGGCATCGAGAAGGCGCGGAAAGAGGCCGCGAGAACCGATGCGCATCGAGCGCGGCTGCAGCTTCTCCAGCAGTTCTGTCAAGTGAGCGCCATTCGCTTTGCTCGAAAACTCTGGGCGTGATGTTCGAGATAGGAGGCTGGAAATCGCGGCAAGCACGCGTCCGCCGCTTGCCATTTGCCAAAGTAGAAAACTCCCCACGAGAGCGAAGAGCAGGTTGGCCATCCACACACCCATGAATGGCGGCAGCTTACCTTGTCGGCTCAGAGCAATGCCAGTGTATGAAAGTACGTAGTAGACAAGAACCAGCAGAACCGTGAAAACGAGGCCAGAGCTTTTGCCACCCCGTCGAGAAACCACGCCAAGCGGAACGCCAACCAACATGAGTACAAGACAGGCCGCCGGATAGGAGAAACGCGTGTGCAACTCCAGCAGATATCTCCGGCCGTCTGGCCCGTTCGTGCGTTCCTCGAGCTTTTGCATGGGCAAGGCATAGATTGCGGTGTCCAGCCTGCCAAGATGAGTCTCGCCCTGCGGATTGATCGCGAGGGGAAGGTCCGTCTGAGAGAACGTTGAGATGTTGTATTGCTGCGGCTGTCCTGTAATAGTTTCGTGACGAGATCCATCGCGGAGCCGCATTAAAAGCTCTTGAGTTGAGTCGTTGACGACCGTCGCAGACGTGGCTGTAGTTATGATCGGATTCCCGGGATCCGATACATCCGCCATGAAAACGCGGTCCCAGTTGGATGCGCCCGTTCCTCCGCGTACATTTTGTATATAGAGGACAGCGTTACGAAAATCCTCGTAGAAGACGCGTGGTTGGATTTCGAACGATGCCTGGGCGGTTTCTAATTCCTGCTGCATCTCCAGAATCGACCGGTTTGCGCGCGGTGCGATGTAGATCGAATTGATGAGTCCCAGCATGGTTCCTGCAATCGCAACGACAGATGAAACCCGCACGAAGTACCAGATGCCGAGTCCCGACGCGCGCATAGCGATGATCTCGCTGTCTGCAGCCAGACGGCTCAGGCCCAGCAAGATTCCAACAAGGACGGCCATCGGGATAGTGACCTTGAAGGTGTTGGGCAGATTGAAGACGAAGATTTCGGCAATACTTCCGAACGTGGAGCTGTTTCGGACCACGGCCTCAAGTATGTGGTTCAAATCGCGTATGAAAAGAATGAACGTGAAGATGGCGCAACCGATAAGCGTGTACGAAAGGATCTCGCCGAGGATGTAGCGGGTGAGGATGCGCACAATCGGGCTCTGCCGCTAGTTTAACTTGTTTGCACGGTCGGCAGCGGCTGGGGTTGCCACGAGCGCAGTCGCAGGCTGTTGCTGAGAACGCTTACGGAACTCAGAGCCATAGCCGCAGCAGCGATCCAGGGGCTGAGCAGGACATGAAAGGCCGGATAAAACAACCCGGCTGCCAGTGGAATTCCAACAACGTTGTATCCCGCTGCCCACAACAAATTCTGACGCATGATTCCTACCGTGGACTCGGCAAGATCAAGTGCTGAGAGAATGGCCGTAGGCCGGGCACGCAATAGCAGGACATCTCCGGCTTCCTGCGCCAGGTCTGTTCCACTGCCCATCGCGATACCCGCGTCGGCCTGCGCAAGCGCCGCAGCGTCGTTGATGCCATCTCCCACCATCGCGACACGCAAACCTTCCTGCTGCAGTGAGCGGATGTGTGCCAGCTTGCCGGCTGGATCGAGCCCGGCCTCGATCTCAACTATGCCGGCTTGGTTGGCGATCGGCGCCGAAGCAGCGGCCGAGTCTCCGGTGAGCATGAGGACCCGCAGGCCCTTTTCTCGTAGCGCGGCCACCGCTACCGGCGTGTCGGGGCGAAGTGTATCGCGAGCATCAAAGCAGCCGATGGACTGATTTGCGATTGCGATCCAGAGACGCGTGGCGCCGGGCTTGGCGGGGGGGATGCTGTCGGGAAAACGAATCCCGGATTCCTGGAAGAATGCTTCATTCCCGATGTAACATTCGTAGTCTTCCACGCGCGCGGCGATCCCGCGGCCTGGAATGACCTGAACATCCTGGGCTGGTTCCCACTTGATGCCTTGCGTCCGCGCATAGTCAACAACAGCGTGCGCGAGCGGATGGTTGGATCGCTCCTCCGCGGCAGCGGCAAGGCGTACCAGATCCTCCTCGGAGTACCCTTTTACAGGACGGATAGCCTGCAGAACCGGCCGGCCGACAGTAAGGGTGCCTGTTTTATCGAGAACGATGGCCTTGATGTTGGCCATTCGCTCCAGCGCTTCTCCACCCTTATAGAGCACTCCCAGTTGTGCGCCTCTTCCCACTGCAACCGTCAGGGCGGCAGGAACAGCGAGACCCATCGCGCATGGGCAGGCGATGACAAGGACCGAAACCATGGTCGCCAGAGCGAGCGGGACGGAGCCCGTCGAAAGATACCAACCTGCGAACGTGGCGACGGCGAGCAGCAATACAACCGGCACGAAGATTGCGCTGGCACGGTCAGCGAGCCGTTCTGTCGGCGCGCGAGACGATTGAGCCTGTTCGACCATCCGCGTGATCTGCGCTAGTATTGTGTCTTCGCCGAGTGAAGCGGCCCGAACTTCAACTGCTCCTTCGTAATTCAATGAACCGGCCAGCACCCGGTCACCCTCGTCGCGCGGCAAAGGAGTGGCTTCGCCCGTCAGCATCGATTCGTCCACGGTGGTGCGTCCTTTCGCTATGGTCGCATCCACGGGAAAGCGCTCGCCGGGTAATACTAAAACAAGATCGTTGATCCGGATCTCTTCCAGCGGAACCAGCGTTTCGACGCGATCGATGATCCGGCGAGCGGTCGATGGACGAAGCTGGCTGAGAGCATTCAGTGCAGCTAACGCGCGTCTCTTCGCACGCGCCTCTAGGACTTTTCCTAGAAGTAGGAAGCCGAGGATCAGCAGGACGGCGTCGAAGTAGACTTCGCGTCCAGGGGCCGGAGCAATGGTGGCAAACGCCGAATAGAGGAACGCCACGCCAGTTCCCAGGCTCACAAGGGTATTCATATTGGTGGCCCCGTGCCGAAGTCCCTTAGCCGCCGCACCATAGATTCCACGGCTAGCCCAGACCATCAGAAGAGCAGTGATCGCAAGTATGGACCAGCGCAGGGTGTCGTGCGGGAATTGGTAGAGCCAAGGGAGACCGTTCATTAAAAGCTGATCGATCGGGCCCATATCGGTTCCCAAGGGCATCGAGAAGACCATTGCAAGGGCGCCAGCAATCAGGGTGATGGCGGCCTTGGCTTCAAGAGGGTCTGCTTTACCGTTAACCGTCCGCTCGTCCACTTGCCCGACGTGGGGCAACACGGCGTCGTATCCTGCATTGCGAATGGCATCGACGAGCTTCTCTGCCGAGGCTTCCGATGGATCGAAAACGATGCGCGCGCGACTCGCCATCAGGTCAACATGCGCCGATCTCACGCCGGAGGTTTCATTGAGGGCACTCTCCACATGATGTTGGCACGCAGCACACGTCATCCCTATCAGGGGCAATGTGAGCGACTCTGTCTCGTGCGACGGCATCTTGCGGCCTATTGCTCCAAACGAGCGCTATATCCGGCTTTTGCAAGGGCGGCAATCGCCGCTTCAACAGGCGGGGGGTCGCCGGCAGCCTCGAATCGGGCCGCCCCGATGCGCACTTCCTCGACCTGAATGCCCTCCGTAGCATTCAACGTCTGCGTAACCCGGCGCACGCAGGAACCGCAGTGCATTCCATCGATATGCAAAGTGAACTCCGCCATATTGTTCTCCCTGCTTAATTTGATGATACTCGGGTTCTTCCGATGCTTGAACGCCCAAGAAGACGAGATTCGGTACGCAAGTGTTAGATCGCGATCTATTCTAGAAGCTGACCGTGGCTAAAGTAATCCAACGGGAGTTTCCCGAGGCTCCGATCGTGGGCGTCGGGGCCGTCGTGGTGGATCAGGGCAGAGTTCTACTGGTTCGGCGTGGCCGCGAGCCGTTGAAGGGAAAGTGGTCATTGCCGGGCGGCATGCTGGAACTCGGGGAGTCACTCGCTGGAGGGGTCACGCGCGAGGTGGCAGAAGAGACAGGCCTGCAGGTCGAGCCGATCGAGTTGATTGAACTCATCGAACGCATTCTTCACGAAGAAGGGCCTGAGGGACAACGAGTTCGATATCACTACGTTATCGCCGATTACCTGTGTCGAGTGGTGGGGGGCACCTTGAAAGCTGCCTCGGATGCAGATGCAGTTCGATGGGTAGAGCGGGCAGAGTGGAATAGCCACAGCGCCCTGGCTCTCGATCCGATAACAGTTCGGATTATTGACAGGGGCTGGCAACGAGCAACAGAACTCGACCGGGAATCGAAGGAACGCAGGTGACGAAGACGGGCAAACGCTGGTCAATTGCTCTTTTCCTAATTGCCTTGCCAGCGGGCATATCCGTCGCGATCTGGATGCGACCGATCAGCGTGTTTCGATGGTTCAACGAGCTCCAGATGTGCTGGATAGGCGCGAGGAACCACGACACGATTGTTCAGGGTTATCGAATTCATTACTATGTGCTCGGCCCGGATTCGGGACCGCCACTTGTGCTTGTTCATGGGCTGGGCGGCCGCGCCGAGGACTGGGAGAAGCTTGCACCATATCTTGCGAGGGCTGGATACCGGGTTTATCTGCCGGATCTTCCCGGTTTCGGCCAAAGCGAAAGGCCTACGAACTTCTCCTACTCGGTCACCGATCAATCGAAGGTCGTAGTCGGCTTCTTTGATGCGGTTGGATTGAAGCAGGTCGATCTCGGCGGCTGGTCAATGGGTGGATGGATTGTGCAGTTAATTGCTGTAAACCATCCAGACCGCGTGCGCAGGCTGATGCTCTTTGACAGCGCCGGTCTATATATGAGGCCGAATTGGGATACCGCGCTTTTTACCCCGATATCAGCATCAGAGATTGAGAAACTCGATGAACTGCTAATGCCCAATCCGCCCAAACTGCCCGCTTTCGTAGTGCGGGATATCCTTCGCGTCTCGAGGGAGCACGATTGGGTAATGAAGCGCGCAATGAATACGATGCTTGAAGGGCGCGAGACAACCGACGCGCTCTTGCCGGAACTGAAGATGCCTGTTCTCATAGTGTGGGGCAGCGTCGACGAGATCACGCGGCTTGGCGAAGGCGAGAAGATGCACCGGCTCATTCCGCAATCGGAGCTGAATGTGGTGGCGGGCTGCGGGCATCTCGCGCCCAATGAATGTGCCGGACAGATTGGGCCTGTTGTGGTGGATTTCCTGAGGAAGGGTCTTAAATAAGAAGAGCGAGGCTTTCTCAGCCCCGCTCAGGGCATGTTCATCGAAAGAACTAGACGTTGATCACAGAGCAGAGTTCCTTTACCGCAGCGGCGCTCTTCTTCAAATCCGCGTCCTCTTCCGGCGTGAGCTTGATCTCGATGATCTTCTCGAGGCCTGCCGCACCCAGCTTGCAGGGTACGCCGATATAGTAGCCCTCAATGCCGTATTCACCTTGGAGATAGGCCGCGCAGGGAAGGATTTTCTTTTTGTCCTTTAGAATGGCTTCGACCATCTCCACAGCGGCGGCGGATGGTGCATAGTATGCGCTTCCGGTTTTCAGGTGCTTGACGATCTCGGCACCGCCGTCGCGCGTACGCTGCACGATGGCCTCAAGGCGGTCCGGAGCGATGAGTTCAGTGATCGGAATGCCTGCAACTGTTGAATAACGCGAGAGCGGCACCATCGTGTCGCCGTGTCCGCCGAGCACGAAGGCTGTCACGTTTTCTACGCTGACATCGAGTTCGGTGGCGATAAAGGTCCTGAAGCGGGCTGAGTCCAGCACGCCCGCCATTCCAATCACACGCTCGCGATTAAACCCGGCCTGGCGGTAGGCGGTTTGTGCCATCGCATCCAGCGGATTCGAAACGATGATGAGGATGCACTCGGGCGACTGTGCAACGACCTTGGAGACCACATCTGACATGATCTTGAAATTTGTGTGCAGAAGATCGTCTCGGCTCATGCCCGGTTTGCGTGGAATGCCCGCGGTAATCACGACGATATCGGAGTTCGCCGTAGCCGCGTAATCGTTCGAACCGGTAACATGCACGTCTCGCCCCTCGACCGGCATGGCTTCCAGCAGATCCAGCGCCTTTCCCTGCGGAACGCCCTCAACGACATCAATCAGCACGACGTCGGCAAGTTCCTTCGCCGCAATCCAGTGTGCTGCCGTAGCGCCGACGTTTCCGGCGCCCACAATTGAAACCTTCTTCCGCATTGTTCTTCTCCTTATAGCAGGCTTTCTGTTCATTCTTGATCCGGTATCGGACCCGACGGGTAAAAGTCCAAAACAAGCGGAACTCCGAGGTTCCCCAGCCGAGTCAACAAGCCGGCGCCAATTGTGCAGCCGCCTTGACCACTATCGGATGAGAAGCCGCAAAACAGGTCCGCCTCATAGTCTCTTGAAATCGCTCTCACCGAATCAGGCTTTGTTTCCAGTTGATCGAGCAGCCAATGCAAATGAGCCTGCAAGGGATCGCTCTGTTTGAGTGGACTCGTCAGTATCCAGGCTGAATTCCGAAGTGGTCGCTTTAGCCGCGATGTGCTCAGGACCTCACCCTTGCGCCCGGAACTTGTGGGCTCGAGTGCGAGCAACCCGCTGATCTCGGCGGGTTCGAACGATTCCCCGAAAACTCTAAAAGCTGCTTTGCTCCACCTATCGACGCCTTGGTCTAGTCCGTCCACGAGAGCCTCAGGGGCTAAAGCCCGATTCGTTTATAGGAATTCTGCGGCACGGCTGAAGTCGTGCCCTGTTACAAACCCCGACAATCCACGGCTTCTAACTCCACTGACATGCGCAAGGTGGGGCTAACTCCGCTAGCCCAGATCACATATTTCCAATGATGCGCGTCGCAAACTCGCTGGTGCCGACCTTGGTTGCACCGGCAGTCTGGCGCTCGAAGTCATACGTCACGAACTTCTGCTGGATCGTTTTCTCCATCGCATCTTCAATCATCTTGGCGGCTTCCTTCCAGCCGATGAAATCGAGCATCATCACGCCGGAGAGGATCACGGAACCCGGGTTGATCACGTCTTTGTCGGCATACTTTGGAGCCGTTCCGTGCGTCGCTTCGAAAACCGCAAAGCCATCGCCGATATTGGCGCCGGGGGCGATGCCTAGTCCGCCAACCTGCGCAGCCGCCGCATCAGAGATGTAGTCGCCATTGAGGTTTGACGTGGCCAACACGCTGTAGTCCGACGGACGGATGATGATCTGCTGGAAGATAGAGTCTGCGATCCGGTCGTTGACCAGGATCTTCGATTTCCAGGCGCCGTTTCCGTGGCTCTTGCCGATGCAGTCCAGCACTCCTTTGACCTCGGCATAGACCGAATCGCGAAAGCTCTGCGGCGCAAATTCCAGTCCCGGCTCGATTAGGGCTGCGTTTTCCTCGATGGAAAGACTCGGGTTAGTCCCGACATTGCCGAGGATCCAGCTCTCGCGCTCTGTGACTGTCTGGTCGCGGAATTCCTGAGTTGCAACCTCGTAGCCCCACTCGCGGAATGCACCCTCTGTGAACTTCTGGATATTGCCCTTGTGCACCAGTGTGACCGTCTTTCGACCGGTCTCAAGCGCGTAACGGATGGCATAGCGCACGAGGCGCTTGGTACCGAAGATGGAGATGGGCTTAATGCCGACGCCCGAGTCTTGGCGGATCTTTTTCTTGCCGCCCTTGAGCAGGTCATCATTGATGAATTCGATCAGCCGCGCGACGTCCGGGGTGCCCTGCTTGAACTCGATGCCGGAGTAAACATCCTCGGTGTTCTCGCGGAAGATCACGATGTTAACCTTCTCGGGGCTTTTCACCGGACTAGGAACACCCTGGTAGTACCGAACAGGACGTACGCAGGCATAGAGGTCGAGAATCTGCCGCAGCGCCACGTTGAGGGAGCGGATGCCTCCGCCGACTGGCGTTGTCAAAGGTCCCTTGATCGAAACGCGCAGGTCGCGTGCTGCACTAACTGAATCGTCGGGCAGCCAGGTGTTGAACTGGCGGAAGGCTTTCTCTCCAGCAAAAATCTCGAACCATCTGATCTTGCGTCTGCCCCCGTAGGCTTTTTCTACGGCGGCATCGAAGACGCGCTGCGAGGCCTTCCAGATGTCGCGTCCGGTGCCGTCGCCTTCGATAAAAGGGATGATGGGATTGTCAGGAACCTGATATTGGCCGTGACTGTACTCGATGGGCTTGCCGTCCTGCGGCAATTTCAGCCCGTTGTAAAGGTTTTGCATCTTGTCTCTGGATTTCCTTCCCGCGATAGGGTGTAAGGGAAGGCTAACACCTTGAATTTAGGAGTGGCAACGGCGCCCGCCGGCGAAGCGAAACGCAGAATGATGAAAAGGCAGTACGCAGGCCGATCGCAATTCGAACTGTGGTTAGAGGCTATTGGACCGGAGCGTTCTGGAAATCGTTCGCATCAAGCTTCGGAATTCCAAAATGTCCCCTCAGGTGAAGAAGATCAATCGGACTCAGGTTTCCGGCAACGGTCACCAGCGTCAGGCTCCGCGGCGTTTCAGCCAGGACCACTGCGCCGCGAACGTTCACTCCATCAAGCACCACCCAGACGTCGGTTGTTCCATTGTGCGCTGGACCGCCATGATCGGAGGTTGTCACAAGGTGCTTCCATCCGCGAAGGTGATACGCCGCCCGGATCGTCTGCACGGCGCGCTCGTCGGGAATGCCGGATTCATTGAAGTGCATGGTGTGGACACTAACGCCGTCGAGTTTGTTGATCGCCTGACGCACCGGTGCGTCAGAGTCGGGCACAATCCCAGCGGCGACTCCCAGGAGTGTTCGATCAAGCGTGAAATTCTCTTTGATCGGAGCTAAGGCGCTCAGCTGTTGAAGAGCTGGAGGAACCCAATTCAGGGGCACCGGGCTTGCATCCGGGGGATATTCG
>Ga0335079_10002516_pt1 | contig 21167 bp, 19 predicted proteins | sample Lox_Sample_33_FD_206719 | JGI IMG/M metagenome (GOLD analysis project Ga0335079, IMG submission 206719) | Soil microbial communities from Loxahatchee National Wildlife Refuge, Florida, United States - Lox_Sample_3.3 | ecosystem: Environmental > Terrestrial > Soil > Wetlands | place: USA... | reverse complement strand
CTTCGGGCTCGTTGTAGACTCCCGAATCCGGAGGGCACCAGCCATGCATCGCTTGATATACTTCGACCTCCGCCGGCAGGTGCGCCTTTTCGAACGTCTCTTTCATGATGTCTTTCTCTTCCGGCGCCTGCTTGTAGTCATTGTCTGCGATGCAGACCAGAAACTGCGCGTGGGTCGTTGCCGCCTCCAGATGGGGACTGTTCGGCTCCTTCGTCACGAGTCCGTTGCCGCCATGGAAAGAGGCAACCGCTCCTACGCGATCGGGCATGGCGACCGCGGTCCGGAATGCCATGGAGCCTCCCATACAATAGCCCTGCGTGCCCACTTTCCGGTTCTTCGCCACTGCGGATTGCTGGTCCAGCCAGCCGATGAATGCTTTCGCATCCGTCATGTTGGTCGTCTCGCTCAGGCTTCCCGCCAGCGGCCTTAGTTGCGGGATCGGAGTTTTGGCGCCTTCGTCCGCGGTTGGAGCTTTCTTGGTGCGGTAGAACGGATTCACCACCAGCACCGCATACCCGGATTCGGCGAGCCGCTTGGCCATCTGACGAAATGCCGGCCGCAGCCCGAAGATATCCGGCCAAATCAAGACGCCCGGCGCAGTGCCGCTCGACGGGTGCACGAAGACGCAGTCCGCCGTTCCGTCCGGCGTCTTGATGCTCACATCCATCTCCATCACAGCCACGGCGTTGGCGACTGCGGGCAGCATCATGGCCGCGCCGGCTGCGAGTATTTTTCCGAATTGCTTTCGAGTGACCAGTCCCCGTGCTTCTGCCTCCAGCCGGTCCTGCTCAAAATGATCCTGATCGCACATAATTCCTCCTTTTCGACGTGTCCCTGACCCTCTTAGGCCAGCGCTTTTCCGTAGAGCGTGAGCAAACGGCCCCAGGCCTTCTCCGCATTCGGCTCGTTGTACACTGTCGAATCCGGAGGGCACCAGCCATGGGCGCATCCCTTGTAGACTTCGATTTCCGCAGGCAGCCCGGCCTTGGCGAACGTCTCTTTCATGACGTCTTTGTCAGTCGGAGAACGCATGTCATCAGGGTCCGAGATACAGATCAGGAACTGCGCGTGTGACGTCGCAGCCTGCAGGTGCGGACTGTCTGCGCCCTTGGTGACCAGCGCGGCGCCGTGGAAAGATCCGACGGCTCCGACGCGATCGGGCATCGCCGCCGCCGTGCGAAACGCCATCGGGCCGCCCATGCAATAACCTTGCGTGCCCATCTTGCGATTCTTGGCCACGGATGATTGCTGGTCCAGCCACCCGATGAACGCTTTCGCATCCGTCATGTGGGTCTTCTCGGTCAGAGCTTGCATGAGGGGCATTACTTCCGGGATCGGGGTTTTGGCGCCCTCGGCCGCAGTCGGAGCTTTCTTTTGGCGATAGAACGGATTCACCACCAGCACCGAAAAGCCGGATTCGGCGAGCCGCTTGCCCATCTGGCGAAATGCCGGCCGAAGCCCAAAAATGTCAGGCCAGACAAGGACGCCCGGGGCCGTGCCGGCTGACGGGTGCACGAAGTAGCAGTCCGCTGTGCCGTCCGGGGTCGTCACGTTTACGTCCGATTCGCTTACGGCAACGGCGTTCGCTACGGCCGGCAGCATCATCGCCACGCCAGCTCCCACGATCTTGCCGAACTGCTTTCGGGTCACTAGACCGAGACGCTCGTATTCTTTGCGGTCCTCTTCAAAATGATCCTGATCGCACATAATCGCTCCTTATCAATACTTGGTTGCACACTTCCTGCGCAGTAAATGCGCACGCATATCGCGCTATTTTATATCACTCGATCACCGGTGTGGGGCAACCATAAACGGTTCGAGCGTGAGAGTCAGTTCGAACGGCAGCATCTCCGGCGGTTCGCAGACGGTCTCGCTGCACGGCTGGAAACGAACGCGGCCGGCGAGCGTGATTGGGCCTGCGTCGAGCGGGAATTTCAATAAGATCGAGCCGATTCCTTGAAACGAGCCGCTGTGCACGGGAAGCGTCTCATCGAGCGCGGCGAGCCGGACCAGCTCGGCCGGCGGCAACTGGAAAGATTGATTCACGACTTTCGGATCGTCGAACGTAACGGCGGTCGGCGTGTACGGCGCGGCAACGGAACTGCCGTAGACGTGCCATCCCGGTTCGACTTCGAACCTGGCGAAGAAGCCGACCTCCTGGCCCGCGAAACCGGTAGCGCTCGCGAGGCCCACCACTACCGTGACCGCTGTGCTTTGCAGAGTGAGCGCCGGAACTCCGTTCCCCACCGCTCCGAATTCCCTCAGGGCGACGGCCGATCCGGTAACGCGGTGCTGATAGTTGGGCACAAAATATTTGCGCACCACGGTTCCATCGGGCGCGACCAGATATTCCACTGGATGAGGAACGCCGTGTGCCCGCAGTCCGGGCGCGATGTTGCTATTGAAAATACCAAAGCGCCGGATCACCGCGCTGCCGCGATCGGAAAGCAACGGAAAGCCGATGCCGTATTTTTCGGCGAACGCGTGCAGGGTGTCCTGGGAGTCATAACTGACGGCTGCGAGGCGAACGCCCTGCTGCTCCAACAGCGCGCGCGACTGTTCCAACTCGACGAGTTGGGAGCGGCAGTACTGTCACCAGTCGGCGCTGCGATGAAAGACGAGGAACAACCCGTTCGGCCCGCAGAGGCCGGCAAGATTGCGCTGTTGTCCGTTGTGATCGGGCAGCACAAATTCAGGAATCCGCTCGCCCGGCTCCGGGCCCGTGGCGTAACGATCATTGGTCGCGTTCACGTGGCGGATGTATAGGTCGTGGGGCACGGGTTCGCCGGCGGCGCGCAGCCTGCCGAATTCCTTCATGACTGCGGCTTTTTCGGCGAGATCTTCTGGAACGGAATCGGAGGGAGGCATCGCTGCGGACTATTCTACTATTTGCCGCGAGCTACACTATGCACTATGTTCCAACCGCGAACGCTCGCGATACTGACGATGATGGCCGGCCTGGCAGCGGCTCAAGCGCAAGGGCCGGGCCCTCGTGCGAGGCAAACTCCGCCCAGCTTCATGGGGCCGTGTTCGAACATGACCTGCGAGATCGAAAACGACTGGACGCGGAACAACGTCCTGCTTTTGCTGACGGCGGGAGCCATGCCGGAAAATAAATACGGTTTCAAGCCTGTTCCGGAAGAGCAGACCTTCGGCGAACGCGTGCTGCATGTCGCGCAGGTGAACCTCAGCATCTTGCAGGATCTTGGCGCGAAAACAGCGGCGCCCAAGATCGACCCCAAAGCAACGTCCAAAACCGAAGCCATGGCCGCGGTGCGGACGGTCGGCGAATACGGGTCCGCCATCATCAAGGAATTTGGCGAGCAGGGGCTGACCGAGCGCGTTGCCTCGCCTCCATTCATGGGCCCGATGTCGACCCGCAGGCGGATGCTGTATTTCCTGATGACGCACAGCCAGGACACCTACGGCCAATTGGTAGTGTACTTGCGGCTGAACGGAATTATTCCTCCCGCGAGCCGCCAGCCCTAAGGCACGCAGTAGGAGATGAACTGCCGTTCTGCTGTTATTGGTATCCGGCATAAACGCGCGCCGCAGAAGGTGACGCGGGACGCGAAGCGCAGGATCGCGCTCAGATCGAGAAGCTGATGTGGCAGTACGTACGCGCGCTGGATACGGAAGATGCCGACGCCCACGCGGCTGCATTCACGCCGGACGGGCAGTTCGGCACCGGGCAGAACACGCCGCCCCGCGTCGCCGCTGCCGGACGCCAAGTCGATGATCTGGTTCGCGTGAGCGGCCAATGGTTGATCAAACTTCGCGACGTGGCGCCGAAAGATTAGCGATCACGGCGTGCAGCGGGCCGCGGCGGCCGCGGGATCGCCTTGCCGAAAACCGCGTTTGTCGCGATAGACGCGGTGGCACTGGAAACAGGTGTCAGCAAGCTTCTCGGTAAAGTCGCTGACGGCTTGCTGATTCCTGGTCTGCGAAATCCGGTACGCTTCCCGTCCGACTTCCGCCATTTCTTGTGTGTATTTGATCCAGTCGGGCCGGTCAACCGGCACCGGCCGGCCATTTTGGCAGCGGCGTCCGGGCGTCAGCAGGAGCGGCGCCGACTCGGCGAGTGCAAGCGCCGCGTAGTCGACAATCTGCCAGCCGCTGTAGAGTCCGGAGCCCCAGGTGGTCCAGGAGAAGCCGGCGTTGGTCCCCTCGGCTTCCGCCTTGCGCGGCGCGCCCGGGTCGTTGGTCTGGACGTTAAAAATAATGTTGGAATTGGGGAACAGGATGGACCGCATCAGTTGATTCAGATTGGCCACGGGAGCCTGCGAGGCCGCTGGCTTGGCCGCCGCGAGTACGATCGATTTCAGCGCGGAATCATCGGCCGATAGTCCGTTGTTTCCCGACGGGAACTTGCCGGTTTGCAGGATGTAAGCGACGAGGGTAGCCGTTTCAGCCGGCGTCAGCTTTCCCGGATCATCGGCCGGCATGGTGTTGCGAATCTTGCCCGCCAACTCAGATAGCGGCTGCCCACCCCAGACACCGAGAAAAGCGGCGCCTGTCAGCGGGGGCGCCGATTTGCCTTCGAGCGAATCGCCGTGACAGTTGGCGCATTTTTCCTGAAACAGGGCACGACCGCGCGCCGCCTGGGCGTCGCTGAACACGCGATCGTTTGCAGTGCGCGCCGGCTGGGCATGCAGATCGGGCGCAGCCAGGACAGCAGCGGCAAACGCGATCAGGAAAGGCGCTGGGGCGATTCTCATGGCTTCCGATTATACGCCAGCCTGTGCCTGGCCTAACTCTTCGACCAGCGGTCCGCCCGCGGGTACACGCGGCGGGCGTTCGCCGAAAAAATCCGGTCTTTCTCCGCGGCGTTCAACTTCGAGTCGTCCACGTAGCGGCGGGTGTTGTCGTAGTGGTCCTTGGTTTCGTCGTTGACGATGCCGGGGAAGGCGCCGTCGCATTCGGAGCCGAACAGGATGTTATCCAGCGGCACGGCATCGAACAGCATTTGCATGTTCATGTGGTTGTACATGCAGGTGTCGACGAAAACATTGCCGTTGGCGAGGATCTCGTCCGGGCTGGCCCAGTTATTGAACTTGGCAATTGCCCGCCAGCGGCCGATCTGGCAGGGCAGGGCGCCGCCGCCGTGCGGCACGAGAAACCGCAGGCGCGGAAAATCCTTGAACAGATCCTTGGCGATCATCAGTTGCACGAAACCGGTAATGTCGGCGATCAAATACTGCAGCGAGGTGTGCGGGAAGTTTTTGTTGACCGACTCGCTGCCGTGCAGCACGAGCGGAAGATCCAACGCCTGTGCCGCTTCGAATACCGGGTAATTGTGCTTTCCGGTGAAGGGCTGGTTCTGCCAGCGTCCGCCGGTGCCATCGGGGTCGAAATTGAACGCGACGAAACCGTCATTGGCCCAGCGCTCCATCTGTTTCGCGATCTGCGCGGACGGGCACGACGGATGCTGACCGAGCATGCCTACGGGGGCGAACCGACCGGATTGCAACCGGCAGGCGCGCAGTACGAGGCTGTTGTTGAGATCGGCCCAGACGGCGTTCTGCTCGACGGAGCCGTCATGCGTCGCCATGGCCTTGGCGCGCGGAGAGGCAAACGCCACATCGATCTTGCGCGAATCCATGAGGCTGACGACTTGCTGCAGGCTCTTGGTCACGTCGGCGTCGGAGATGTCGGGAACCGAACCGGGATTTTTCCCGGTAAGCTGCGCTTCGCGAAAGCCCTCCACCTCCGGATGTTTGGCGAGGCGCACGAAGTGCTGGTGTGAGTCGATGATCATGTGTGGTGGGTCAAAACTCTGCTGCGAGCTTAGAACTTACCTTTGGGGAGAAAGTCCGCCAGCAACTGATTGAACTCGTCCGGCTTCTCCATCATCACAAAATGGCCCGTGCCCGGAACTTCGACCGTGCTTCCATTCGGGAAGGTCTTCTTGAAGTACGCGGGATCGTCGGCGCCGGAGTGGTCGGCATAGATGCCGAGCGCGGGAACGGCAAACGTTTCGTCTTTCCAATTCGGCGCGGCGAACGTGGCGGCCATGGCCTGGTAGGCGGTGGTTTCGGGAGCGGCCAGCATCATTTTCAAGATGTGCTCCTGAATGGGCGGAGTGGCCGATTTGCCGAACATGCCGCGAATCATCGCCTCACGGTTCTTCACTCCGTCGGGACCTTTCATGCGCTCCGCGTTGGGAGCGTTGGGGCTTCCCGAAAGATGCAGGACGCCATCCACCGGAACCATCGCCGCCACATTGGCGGGGTACAGGCGCGCATACTCGCGGATGACCGGCGTCCCCATGCTATGGCCGACCAGCGCGATCTTGCCGGCCTTGGCCTCTACTCGAACGGCTTCAATCGACCGCGCAAAGAGTTCCATCGTGAGCGGGCCGTTTTTCGGCGAGCCGCTTTTGCCGTGTCCAGGCAGGTCCAGCGTGATCACCCGGTAATTCTTTTCGAAAAAAGGCACCTGGTTCTGCCAGGAGGATTCGTCACAGGTCCAGCCATGGACGAACACGATGGTCTTCGGGCCGCTGCCGCGCACGGTGGAGTGGATCGGGATGCCGTCGACGGAAGCAGCCGAGGCCAGCGCGGAAAGGGAGATCGCAAGGATCGGGAGTGTGGGACGCATGGATCGCATTATAAGGCTTCGAGGTTCTGTATTTCACATTCGGCGTTTGCGCCGCCGCGGGGGAAGAGGGAGAATGCGGGAGAACGTGAACAACCTTGGGGCGCTCGGGGTGGCCGGGCGCCTTTCTTTTTTGGATCCCTCGGCGCGTTTTCGCATCGATCGATCCCGGAACCCGGGAAGATTTGTTGGAATAAAAGCAGTTTACGGCGCGGGTTGGCATCGATCGATGCCGACCGCGAGGGTCCGGTTTGATTCGGTCCCTGGGGGCAAGCTAACGCAGGTCCTGATCGACTGAGCTTCTCTCACGCCCTCATTATCGCGCGCGGGGGAACGCGACCCGTGCAGCGGAGAGGTGATTTCGGTTGTAAGTCACTCATTTGCAGGGAATCGGAAAATTTTTTCGGGTCGTGATCGCTCATCGGAAGAAGGCGAGATCGGACCAGTTCCAGACACGTTGCGGATTCTGATCAATGCTGACGGGCGTCCGATTCCAATCAAACGCGGCTTGCCGGTTGGCGCCGCGGTATTGAATCGCAAGACTGATGACGGCGAGAACAACGAACACCGCGAGCAACCCCTTGGCTCGGCGCTTAGCCAACAGAGGCATCAGGAGAAACACCAAAAGGGGAGTTACATCCGAAAAATATCGCGGGCCAAAAGAGAAACCGGCCCACCAATCCCGGAATGAGGAGATCAGAAGCCAGTGGCCGATGAGGGCGGCGATAAGAAACGGCCGCAGCCGAACATACGCCGCATACGCGGAGAATTGGAACGCGCCGATTGGGGTGAGGAGGAAGACCGGCACAAACACGAAGAGACCGCGGCCAGGACTAATTAAGTTTCCAACCAGTGCCACGGGAAAATTTCCGCTTAGCCCCAGCGAATTACTGCCAGGACGGTGAGGCCAGTAATACGGCGCGACGGGAAAACCATACACCGAGTAGGACCACGCTGCGAACGCGACAAAAACCGGTGCGGACGCAGCAACGAACAGCGAAAGACCCGGGCTTCGTGTAACGAGGAGATAGGCGAGAACGGCGCCGAAGACGACGACATTGGTAGGTCGGACCACGATCGCGAAGGCTAATGAGAAACCCGCCACGGCGAGCCAGCGCGGCCGGTGTGCGGCACAGACCAGAATCCATAGTGCGACCGAGATCAAGAGCATGGATGCGCCGTGCTGCCACAAGGCGCGGCTCGCGGTTGACCAGGCCAGCGTGCAGAACGCGAAAAGCAGCGCGATTGCGACGGAGCGGATGGGATTCAGCATTCGACGCGCAACCAGGTATGTCAATACTGTTGCCATCGCAATCCAAAAGGACGCAATCAGTACTTCCACCAGAGGATGGGTATCAACCAGGTCGCCTTCGAGGAACCGCCGTCTGTACGGGTTCTTCACAAGCCCGGACACCCATGGCACGGCATTGGCGATGGCGGCGAACCGGCGGATGATATACACCTCCGGAACGGCCAAAACGGGTACGCCGATCGGATAGAAGTTGTATAAGTGCCCGCCCGCGCATTGCGTAAGGCTGTGTAGGGGACGGATTACGGTGCTGCCCTTCAGGCAGTCGATGGCATAGAATTTGTCCTGCTCGATGAGCGGCGCGTACTGATCAAGCCGAGCCGAGCGATGGTCGAGAATGCTGAGAGCGGTGGGAATAGTCCACCGGGAATCGGTCGAGGTCCAATTCCGGCTCAGCGCATGAGAGAACCAGACGGCGAAGAAGAGACCGGCGCAGATCGCGATTTCGACCCGGAGTGAGAATGGGGGGAAATGCGTGTCCGGGGCCTTACCCGTCATGGTGTCATAGAAGCTTATTTTTTCAACTGCGGAATCTTGTCGGCGGGCTCGGGCGGAGGGAAGGATTGGATGTAGGCGAACAGGTCGGCGACTTCCTGATCGGTGAGGACGGTGGCGCGGTACGGCGGCATGTTGCTCGGCAGCGGATTGCGCAGAATGTTGCGGAAGGCCTGCAAGGTGAGCTTGGTCTGGGCCAGATCGATGCCGACCGCGAGGGTCCGGTTTGATTCGGTCCCTGGGGGCAAGCTAACGCAGGTCCTGATCGACTGAGCTTCTCTCACGCCCTCATTATCGCGTGCGGGGGAACGCGACCCGTGCAGCGGAGAGGTGATTTCGGTTGTAAGTCGGTGAATCGGCGAGGAATTAGGAAATTCCTCCGCCGTGTGTGAATGAGCGCTGGGGCGCCACGTGGGGCGCCCCAGCGGCTCAGGTTAGTGGGGTCCCATGTGGCCGTGGTGGCTTCCGCCCTCGGGATGAAGCAACGACTCCGCAATCTCGATCAGGCCGTCAACCGGCGACACGAACCGGATCAGGTTGTTGACCATCTGATTGGCATTGGGAGAGCCGAGACCGGTGGTGGCGTCCCAGCCCGGCCCCGCGTTGAATCCTGGAACGGGTGGAACCTGGATACTTGAAGGAACGGCGTTGGTGCCACTGGTCACGTCGAAGAACGAGGCCGAGTATTGGCTCCGGAACTGACCAATGCGATAGAGACCAGCATTGATGAAGCCCAAGTCATACTGGGTCTTTTGATCGGCGATGGCGACCAGAGCGGCCCATTGAGGGGAGCCGGCGCTGGTTCCGCCAAACAGGAACCAGGCTCCGGCCGGGGAGGTCAGGCCGGGAATGTTGAGGTATGTCAACAGGCCGTGCAAGACCGCGGCACTGTACGAGACGTCAGGTACCCCGCGCTGTTTGCCGGAAACGATGCCTTGCTGGTAGAAGGGCTTATTGACCAGCACGCTGAATCCACCGCCGGTGGCTCCGATGCCGTCCGCCCATTCGTTCCAAACGACCTCGCCCTGGTAAGTCCCGGGGGCCGGGTTCGTGGTTGGGTCACAACCCAGAGCCGTCAGGCAATAACGGGCGGCGTGCAGTTCGGTGCCGCCGACCCCGGTAACCAGGGGATCGCTGGCCGGGCTCGACGCTGCTTGCACCAGAACGGAACCATCGCAACTGGGTTGTCCCGAGCCAAAATCGCCCGCGGAAGCGACCAAAGTCATGCCTCTCAGCGTGGCGTTGATAAACAAGAGATGTTCTTGCGCAAGCAACTTAGGATCGACGCAGCTTTCGTTCTCCCCGAAGCTCTGAGAGACCACATCGCCCAAATGATGATTGACTGCGTAGGTTGTAGCGCTCAGGATGTCGGCATCGTCGTTGGATTTGGCGAGCACCAGTACGATGTTGGCGCCGGGCGCCATGGCGTGCGCCCACAGGACGTCGAGGGAGATTTCCTCCGCCCACCCGGTCATGTTGTCATCGCCCGGAACGAACGGAGTCAGGCCATCGGGCGCGATCTGAGTGAAGGTGCCGAGGCTGGGGTCGCTCGGGTTGCCGAGCCCGTTAAGATTGGGAAGGCCATAGAAGGAGTCAAAGAAATTGAGCTGCTGCATGATATTCGGCGACTGGAACGCGTCAACGATGACGATCGTCTTTCCCTTGCCGGTGAGACCCGCGCTGATCAGAGTGTCAATGCTGTAGGCGTGCCGGACTTGATAAGGGTCGTAGCAGGTCGGCGTCGGGCTGACGCCGAGCACCTGGCAGCCGAACAGGCCATAGCTCGGACCTGGGGCGTCGGCCGGAATGGCTTGCGGGCCCAGCTTGACTAAAGGCGCGGCCAAAGAGCGGCGAGGAGCCTTGGTGCCCGCGATCGGCGTCAGGGCAAAAAGCAATGCGCTTGCGGCGAAAATATATAGAACCCTACGGGTTCGCATAGAGATCCTCCTTGGAGATGGGCTTGCGACTGCTGCGAATCACGTCCCGCGCCACGCGGCACAACGGTCGCGTGACGATTCGGCGGCTTTTTGAAGCGGGCGCGCACGAGAAGAGAAGAGGCAAACCGGCGGTTCGAAAAGCGCGCGCTCTCTCATCGAGAGGGCTTACGAGTTGGCGGTTCGTAGTGGGCGTGACGAAAATGTGCCAACGCACTCTCCGAGAATCATGCGGGGTAGTCGAAGAGAAGTCAATCCAATTTTTCAGTTTTGGTGGACCGCAAGTCTAGAGGTACTGAACCGCCTTCCGGCTCGGGGGTATCCCCAACGAGCGGCGTGCGCCAGGTGGAGCTTCACGCGGCTTTCGCGTGCGGCGGATGCGGGCCGACGACTTGCATCCCGTAGGCGCGAAGAGCGCGCTCGGCCTCTTCGGGCGTCTGGGGCTGGTGCTCGAACATATGCTCGAAGCCGCCGGGTGTGTTGATCACCAGGAAGCGAGCCGCTGGAGTTTCGATCGAGAAGGTATGGGGGATGCCACGGGGAAACGAGGCGAACGCGCCTGCCGTTCCGAGGTGATCTTCGCCTCCGACATGGAAGGTCACAGCGCCTTCGAGGACATAGAGCCACTCGTCTTCATTTTTGTGCACGTGCAGCGGGGGTTCGTCGCCGGGACTCATGTGGACTTCGGTGACTCCGAGATCGGCGGCCGACGCTTTCACCGTGATCGTAGAGCCGAACCACGCCAGCGCATTTCCCGCACCCGCCGCCAGAGCGTACGGACGATTGGTCTCCAGTTCTGCCTGCATCTGTTTTTCTTCTCCTGTTCTCGTAATGAGACTTGAGTCTCATTACGAGACTAAAGTATCATTGGCGAAATGGCAGGTCAAGAAGAATCGGCAAAAAACTCGAAGGGGCGGGAGTCGCAGAAGAACCGGACACGCAAGGCGCTGATTGCGGCCGCCGGCGAACTCATGCGCGCGGGCCGCCAGCCGACAGTGACGGATGTCGCCGAAGCGGCCGGGATTTCGCGGGCCACCGCCTACCGGTACTTCCCGACGCAGGAGTTGCTGTGGGCGGAAGTGGCGCTCTTCGCAGTCGGCGGGCCGCTGTTTCCGGCCGGAGCGGAAGATGTGGCTCTGCCGGAAGCGGTGGGGCGACTGGTGCGGCGCGTCGGGGCTTGGTCGTATGACAATGAGCAGCCGCTGCGAACGATTCTCCGGCTTTCCTTGGATCCCGCAACGGGCGTGCGCCGACCCGGGCACCGGCGGGAGTGGATTCGCGACGTTCTCGCGCCGTTGCGGCCGAAAATCGACGCGACCACGTATCAAAACCTGTCGAACGCGCTCATGCTGCTGCTCGGCATCGATCCGGTGGTCGTGATGACGGATATCGCCGGCGCTTCGCGGGACGAGGCGCTGGATGCGCTGGAATGGATGGCGCGGACGCTGACGGAAGCCGCGTTAGGCGGGGGTACCGGTAGAGTAACCGGCGGCCGAAGATCCGGCCGCCGGGCTCGGTGAGCACTGCATAGGTGGGGGCAGGCCGGAGACCTGTCCCAGGGCGTTATCGGAGCCGGAAGTTGCGTGAACTCGGGGTTGAGATGGAGAGGCTGAAGGTCTGCGTTTTGGTGACGCCTCCTCCGTTTGCGGTAAGGGTCAGTGTCGCCGTGCCGGTTGCCGCAGTTGGGGCGGCAGTGAGGGTCAGGGTGCTCCGGCCGGTGCCGGGCGACGGAATGATGGCCGGCGCCAGGCTGGCGGTAACACCCTTCGGCAGACCGCTCACCGACAAGGCGATCGCGGATTTGAACCCGACACCCGCCGCCGTTGCGAGGGTGAGTGGGATAGAGCCGCCCTGGACGAGACTGACGCTGGTGGCACTGGGAGTCAGAGTGAACGTGGCGGCCACGACCGTCAGGCTGAGTGTCTGGGTCTGGGTCACTCCTGCCGCAACAGCTGCGATCGTCAGGCTGGAGACCGCGGACGCCGCAGCAGCAGACGCCGAGAGAGTCAACGTGTTTTGATAGGTTCCGCGCAAGGCCAGAATCGGTTGGCTAAAAGTCGCGGTGACGCCCGTGGGAAGTCCGCGGACTGAGAACACCGGCGCGGCCGTGAGGCTGGTGGAACTCGCGGTTAAGATGACGGCGACGGAGCTGCCCGGAGCAACCATTGCGCTGGTGGCGCTGGTGAGCAAGGTAAAGGGCGGGCTCGAGACGGTGAGATTGACGGTGACGGTTCGGGTGAATCCACCGCCCGTAGCAGCGACGGTGATCGCGTGAGTGCCGGTTGCCGTGTTGGCGGCCGCGGTGACGGTCATGGTCACGGGAGCCGCCGCGGTCAGCGTTGGGGATGAGAACGTCACCGCGATACCGGCGGGCGCTCCCACGGCGGACAATGTGACCGGCGCGGTGAAACCGCCCTGGACACTCAGAGTGAGGGTCGCGGTCTTCGATGCACCGGGCAAGACGGTCAAGCTGGAGGCGTTGATGGCGAGCGTGAAATTCGAGGCGCGGCTATTACTCCAGCTATTCACCAGCAGGAACGCATCGGGTGAACCGAGGCCCGTCACCATGTCATAGCCGGCGCCGGCGTTGAAGCCGGTTACTCCGGGAACGCCGTTGTTGCCCGAAGTGACGTCGTGAAAGACGGCCGGGCCCCCGGCTGTTTGCTGGGTGGCGAGCGTGTACAGTGCCGGGTTGAGGTTTCCCAGCGGTCCTCCGGCATTTTGGAGGATGAGGGCCGCGACGCTGGCGAGGGAGGGCGACGCGGCGGAGGTGCCGGCGATATAGAAAGCCTTTCCCTGCACTTGAATCACATAGGCGTCGTGAATGGCCGAGCTTGCCGCGATGTCGGGCACATTGCGCATGGTTCCCGCTGGCACTCCCGGCGCCGACTGCCAGGCGGGCCTGGAGTAAGCAGTGCTCACGCCACCCCCCGAGGAGGTGTTGATCATGCCAGACCAACTGGTTTCATTCCAAGCCACCTCGGGAATGTAACTCAGGGCGGAACTCAGGCCCGTGCCGTTGGCGGCGGTCCAATAGTGGTTGGGATTGTAGCCTTCATTGAACTGCGTGCCTCCGACGCAGGTGCTGTTGGGGCTGGAGCAGATGGCGTTGACGGCTTTGCCCTGGGTGGCGGTTTTTGCGATGGCGGTATCGCAGCCGGCTGCGCCGCTGTCGCCGGAAGCGACGAAGACCGATTGACCTTGAGCGGCGGCTTGGGACCACAGACTGCCCCACAAGCTTCGGCCGCCATCGGAGAGGGTGTTCTCGCAATGGAGATAGCTGACAGTCACGATGGGGGCGACATTATTGTTCACGGCATATTGGGAGGCGAGGATCACGCCGTCGGTCGCGCCGGATTTTGCGCTGACGAATTTGACGGTGGCGTTCTTGGCGAGCGCACCGGCCCACTCGACGTCCAGAGCGGATTCAGCCTCGTCCTCGCAATCCGGCATCCCGGGGTTGACTCCATTCACGAACATTTTTTGCGGATCGTTGGCGGGTAGCCCGGCGTTGGTCCGGAATGTGTGGACGTCTGTCAGATCGATATCGGTGCGGGCGACGACGGCAATGCTTTGTCCGCGGCCATCCAGCCCTTGACTGTACAGGGGAACCACATCGTAGACGGTGGCCCAGTCGAGAGGCATCAACAGATTCACGCCGTTTGACAGCGTATAGGCCGGAGAGTACGCGGGCGCAACACCGGCGTGTGCCGGGATGCTACGGAAATCGTGGAGCGAAACGACGCCCTGCACAACTTCTCCCAGGGCCCGGGGTATTTCGAGATCCGCCGCGTTGGCGAAGTGAATCTGTCCATTGACGGAGTATCTCCGCATGGAAGTGTGAAAGGCGGTCTCCACCTGGCCGGCGGCGCCGCTAAAGACAACGGCGCGATGCGAGGCAGGAATTTCGTCCACGTGCAGGCCTTGACTCTGGAGCCAGTTCACTACCTGGGTCAGATCGTTTTCCGAAATTCCGAAACGCTCGCCGAACGTCTCCGGAGTCAGCCACTGATGATAGGAGGGAGACTCGGGGTCCTGCTGAGTCTGGATCAGCTCCTGAAGGGCGTCCTCCTGCGCAGGGTCGGGACGGAGGAGCAGGACGATGTGTTCGAGCGGCTGATCGGCGGAGAGATCTCCGACGATGTTCTCGTCCTGCGCCCACGGGTGCCGGTTGCCGGAGAGCCGGACGCGGGACTCCGGATCGACTCGCCCAAGCACTCTGGTGGTGGGCCGAACGTCAGCCGGACGCGAGCCGGACTGCGACGACGCAGCCAGCGAAAAGCCAAGAATCGAGAGCACTACCAGAACCGTTCTGCGGAGACGCATGCGCACCTCTTCAAGAAGACATTGAGAGCTGATTTTGATGTTATGAATTCAGGATAGGCGGAGGGGCGCGGCGGCTCAATAGAGCGGTGGTTCTGTTCGAGAGACAATTCCGACGTACTGCTTTCGTGGGAGACAGGGTGGACGGCTAGCGGGAAAGCCTTAGGTATGGGTTCGCCGGCGGACAAGATCGCCGGCGGTACGGTTGACAAGTCCGTAAGCAGTAGCTTACCGTTAGGTATGGCTGACCGATGGGAGATGCTGGGGGCGCTCGCGGACCCCACGCGGCAAAACGTTCTCAGCCTGCTCCGGCGGCGGCCGTCGACGGTGGGCGAACTGGCCAGCCGGCTACCAGTCAGCCGTCCAGCGGTGTCGCAACACCTGCAGATACTCAAATCGGCCGGCCTGGTGGAGGAAGAGCGGCGCGGGACCCGGCATTACTTTCATCTCAATCCAAAGAGCCTGGAGGAACTGCGCGCTCACATCGATTCGATGTGGCGGGACGCGCTGACGGCGTTCTCTGATTTTGCGAACAAGGAGACTGCGGAACATGGCAAACGAAAACGAAACTCAACCCATTCGTCAAAGCGTTCACGTTGATTGCCCGGTGGAGGAAGCCTACCGGCTGTTCCGAGAGAAGTTCGACGAATGGTGGCCGGGAGATGATTCCGAGCGCGGAGCCGTGAAAGGAGGATCGGTGACGGTATGGGACCCACCCGGCCGGATCGAGTTTACCTGGCGGCGTCCGGAGGAGCAGACGGTGACCGTGGAATTCGACACGGAAGCCGACGGCACGCGCGTGACCCTCACGCATTGCGGCTGGGAGCAGGCTGGTGCGGCTGCGTGCGCCTCGTGTTTTGGCGGGTTCGTATCCGAACAGGTTTTGGTTGCGGCGTAGGAGGACAGCCAGATGGTTCCGATGGTGGTGGAGCAGACGGCGCGCGGCGAACGCGCCTACGACATTTATTCGCGGTTGTTGAAGGAAAATATCGTCTTCATCGGGACGGCGATCGACGACAATGTCGCGAATCTGGTGGTGGCGCAGATTCTGTTTCTGGCGGCGGAAGATCCGGAGAAGGACATTTCCCTGTACATCAATTCACCGGGCGGCGTGACCACGGCCGGGCTGGCGATTTTGGACACAATGAACTTTGTGCAGCCGGACATCGTCACGTATTGCGTTGGCCAGGCGGCGTCGATGGCCGCGGTGCTACTGGCGGCGGGCGCCAAAGGCAAGCGCTTCGCGCTGCCGTATTCGCGGGTGTTGATCCATCAGCCGCACGCGCAGGGGTTAGGCGGGCAGGCGGCAGATCTGGACATCCAGACGCGGGAAATCCTGCGCACGCGCGAGACGCTGAACCAGATTCTGGCCGACACGACGGGGCAGCCGCTTGAAAAGATCCGGCGCGACGTGGACCGTGACTACATCATGGATGCAAGCCAGGCGCGGGAGTACGGGATGATCGACCGGGTGATCAGCCGGCGGGATCTGCCGCGGATCACAGCGCCGCTCAACGGGAATGGGCTGAACGGGGCGGGGCATTAGGGCGCCGATGGCGGCGGCACGCGTCGCTTGGTCGCCTGTTCAAACGCATAGGCGAGTGCGATCAGCCGCGGCTCGCTGCAGGCGCCGCCCGTAAAACTGACGCCGAAGGGCGCCGGCCTGGCATCGAAGCCAGGAGGAAAAGGGGGCGTGGGCGCGTTGGGCACCATGCCGAACGGCACAATAACGGTCGGATACCCGGGCTTGGCCGCCAGCGCTGCGCCGGCCGGGCCGGGGAATAACAGCGCATCGAGGTTGTACGCGCGCATCACTTCGTCGATGCCGTGAGTGGCCGCCAAGTCGAGATCCTTCGCCCGATCGGCCTCGTATCGCGCCCGGTCGGCGTCGACATCCATCTCATCAGAGATATCCAGGTTCGACTGGCCATACCGGACCGCGCCGGCCTTGGTGTGCGCGAGGTTCCACTGGCGCAGCTCGGTCAGGGTTTTGACGGGCGCCGCGGCCCCGAGCGTAGCGAGCCACTTATTGAAATCGCGCTTCATCCCGTACTTGAGGACGACCGAGCAGTCGGCGTCGCGGCCCTTGGCGTCATTCGAGCCTGAGCACGTGTTCCAGAGCAGAAGGTTCTTTGCCGGGTCGGCGCTGACCACGCTGGGAATATCGGTGGGATCGACGATGATTGCGCCTTGCTTTTGAAGCAAGGCGATCGCTTCGGCCATCACCTCAGCCTGGGCCGGATTGAGCCCGCCGCGTGCATCCTTCGTGCCCGGCGGTGTAGCAGGGCTATAGAAGAATGCGCGGGGGATTCCGATACGGGCGTTCTTCAACGCATCGGGGTTCAAGAAACGCATGTAGTCGCGGCCCGGTGGCGGCATGCATTTGGTGGTTGCGGGATCATGCGGGTCGGCGGCAGGGCTTTCCAGCGCGCCGAGCAGAATCGCGGCGTCGGTAACGGTCTTGGCGAGCGGCCCTGCCGTATCCTGGTCCGCGGTGATCGGGATGACGCCGTAGCGGCTGATGCGCCCGACGGTCGGCTTGATCCCCACCAGCATGTTCTGATTCGCGGGGCTCAGGATGGAACCGGAAGTCTCGGTGCCGACGTTAGCCGCCCAAAAATTGGCCGCCGTTCCGATGCCGGAGCTGGACCCGCCGGTCGGCAGCGCGGGGCGGCCGTCGCCGGCGCCGTCGCGCGGATCGCGCCGCGGATCATAGGGATTGTATCCGTAGCCGCCGATTGCGTTGTAGTTCGCCGGCATGGGGGTAGGCCCGCCCGCGACCCAGTTCGCCAGCTCGGTCAATCCGGTTTTGGCAAGGATAATGGCGCCGGCGTCCCTTAGGTTCTTAACGAGAGTCGCCTCATATGGCGGCACGAAGCCATCGAAGACCAACGCCGCGCCGGTCGTGGGCAGGCCGGTGGTATGGATGTTGTCCTTGAGCGCGATGGGAATGCCGTGCAACGGGCCGCGGATCTGATTGCGCGCCCGCTCCTGGTCGCGCGCATCCGCCTCGGCGAGCGCGCGCGGATTCACGATGAGCGCCGCGTGCAACTGGTCCTCGTACGTGGCGATCCGGACCAGGTACTGCGTGACGAGCTCGCGCGAGGTCACGTGGTGCTGTTCGAGCGCCGCCCGCATCTGGGGAATCGACGCCTCGACCACGGTGAACCGGGGTTGCCCCAGCGCGGCACACGCCGACGCGAACAACAAACACAATTCTTTTCGCATGGTCACTTACCTCCGACGGAGTGCGCGAACGCGGGCGGGCGGCGGAACTTGGTCGACTGCTCAAAACTGTAGGCGAGCTTGAGGAGGGTGGGCTCGCTCCAGGCGGCGCCGAAGAAGGAAATTCCCACCGGGAGGCCGCTCACGAAACCGGCGGGCACCGTCACGTGCGGGTATCCGGCGACGGCCGGCGGCGTGGAGCAGCCAGGCCAATTGGGGTCCCCCAGCACGAGATCAACCAGCGGTGCGGGACCTGCGGTCGGGGCGACAATGGCCTGGAGCTTGTGCTGCTGAAGAACGGCATCAATGCCTTCCGCGCGGGAAAGGCGGACGCATCGGGCGCGCGCGTCCAGATAGGCTTTCTCGGTGAGCGGACCTTTCGCTTCGGCCCGCTCGAAGAGCTCCTGTTGGAAATAGGGCATCTCTTGAGCGCTGTGCTGTTGATCGAAGCGGATCAGATCGGCCAACGTTCGCACGCGGAGGCCTGAACGCTGTTTGAGATATTGATTGAGGCCGGTCTTGAACTCGTACAAGAGCACTTCGAGCTCATCGTCATCATATTTGCCGTGCGAGGGAAGGTTCGCCGGATCGATCAGCTCGGCACCCTGGCGTTTCATCTCCGCCAGGCAATCTTCCAACACGCGGTCCATGGCGGCATGGGCGCCGAAGAATTTTCGCTCGACTCCCAGGCGGGCGCCTTTGAGGCCGTGGGGATCGAGAGATTGGGTGTAATCGGGCGCGCCTTTTTTGTCGGCCATGGCGGTCAGGAGGACGGCGGCATCGCGCACGGTTCGTGCCATGGGGCCGGCGGTGTCCTGACTATGCGAGATCGGAATGATTCCCGACTGGCTCACGAGTCCGACGGTGGGCTTGATGCCCACGATGCCGTTGACCGAAGCGGGGGCGGTGACCGAACCGTCGGTTTCGGTGCCGACGGCGATGGCGCAGAAGTTCGCGGCGACAGCGACGGCCGAACCGGAACTCGAACCGCAGGCGTTGCGATCGAGCGCGTAGGGATTGCGCGTGAGAGCGCCGCGACCGCTCCAACCGCTGACGGAGTGCGTGGACCGGAAGTTGGCCCATTCGCTCAGATTGGTTTTGCCGAGGATGACGGCTCCGGCGGCGCGCAGACGCTCAACCACGGCGGCGTCGCGAGCGGATTTGGCTCCGACCAGCGCCAGCGAGCCAGCCGTAGTGCTCATGCGGTCGGCGGTATCGAGGTTGTCCTTGATGAGAACCGGCATGCCGTGCAGAGGCCCGCGCACGTGCCCGGCGCGGCGCTCGCGATCCATGGCGTCGGCGGTCGCCAGCGCTTCGGGATTGAGCTCGATGACGGCATTGACGGCGGGCGCCTTTTTATCCAGCGAGTTGATTCGAGCCAGGTACCATTCGGCAGCAGAGCGCGCGGTGAGGCGGCTTTCGCGGAATCCGCGGTCGAGATCGGCGAGCGTGGTCTCTTCGAGACGCGGAGTGTCAGCCCGGAGGGAGCGCACGGCCGGCACGGTCAACAGCGCATCACGGACAAAGGAGCGGCGGTCCATAAACCAGATTATCGCGCCGGGTGGCAGGTAGAGCTCCGTTCGTTGCGGCACGCCCGGCTTCAAATCCGTAGTTGCAGTACGGGTCGGACAGCCGCGGTAGAATGATCGCAACCATGCCGCGGGTTCCCGGTGAAAGACTCGGCCCGTACGAGATACTCGCTTTTTTGGGAGCGGGAGGCATGGGTGAAGTTTATCGCGCTCGCGATCTGCGATTGGGCCGTGAAGTCGCCCTCAAGATCACCAGGCGCCGCTCCACGGCTCGATTCGAGAGAGAGGCGCGCGCCGCTGCCGCGTTGAATCATGCGAACGTCTGCGCCATTTACGATATCGGGGAGATAGAAGGCTGTCCGTTCCTCGTGATGGAGTTGCTGGAGGGGAGAACGCTTCGCGACTCCATCAATGGGAAGCCGATGGACATGGGAAAATGCGTGGCACTTGCGGCCGAGATCGCCGATGCACTGGATGCGGCCCACGGCAAACGGATCGTCCATCGCGATATCAAGCCGACCAACATTTTCGTGACGGTGCGCGGCCATGCCAAGGTGCTCGATTTCGGTCTGGCCAGCTATGTCGAACCCTCGATTCCCGGCGCCGAAACGCAGCCTACTGAGGATCTGCTGACAAAACCCGGCACCGTGGTCGGCACAACCGCGTATATGTCGCCCGAGCAGGCGCGCGGCGAACAACTCGACACACGAACGGACCTGTTCAGTTTCGGCGCGGTTCTGTACGAGATGATCACGGGTCGGCAGCCGTTTCGCGGAGCCACTACCGCCGTTACCTTCGACGCGATCCTCAACCGGCATCCGCCTCCGGTTTGCGAAGTGAATCCCGAGGTGCCGCTGCGGCTTCAGGAAATCATCGTGAAGGCGCTCGAAAAAGACCGAAGCCACAGGTACCAGCATGCTGCGCATATTCGCCATGACTTGCAAGTTCTCACTGCTGATCTGCGATTGAGAGGACGCTCGGCAGGGGCAGTTACCGAGAGTCTCGCCTCCACCCAAGGAAGGTTTGTGGATTCGATCGCCGTCTTGCCGTTTGAAAATGCTTCGGGTGACCCCGATGCAGAATACCTAAGCGATGGGGTTGCCGAGACGATCCTGAACAGTCTGTCGGAACTGGAGCGTATCCGGGTCGTGCCGCGCACGACCGCCTTTCGATACCGGGGACGAGTCCTCGAGGCTGCTCATGTCGGACGCCAGCTGGGTGTCCGTGTCATATTGACCGGGCGCGTCTTCGAACGAGCCGGCGCACTTGTGGTTTCAGCCGAGCTGATTGACACGGGCACCGAGTCGCAGTTGTGGGGAGGAAGGTACAACCGGAAGATCGAGGACATCTTTGCGGTTCAGGAAGAAATCGCAAAAGAAATTGCAGGCCAGCTGCGCCTGCGCTTACGCGAGGAGGAGCGAAGGAAGCTGACGCGGCGTCCGACGGAAAACCGCGAGGCCTACCAACTTTTCCTTAAGGCCCTGTACCATGCCAATCAATGGACGCCGGACGGCCTGCGGAGGGGCATAGAGTATGCGTGGAAAGCGATCGAGGCGGACCCATCCTACGCGAGTCCGTACGCCGCGCTGGCGTACGTCTACGTGACGCTCGGCCTACTCGGCGCAATGCGGCCGGCCGACGTGCTGCCCAAAGCGAAAGCGGCGGCGCTGAAGGCATTGGAGCGGGACGAGGAGTCGGGCATCGCGCACGTTTCGCTGGCCTTGGTCCGAATGTTGTACGAGTGGAACTGGGAGG